>Ga0190352_1000160_pt1 | contig 17028 bp, 8 predicted proteins | sample 4872131011_MG_FD_161682 | JGI IMG/M metagenome (GOLD analysis project Ga0190352, IMG submission 161682) | Hydrothermal vent microbial mat bacterial communities from Southern Trench, Guaymas Basin, Mexico - 4872-13-10-11_MG | ecosystem: Environmental > Aquatic > Marine > Hydrothermal vents >...
TGGCGACAATTGAAGCTAAGGCCGCAATTTTATTGTCCAAGAAAATGGGATAATTCAGAGGATCCTGGGGACTCTGTGATTTGGATTGAATTAAAACATCCTCTACCTGTTGGAGATGAGCCAAGACAGCCTGTCCTTCCTTTATCAATTCCTTGACGCCGGGGTAGCTCTTAATTTTTTTCAGATAATCCTGAATCTGGTTCTTGGCCGAGCGGAGGCGGTTAATGCCTCCATTCACCGCCGATAATTTATCCCGAATTCTAATCAACAAATCAAATTGGGCTTGTAGGTCAGCTTGAGTGGCTTCAAGACGGGGATCTTTTTTCCACTCCCATTCTTGGGTCATCGACCAATCCCCGATCTTTAATTTCACTCGATAACGCCCGGGCACGGCCACCGGTCCTCGCCCAGAGCCTCCCCAAAGGACTGCTCCTGGAACTCGGACGGCATCAGGGTAACGCATATCCCAGATAAACCGGTTCATGCCTTTCTTGACCGAAACCGAGGTTCTTCCTCTCCCCCAAAATTCTTGTCTTTCAGAAACAGCAGGGGGACGTCCGGCTTGGCTGGAAAATGTCCGGATTAAATTACCTTCGGCATCATAAAATTCCAATTCCACCGGCTGGCGAGGAATCTCTCCTAAATAATAATAGATGACTGACCCAGAAGGAGGATTTTCACCCATGTTAGAGCGAGGAAATCCTCTGCCTCTGAGCCGGTAGGCATCTCTGGGTTTATAGAGATAGTATTGCGCTCGGGTCACTTCGAAAGTAAGCTGGTGAAGAGGAGTTAAATCATCAAGAATCCAGAAAGAGCGCCCATGGGTGGCGGCCACCAAGTCATTATCTTTGACCACTAAATCATGAATGGGCACCACCGGCAAGTTAAGTTGGAGTGATTGCCAATGCTCACCGTCATCAAAGGAGACAAAGATTCCTGTTTCACTTCCAGCATATAGCAATCCCTGCCGTTGAGGATCTTCGCGTACCACCCGGATAAAAGTATCTTCGGGAAGGCCTTGGGTAATCTTCTGCCAAGTTTGGCCAAAATCCTCGGTTTTGTAGATATAAGGCCGAAAATCATCCAGTTCATGTCGATCTACAGCTAAATAAGCTTTCCCCGGAGAAAAAGTTGAGACTTCAATCATGGAAATTAGACTCCAGGGAGGCAATTGTTTAGGAGTTATATTCTGCCAGGTCTTTCCTCCGTCACGAGTAAGATGGACCAGCCCATCATCAGTCCCCACCCATAGAATGTTGAGGTCATGGTAAGACTCAGCCAAGGCAAAAATAGTACAGTAATATTCTACCGAAGTATTATCTTTAGTTATTGGCCCGCCTGAAGGTCCTTGCTTACTTTTATCATTAGTAGTTAAATCCGGGCTAATTATTTCCCAACTTTGACCCTCGTTGGTTGATTTAAACAAAACCTGGGCTGCATGATAGAGAACGTTGGAATCAAAGCGAGACACCCAAATCGGAGCTGTCCATTGAAAACGAAATTTCAATTCGGCTGCTCCCCAGCCCATGGGGTTATCAGGCCAGGGATTAATAGCTCGGGTTTGCTTGGTCTTGGCGTCCCATCTAGTAATCAGTCCGCCATAACTGCCGGCATAAACAATGTCCGGATTATCATGGCGAGCGACAACGTGTCCGCTCTCCCCACCTCCAACAGGTTCCCAGTCGGAAGGGGTAATCCCGGCCCCATCGGTGCGACTGGCAATGCGGACCGTACTATTATCTTGCTGAGCTCCTAAGACACGATAAGGAAAATGGTTATCGGTAGTAACATGATAAAACTGGGCGGTGGGCTGGTTATCAAGGGAAGACCAGGAACGGCCTCCATTTTGGGTAACACAAGCTCCGCCATCATTCCCGTTAACCATAATTTGGGGATGATAGGGATTTATCCAGAGATCGTGATTATCTCCATGAGGAGTGCGGATCACGGAATAAGTTCGCCCTCCATCAACTGACTTGTAAACGCGGGTGTTAAGCACAAAAACGGTTTCTGGATCTTGGGGATGAGCATAAATGCGGCTATAATACCAGGCTCTCTGGCGTAAGCGACGGTCTGAGTTAAGGCGAATCCAAGTTTGGCCTCCGTCATCGGAGCGGAAGATTCCACCATCTTCGGCCTCAACAATTGCCCAGACCCGATCAGTTTGGGCCGGGGAAACAGTCACTCCAATTTTACCGATAATGCCCTGGGGCATTCCCGGTTTCCGGGTTAGCTCTTCCCAGTTCTCTCCCCCATCAGTTGATTTGTACAGCCCGCTGCCGGGACCTCCACTAACCAAGCTATAAGGTGTCCGATAGGCCTCCCAGAGAGCGGCATAGATTACGCGAGGATTATTGGGGTCAAGGATCAAGTCAATGGCTCCACTTTTTTCATCCCGATAAAGAATCCGCTCCCAGGTTGCTCCGCCATCTAAAGAACGAAAAATACCGCGCTCCTTATTAGGACCATACACATGGCCCAAAGCAGCAACATAAACGATATCCGGATCACGGGGATGGGTTCTAATTCGAGAAATATGGCGAGTATCATCTAAACCAAGGTGCCGCCACGTCTTTCCTCCATCGGTGGATTTGTAGACGCCATCACCATGGGAAATATTTCCCCTGATGGGTGCCTCTCCCATGCCCACATAAACTATATTAGGGTCAACTTCCGAGACAGCAATAGCTCCCACGGAACCCGTTTTAAAAAAGCCATCGGAGATATTCTCCCAGGTTAGCCCCGCATCTTCAGTTTTCCACACTCCTCCTCCCGTGGCTCCCATGTAAAAAACGAGAGGGTTGGCTGGCACTCCCGTGACGGCAGTAACCCGGCCACCCCGGAAAGGACCGATACACCGCCAGCGAAGAGCTTGAAAGAATTCGGGGGGATAAACGCCCGTAGTGTTCTTCGTAGTGTTCTTAGGAGCTGCCTCAACATAGAATTCGCCCCCAATTAGAGTCAAGACTAAAGTGAACAAAATAAAAATGAGTAATTTTTGATTTTTCATCGAAGAATCCTCCTTATCACATATCGCAGGCACAGGCAGGGTGATAAATACTCATTAGCCTTAAAATTTGATAATCAAGTTTATAATCCAATTTCCTCTTTATGTAAAGAAAAAGTTAATGGCACCTTGACTTGAGTTTTTAATTATTCAGCTTGAAAATGATGAAAACAGGCCGCAAACAGGCAGCAATCTGCTTAGCGGTGATTTTCAGGGCCAAAAATCGCCGCTAAGGGCCTTCTTTGGTGGGCACTTTATGGTTGTTTTGCTTGTTTTCAATAAGATGACGCGGCCCGAACCCAAACTTAAGTAACTAGAGAAAGTACGGCTTGCTCAATATGCGAAGCGGAAAGGCCAAACTTATCCAGCAGCTCTTCAGGAGACCCTGAACGAGGAAGATCCGATACGGCCAAATGAATTATCTGAGATTGGCCGGCTAGAGCGGCGGCTACCGCCTCACCTAAACCCCCAGCCGGGTAATGATCTTCTACTACCACTACCTTTCCGCCAACTTCTTTTGCCTCCTGAAGAAGGCCTTGCCGGTCGATGGGCTGGACAGAATAGGCATCCATAATTCTGACCCTAATTCCTTTCTCCACTAACTTGTCGTAAGCCTTGAGGGCCTCAAACACAGTAATTCCAGCAGCAACAACCAAGGCCTTATCCTGAGGGCTACGTCGAAGAATCTTTGATCCTCCGATGGGAAACTTCTCGCCCCGGGAATAAACTAGAGGAGTAGCGGGGCGAGTTGTCCGCAAGTAACCTATTCCCTGGTAACGAGCTAGATTCTCTAGACAAGCCTCGGTTGAATAAGCATCACAGGGATAAAGCACAACTCCCCCGGGAAGAGCCCGAAACATAGCTATATCCTCGAGCCCCATCTGTGACGGCCCATCAGCTCCGATACTTACTCCCACATGAGAGCCCACAAATTTAAGATTGGCCAGCGAGCAACCGCTCATGCGGATCTGATCATGAGCGCGAGTCAAAAAGGCAGCAAAAGTGGCCACAAAAGGCAAGAAGCCTTTGACTGCCAGCCCCAGCCCGATGCCAACCATGTTTTGTTCGGCAATATAACATTGGAAAGAACGCTGGGGAAATTCGCGGAAAAAATCCTCAGCATAAGTTGAGTTTTTAACATCGCCATCAATGGCTACTACCCAATTATTTATCTGACCTAACCGAACCAAGGCCCGGCCATAAGCTCGTCTTGTGGGCGTGGGAACTTCATAGTTTCCCCGTTTAAAGGCAAATTTTCTTGGCCAGCGAGGGGGCGAAAAAGGTTGGGGCCTTTTAACCAAGCTCGCTGCTTCAATAGTGGGAATTGGGCCTAATTCGGCCAAAGCTTCAGTTAGCTTCTCTTGGGAAAGAGGTTTGCCGTGCCAACCATTCCTATCTTCTAAAAAAGAAACCCCCTTCCCTTTTATAGTTTTAGCTAAAATTGCCACTGGCTGAGAAGATTTTTTTGCCTCTTGAAAAGCTTTCAAAATTTGATCAATATCATGGCCATCAATCATGAATGTTTGCCAACCAAAAGCTTTAAACTTGTGCTCAAAGGCTGCCACATCATGACCATGCATGGTTTCTTCTGATTGGCCCAAGCGATTGATGTCGACAATCGCCCAAAGGTTGTTGAGTTTAAAATCATGCGCGCTATTAGCTGCTTCCCAAACTGCTCCCTCGGCACACTCCCCATCTCCCATTAACACGAAAACCCGGGCGGGGCTTCCAACCAAGCGATAAGCGAGAGCCATCCCCACTCCTACTGATAAACCTTGCCCCAAGGACCCGGTTGCTGCTTTAACCCACTTCATCCGGGGAGTAGGGTGCCCTTCCAAAACACTGTTGATTTGACGGAGAGTCATTAGTTGCCGGTGATCAATGAGACCAGCTTCAGCATAAGTGGCCCAAAGAAGAGGGGCCGCATGTCCTTTGGAGAGCACCAGTTCATCATTAGCCCAATCATGAGGGTCAGCAGGGTTTAAACTCATTTCATCAAACATCAAGCACGCCATTAAGTCAGCGGCAGAAAGACAAGTTGTCGGGTGCCCCGAACCCGCTTTGGTGGTAGTAACCAGGGAAAAATAACGTAATCTTTTCGCTATCTGATTTAAAATAACTTTTTTGCTGTCCACAATGATGCCCTCCTTTTTAAATATCTTATTAAATGCCTGCAGATTACTACTCTATTTTATTTCTTTCTTTAGCTTGCCAAGAAGTACTCCCTCAACTTTGGAGTTATTAATTACTCCAAAGAAAAACCATTATATCTACTCTCTCTTCTTTGCTCAACAAATAATCTTTCCTATTCTCTCCTCTTTAGTCTCTTTATTTATTCCAAAATAATTATTTATTGTATAATGTCGCTTTATGTCGCTTTTTGTCACTTTTTGTCGTACTAACCAAGTTACCTCCTCCGGTGAGAAAGATTGCTGAACAATTTTATTTGACTTCTTAAATCTAGTTTTCTATGATTGTCGAGATAGATTTTCGGTTAGACCAGGATTGATAAAGCACCCCAATAATTTTGAGTTGAATAAAAATGGCTCGAAAAATTCTAGATTCCTGGAAAGAAATTGCTCGCTATCTCCAACGAAATGCCCGAACTTGTCAAAGATGGGAAAAAGAAATGGGACTTCCCGTTCACCGGTTTGAAGATGCCTCCCGCTCCCGGGTCTTTGCCTATCAAGATGAGTTGGATAAATGGTTAAAAGAAAAGTCGCAACGGCCTGAGCTATCAGGCGCAAAAAAGAAAGTCTCGACACAAATCTTTAAGTGGTCTCTGGGAACACTAATTATATTGCTTGTTTTGATTATTACTTGGCGGGCAATTATCTTTTTTTCCCCTCGCGAACCCCATGATTTCCAATTAGAACATAATAAGCTCATTATCCTTGACCAAAAGCATCGGCCTATCTGGGAATATGAGTTCCCTAATATTAGCTTATCCTCTAATGAAACCTACCATAGTCGTTTCCAGAAGAAAGCCTTACTTCCAAATCCAGCAGGAATACCGGCCTGGTTCCTTCCCTTAATTTACATCGGCAATATTAATCAGGACCAGCACAAGGAAGTCCTCTTTATGGTGAATTGGGATAAAGCACAGCCGAATAGCTATTTTTATTGTTTCGATTATCGAGGTCGCCTTCTTTGGCAATTTTTACCCCAAGAAGCTCCGAAATTTGGAGAGATAACATATTCGAAGTTTTTCCGTAACGCCGGATTTTACCTAGAAGATTTTAACCAGGATGGCCGACAAGAAATCATAGCCATTTTTAATTGTGAGACATTTTTTCCCACTCTCTTAGTGCTTTTAGACTGTGAGGGAAAAAGCCTCGGTCATTATTGGAACTCCGGTCGTCTTAACGAAGTCATCACTTATGACTTGGAAGGAGATGGCCAAAAAGAAATTATTCTCGGGGCCCAGAATAATGAATGGCGGCAATGTGCAGTAATTGTTCTTTCCCCTGATCATGTTGAGGGAGCCTCCCCTCAAACTAAGGATTATTATAGCTGCAAGAATACATCTGTAAGAGGGCGGGAAAAATACTACCTTCTTCTTCCTTTAAACGAAGTAGCTGCCAAAATCACAACTCTCAATACAATTTTCAAAATTCAGCTTCTAGATGGTCCTCGCTTCCAAGTCAATGAAAAAACAGCTCATTTAATATACACATTCGACCGTAATATGAATCTCGTTTTTTTTGATTATTCACACCTTTTCATTCAAACCTTTAACGAATTGAAACGCAAAGGAGTTTACCCACCGGAAATGACCGCCAAGCAGGTAGCTAATCAAATCAAAGAAAAAGGAGTCCGTTATTTTGATGGAGAAAAGTGGGTAAAAACTCCCACTATGACCCGTTTCTGGAAACAAAAATAAAAAGCGCGCCTAGCAGGATTCGAACCTGCGACCTTCGGATCCGGAGTCCGACGCTCTATCCCCTGAGCTACAGGCGCACTGACCTATATTTATACTTTATTTCCCGCCCAAAGACAACTGCGCAACTATAATTACAACAAATATCACTTAGGCGATATGAACTGCCCCCCAAAATTAGAACCTAACAAAGGAAAAACCCCGGTAAGTCTCAAAACTAGCTCACAATTTTATTTTTATCAAAAAAAAGAACAAACTAGGAGCGTCCAACGGCTTGGGTCTAAACTAGTTAACAATTTTATTTTGACTTAGGAGAGGGGCCATCGTAAACTCTTTTCAATTTACCAAAAACCGATTGAAAGGTGGGTTTATTACGATGGCTAAATTGCTAATTCTACTTACCTGACCCTATCTTTCAATCTCTTTATCTAATCTTTCCTTCTCCAAAATCCCTGTCCCCTATCTTTAATTTTTTTCTCTATACCCATATCTACATTTATATCTATATCTATTGAATTGTCACTATCTATGGAAATTATCTTTTTCCCTATTATCTGTTTTTTATAAGGATATTTGATTTTCTGAAAAAATCATGCTTCTTAGCCACAAATCAGGCAGGTTCTCGTTGCGGGAAAATAATTTTAAAAGTCGTTCCCTTTGTCCGCTCCACTTGAAGGTGTCCACCAAGCTGTCCCACTAAATCAGTTACTATCTGAAGTCCAAGAGTTTGTGGCTCCCCAAGATCAACTTCCTCAGGAAGGCCAACCCCGTCATCGCTCACGATAAGTTGATAGTTCTTTTTTTCAATTGGATAGAGCTTCACTTCAATCCGGCCTCTATTACAGTCAATAAAAGCATATTTAAAAGCATTGCTCACCAATTCATTGATGATCAATCCACAGGGGATGGCCTGATTGATGTCGAGAAAAACATCATGGACCTCTATATTCACCTTGATATCCTTCCCCTTTTCTTTAGCCATAAAAATCGAGTAAAGGTGTCCAACCAAACGTTGGACGTAATTAGTAAAATCAATCCGCGCTAGATTCTTAAACTGATAAAGAGACTCGTGAATGAGGGCCATGGAACGAATGCGATTTTGGCTAACTTCAACCATTTCCTGAAATTCCTTATTTTGACTCTTCAGGGCCTGCAATCGAAGAAGGCTAGCCATTAGCTGCATATTATTCTTGACGCGGTGGTGAATTTCCTGAAGAAGAACTGTTTTTTCTTTTAAAGATTCTTTTAGCCGCCTTGCGGCTCTTTTTCGTCGAGTTATATCTTGATAGAGAGCGTAAAATCCTTTCGACTCGCCCTTAATTATTATCGGGGTTACCGTAATTTGAACCTCGATCCTCTTTCCCTTTTTAGTCCGACGAATAGCTTCAAAAACAACATTTTGGCCTTTAGTTAACTTATCATAAATCTTTTTTAGTTTTTTGCTCTCCCCGGAAGGGATAATTAATTCGTCAATATTACGGCCACAGATTTCTTCGCCTTGGTAACCAAAAAGGCGCTCAAATTCTTTATTAACCCTTAGCACTTTGGCTCTAGGATCAGCCATTACTATTCCAAGCGGAGTGTCTTCAAATAGCTTATTAAGATAAGCCCTTTCCTGCTCTAAAGCCTGATTTATTTTGACTTTTTCGGTGATATCGCGGTGAATACTGATAATAGCTAATTGCCCTTTATAACTAGTGAGAGCGGCATTTACTTCTAGGATCATCTCTTGGCCATCGGGCCGTCTATGAGTAGTTTGAAGGTTCCGTAAATGTCCCTTTTTTAAAACTTTTACTATATATCTCCGCCCTCTTTGGATATCTTTACTAAATTCTTGTAAGCTTCGGCCAATTAACTTTCCACGAGGAAGTCCATATAAACGACAAGCCTGAATATTAGCATCCAGAATAATCTCCTTCTCTGGCTCAAAAACAAGGATAGCATCGTGAGCATTCTCAAAAATTCTTCGATAGTAAGCTTCCGATTCAACGAATGCCTTTTCGATTCGCCTCTTTTCAGTGATATCCAGAAGCTGGGCTACCGTTTGGGGACGACCTTGATTGTCTTTAACCACAGTAGAAATAATTTCAACCCTTCTCTTTTCCCCACTTTTGTGGACAACATTAAATTCGTAGCGCGGGGGAACTTTCTCTCCTTTCTGGCGAAGCATATATCTTTCCTCCACCAAATTACGACTTTCCTCATCTAAAAACTGGCGAAAATCCTTGCCAATTACCTCATCTACGGAATATCCCAGCAATTCACAAAATTCATCATTGATATACTTAAATCGAAATTGATCATCGACAATCAAGACCCCAGCATGAGAAGAGCGAACCAAGGTTTCATAAAGTTTAGCTTTTTCCTTAAAACTCCTCAAAATATCCGGTAAAACCAAGTTTTCCTTTTTTTTCCACTTGTTTTCCTGCTTCACTAACGCCAAGGGATGATGCTGATCAATATCAAGAACCTGTTCCTTAAAACATTTATTCAAATCATACTGACAGATGGCCATCATTCTTAAATTTTGCAACGTATCTTGCACTCTTCGCTCATAATCTTGTATTTCGGACCATGTTGATACTGATATTCCTGAAACATTGCCCGTAACTCGAAGACCACTAAATCCTCTTTCAAGGGCTCCCTTCTCTTTTTCCTGCCATCTATTAAGCACCTCTTCGACAAGAAAAATTCCCTTGGGAAAATACCATTCCTGGGTGGAATAAAGCTCCAATTGCCCCTTCTTCCGCAGTTGGTCAAAACCTGGAATTTCCTTCCTAAGGATTTTCTCCAGCTTCTCCAAAGGAAGAGGTTCAGAGGTAATCCAGATCACCTGATCATTTTCCTTCAGCCCCGCTTTGATATAAGGCAGAAGAATTTCCAGTAAATCCTCCTGAGAGCGGTAAAAAAGGCACAAATGAAAACCCCAGCTTACAGCACCAACGAGCTTTAAGCCTGAATCCTTTAAATCGCTAGCCAATCGTCCTCTCCTTTCAGAAATGCTTTGGGGAGGGAGAAGAATCAAAATTTAAAGATTAAAGAAAAAAGAAGAGAAAAAAAGAGAAAGCTAAGTCTGTGCTTTGTCAATAACACTGGTTTAATAGGCTATAATCTTTAACTTAAAAAGTCAAGCAAAGGGCTATTTAATCATTTATTTACTTATTAGCAGACAATTTTCTTTATAAACTTTACTTAACTTATAAAACGTACTTATAAAGTTTAAGGCCAGAAGGAGGAAGAACTTTTTCCTGATAAATATCCCAGTAGCACTGTTTAGCTTCTCCCAGTTTCTCAAAAAGAGGGTGATCCGAGCGAGCCAAGTGGGTGGCTACAGCCTTTTCCTGCTCGTCGATCAAAGTCAACTTTTGACAGCGGTTCAAAATCCCTGCTGTACCCACACTACAAACAGCTACCAACCGCCCTTCTCTTACGGCTTGAATTAATTCCCCATAAAGAAAATCCCTCTCCACAACTTTAATCCCCCACTCTCGAAGGATGGCCACTATTCCCTTAATCGTCACCGAAGGTAATATCAGCGGGCTTTCGGGGATTTTAACCACTTCTCCATCTTCAAAGGCCAAAAGAACACAGGAGGAATCCCACTCGGTAATTTCCCTTTCTTCAATCGGTAGATGCAACCGATCGTCAAGAAAAAGGGCTGCTCCAGCCGTTGGGTCAACCCGGCGAGCCAGATCAATAGCTTTGAGACTCATTAAATAATTAATCCCCAATTTCAGCCACCCCGTGCCATTTGCTCTAACCGCCCGAACCAAAGAAGGCACCACGACACCATTAAATGGCTCCCCCAAGTAACGATCATAAAGACAAGCTATCACTCTAATCCCCGGCTTCCCGGGATGAGTAACACCAATGGATTGTTCCTCATCCACGGTGAAAGGCCGCAGATAGCCCTGCGCCTGCTTCGCCGCCATCTCTTCTAGAAAGTCTCTCATTTCCGGCGCGGCCAAATATTGATGAATAAACAGATTTTCCAGCTCTTCCAGCGAAGGAACAAGCGATTGCTGTTGAGCACTTAAATTAAAGGAAATTCCCCGCCGGAAACGCTCCAGGTTATCATGCCAGTTCAAAAAATGAAGATGGAGGCGGCCTCGATCATTTTTTTTACAAAAAAAGCGAATCCCTTCAAAAGTTAAAAACAAACCATAATGGATAGAACGAGAAACAGCGTAAACCTTGGCCTCCGCCTCGAGAATTTTCCCTCGTTTTTCATCCAAAAGAAAACGCAGTTGTTTTGCCGCCCATCTAATACCCTCAAATTTAGCCATAAATGACTCCCTTCTTGGAAATAATCAATAATTAATATAGAAATAATAAACGATGAAAATTAACACAGAAATTTTATATCATAAAAACAAGAAGGAAAGAAGAGTCGCGCTTAGAAAATCAAAATCACTCAGCGACAATGAGCAAGGACTGGGAATCAAAACGGACCGGTAATTCCCCGGCCGGGGCAAATTCATGATCTTTAAGGACTCTTAAACCAATGGTGTTATCCTCAAACTTTAAGGTGAGCATAACATCGAAGATCTGTTGATAAGGCTTTACCCGAAGGGGCCAGCCCTCCTCATCAAAATCTAATTCTTCTCTTGGAAGAGAAACACTAAACCAAAGGGAAGTTTTAACACGAGAGGCAAAATCTTTAAAGAGGAGAATCTCCTCGCTTGTTCCCTTCTCAAAGTTGTAACCATCGACAATGATCAACTCGGCTGGAAAATTTCCTTCTCTAATCATTGCTTCCAGGCTCCGAAGAACCCGCTCCGTTTGGGTGGCATCCTGGTGAAAATTCATGATAACTCGCTGGCGAGCTAACGATGCCAGCACTTCTTCGGCCTGCTGGTAAGGAATATTCCGGCGGCGGGCAACTTCACGAAAAATATCCTCATACCAAGTAAGGATATAATCAACCCGCCGGGCATAGGAAACGTGTATAACGGGCTTTTCCAAAAGTAAATTATAAGTGGCTAAATGAACTAAACAAGCAGTTTTACCCACTCCCTTAGTTCCTACCAGTGCCCCGATTTCACCTGGTTTAACCCCCCCATGAGTGGCTTTTTCAATAATCCTCCAGGGACTGTGATCGGTTATTTCTTTTTTCAACATTGGCTAACCCTCCTCGGTAACTTTCAGGCTACCTGAGCCTTTTTGTTTTTCTCCGCCAATTCGGCCTGGATCTTTTCAGCTAAGGGAGCCGGAAGCGGCTGATATTTGAGAAATTCCATGGTGAAAGTCGCCTTTCCCTGGGTTAGAGAGCGAAGGGTGGTGGAATAACCAAACATCTCTTTTAGAGGAACTTCAGCATCAACACGAGCAAACTGGCCATCTTCGCTAGAACTGACAATTATCCCTCTTCTCTGATTAAGGCTGGCAAAAATACTCCCGATATATTCCGATGGACCTTCAACTGAAACTTTCATAATCGGCTCCAAAATTACCGGCTTGGCCCGGAGGTAGGCTTGGCGGAAAGCCTCCCGGGCAGCCACCTGAAAAGCTAAATCCGAGGAATCAACGGGATGATCTTGACCATCAGTCAAAACAACCCGGACACCGGTAACCGGAAAACCAGTTAAGGGCCCCTTAGCCATGGCTTGTTGAAAACCTTTATCACATGAAGGGATAAATTCGCGGGGAATCTTACCCCCTTTAACTAAATCCACAAATTCGTAGGGTTTTTCTTTCTGTGGTTCAAGATAGCCCATGACTCGTCCATATTGACCCGCGCCGCCGGTTTGTTTTTTATGAGTATAGTCAAAATTCGCTTTCTGAGTTATAGTCTCGCGGTAGGCAACCTGGGGAGGGCCAGTTTCCACACTGGCTTTAAATTCTCGTCTCATTCTCTCCAGATAAACTTCCAGATGTAATTCACCCATACCTTGGATGATCGTTTCCTGGGATTCAGGATCCACATAGACGCGAAAGGTAGGATCTTCTTTGGCAAATTTCTGGAGGGCCCGGGCCATCCGGTTGGCCACCTTTTGGTCGGTGGGCTTAACAGCCAGGGAGATCACCGGCTCCGGAACATGAATGGGAGTTAAAGCCAGATTTAATCCCGGGCTAACAAAAGTATCACCAGAGAGGCAATCAATGCCAAATAAGGCAACGATATCGCCAGCTAGAGCTTCTTCGATATCTTCCATCTCATCGGCATGCATCCGGCCGATGCGCCCCACCCGGAACTTGCTCCGGGAACGGGAATTGAATAATTCATCTCCCTTTTTGATTTTTCCCTGGTAAAGACGAATATAGGTTAATTGCCCATAAAAAGTATCTTCGAGTTTGAAAGCCAAAGCTACCGTTGGATCATCAGGAGAAGATGAAAGCTTAATTTTTTCGTCTGGATTTTCATAATTAAAGGCCTCATTAACTACCTCACCAGGATGAGGCAAGTAATAACCAACAGCATCGATTAGAGGTTGCACTCCTTTATTGCGGTAGGCACTGCCCATTAAAACCGGTAAAATGTCCTGGGCAATAGTTCCTCTCCGCAGGGCTTCGATAATCTGTTCGGGAGTCTCGCGGCTCTCCAGCACGGCTTCCATTAACTCATCGGAAAACATGGTGGCCGCATCCAGCATTCTTTCGCGAGCCTGCCTGGCTTCTTCCTCCATCTCCGGAGGAATAGGCTCTTCCTTGACCACCTCACCAAATTTTCCCTCAAAATAAAGGGCTTTCATCGTCACTAAATCTACCACTCCTTGGTGCTTTTCCTCTAGCCCAATAGGCAATTGCAGAGGCACGGGGTTTCGTCCCAACTGCTCTCTCATCTGGTTAATCACGCGTGTGGGATTAGCTCCAGTACGGTCAAGTTTATTAATAAAAGCCACGATGGGCACGTTATAGCGGCGAAACTGACGATCAACGGTAATGGTTTGTGATTGCACTCCCCCCACCGAACAGAGAACCAGCACCGCTCCATCAAGAACTCGCAAGGCTCGTTCAACCTCGATGGTGAAGTCAACGTGGCCAGGCGTGTCGATAATATTGATCTGGTAACCTTGCCAATTAACCGTGGTTGATGCCGACTGGATGGTGATGCCTCTTTCTCTTTCCAGCTCCATTGAGTCCATGGTGGCTCCCTTGCCATCTTTACCACGCACCTCATGCATGCGATGAATCTTGCGGGAATAGAACAGAATTCGCTCGGTCAGGGTAGTCTTCCCCGAGTCAATATGGGCGCTGATACCGATGTTGCGCCTTAACTTCAAGTCGACCTGTTGGCTCATCGTAAACAAATGCTCCTGTTTAAAATTAAAATTGCCAGGGATTATTGTTCCTCTGGGAGGCGAGATGAACAGATTATAGCTAAAACAGCGATTTTTTTCAATCAATTAAACTTAATTTTTAATTTGACTTAGAGAGATCAAAGCGATAATCTATCAAGAAAGGGGCCAATGAAATCAATTTTAGGAAAGCGCCTGCGCCAACTCCGCGAAGAAGCTAACCTTTCCCAATCGGATTTAGCGCGCGCCGTGGGGCTTTCGCATGAACACATCTGGAATCTTGAGCATGGTAAGCGTCAGCCAAGTTTAGAGACACTCGCTAAATTAGCCGATTTTTTTAACAAGGATGTTTCCTTTTTTCTGGCCGAAAAGGAAGCCGCTTTTTCGCTCCTTCTAAAAGAAAAAAGCCTCGATCGAAAAGTCCGCACCTATCTTCGTCACTTCAAAAGCTACGCCGAAATTTATCTCCGGCTAGAAAGCTTAACTGGCTTAAAAGCCACCCCAGCACCTATTTACCAAACTCCCTCCCCCGATCAACTGGCTCATGAAGAAAGACAACGCCTCCAACTAGGGACAGACCCAGTGGGGGATATTTTTTCTCTGTTGGAAATTAATGGCTTGCGTTTAGTTCGCCAAGCCCTAGGAAAGGATACAGATATTGTCGGCATCTTTATTTTCTTTGACCAAGAACAAGCTGCCTTTGGCCTGATTAATGCTTCCCTTCCCGAGGAAGACCAAGTGGTAGTGGCTGCTCATCTCTATAGTCATTATTTAAAAGATCGCTTTGGTGGTCCCCTCATTGATAACTCGGATGTTTTTCTTGATTATTATCTCTCCCTTTACCATCCCCGGGAAAAGTTTGCCCAAGAGTTTGCTCTTGCTTTCCTTCTCCCTCCAACAAAACTGCAAGAAATTCTGGAGAGAGAAATAAAAAAATCAATTCTTCATTATGAGGATATCCTCTACCTCCATCGCCTCCTCAAAATATCAATTAAAACCATCCTCTCGATGCTTCTCCGCCAAGAAATCATCTCCCCAACTCGTTATAAGACCTTTCTCAAGTTTGACTCGGAAAAAGGAGAAAAACTCTGCTTCAAAGACCTCTTCCCCCCATCCAAGGACAAGTTAAAGAGGGGACAAATTATTAACTCGGATAGATTTTGCCGCCTAGCTATTGAAGCCCTACGCAAGAAAAAAATTACCACTGAAGAAGCTGCCGACCTGCTGCATAGCGACGTTAATGAGCTCTCAGCTTGGCTGGCTATTTAGAAACGAAGGAGCCGTCAGAACGTACTGATATATAACATGTTAAAATCAAAAAGAAGAAGGAAAAGCTATGAAAGATTGGGCCAAACAATTTCTTCTTTTTTTAAAGGATTCACAAAGGATTTAAATCAAGTTCTTTTGTCGTTCCCAACTTATGAATAGATTAGGTTAGTTAAAACTTTATTCTGCTGCAGTTCTCTTTCTTTTGGTGTAAAGGTTATACAACCAGCCAAAAACAGCTCCCACAACCCAGCCATCAATAATAGCGTAGATAGTAGCCATTAACACCCCCAGAAACCCCCATTCTCCGTAATGGTAACCGGGATAAATCGAATCAATGGCTTTAAGAAGAGAAGCGCCATATCCTCCAAAAATTAAGTTAGCTACTCCCACCAGGAAGACAATTGCTCCCCAGAGAGTAGCCAGGGCACAGCCAAGGCGCACAGCATCTAACTTCATCCCTCCCTCCTTTCTTGTTTTCTTAAAATAAAAAATAAAAGCCAGTTACTAAATAGTAACTAGATTATAATGCCTCCTCGTTGCCAAAATCAAAAAGGAAACCTTCGGGTGAAAACGGCAAAGAGAAAAAAGCCGCAATTCGTCTTTGTTTTTTGGCTTCCAACCTTCCATTCCTGGGGAGAATAAAGCTCCTCAACCAAGCAAATAAACCTAAAACCCTTTTTGCCGATCAGCCAATCCCTTTTAATATTTAAGAACAATCTAATTTTATCTTATTTCAAATAAAAATGTTAACTAAAAAGATTAACCTCGCTCAGAGCTTAGAAAGAGTATTTTAAATAAAGCCGTCTTGTATTAAGCTTTTTCATATCGTAACATACAAAAATCAGAATAAAATCTCACCCCCCATTTCACCTTTAGTGGTGATTTACTAATAAAATTATATAGCTTATACATATCCCTTAAATTAAATGAAATTATGAATAAAAAATATGGGAACCCAGAGCCAAGCCATTGCCCCTCAGAGATGTAAAGAATGCCCTTTCTTTGAAATAGTCCATTCTCCTCTCGGTGTATCTTTCTTCTGCCGATTCTATAAAAAAGGAACTTTCAGTTTAAATGGTAAAAAGTTTGATTTTTGCAAAGTTGAAAAAATCGAGATATATGAATCAAAGTCCAATGATGACTTGAATTAAAGAACAGGAGGCATCTTTTTATGTCGACCCATCAAAATATATATGAAAAACTTAAAAGAGAAAACCAGGAACTAAAACGTCAATTAAACACATTTATTAACTTCATAAAATCAGCAACAGATGGATTTATCCTGGTCCAAGACGGCTTAATTCAATACGTCAATGAAATCGCTGCTAAACTAGTCGGGCATTCCCCTGATGAACTTATCGGAACTTCTTTTGAGAGATTTATTCACCCTGACGATTTGAAAAATGTTATGGAAGCTTATGAGAAAAGACTAAAAGAAGAAAATATCCCTTCACGATATGAATTAAGAATTGTAGGTAAAGGGGGAAAAATTACCCATGTAGAAGTAAATGCTGATATTGCAGATTATAAAGGAAAAATTGCCACAATCTCCGTTATTAGAGATATTTCTGAAAGAAAAAAACTATTAGAAGAAGTACAAGAAAAAGCCAACTTTTTAGAGAATCTTTTTGAAA
>Ga0190352_1000161_pt1 | contig 16952 bp, 27 predicted proteins | sample 4872131011_MG_FD_161682 | JGI IMG/M metagenome (GOLD analysis project Ga0190352, IMG submission 161682) | Hydrothermal vent microbial mat bacterial communities from Southern Trench, Guaymas Basin, Mexico - 4872-13-10-11_MG | ecosystem: Environmental > Aquatic > Marine > Hydrothermal vents >...
CTATAACAGTTTCTAAAACTTTTTCTGGACCAGCGACAGGCCACTCCAAACGCACCCAACCAAACATTGGCGCCACAACCTTCCGTTTACGCTTTTTCTTGCGTCCAAGTTTTGGCGGCAGTTTAGGTTTGCGAGGCTGTGTGAGTTGTATGCCAACTGTTTTGGCAACAGTTTTTTGAAATGTTCGAGTTTTCTGGAACAAGTCTGTCTTCTGAAATGGACTTATCTTCGGCGATATGCCAGTCCTTTCGAGTGGCTTAAACTTCTGAAACCCAATTGCCTTTTGAAGTCTTTGAGGCTTGACAAGCGATGTTCCAATCGGTATCCATTCAACTTCCTCTTCAATTCTAACTCGTTTGCGTGCCCCTGGATAGGGGCGTCCAGTCCACTGTTGCATGATTGTAACTGGGGCGAAGCTGGGCATCCCAGATATTCGGGAAGTCTTGCCCACTACTCTTTCAACACTTTTCTGTATCGTAACAGTTTTAGCTATGCTTTTCCGGGCGGTTTTGCCTACAACTTCAGGGAAAACCTGTTCTGGCGTTAAGTCCCACGGGCTTCCTGGAAAATATGTTTGTGTTGGAGTTCCAATTTTGAACGTGTAACGGATTTTTCCAGCAGCAACTTTAGTGAATACTTTTAGTTCCGTTGGGACTGAAGGAAATATTTTGGGGATGATTTTTGGTGCGGTTTTTTCTATTTGTGCTGGTAGGATGTATCGTGTGTAGAAGTAGGGTTCTGCCAGCGGCGACTCAAAGAAGTGTGTTTTGGCTGTGGACGTGAGGTAAGTGTAAAGTTGTGTACTTTTCTGTCTAAGTAGCGGCGGCATAATATATTTGCCGAACATGTAGGCTTCTTCTCCTATCAAAGCTTTAACCGTGCCCTTCGCGTATTCTTTAGCCATAGTTGTAAGCATAGGCTTCTGTAGAATATACTTGTAGTAATAGTAATGTTCCGGAGCCACTGTTTTCTCGGCAACCCCAACAGCTTTTGCCACACCTTTTTTGGCTAAACCAGTTAATGAAATTCCAGACGGTTGCCAAACCCAGCTAACTACTTTTCCAGTAGCATAGGAGCCAGTCACTATCCCTGCTATCCGCTGAGCTGTAAACGGTCTTGGAGGCGGGGGCGCTGGAGCTGGAAAAACCAGTTCCACAAGACTTTCACCGCTTTCAATTACACCACCGTAAAACTCCCATGTTTCAGGCGAGCCAGTTCCAGCAAGCATCTGCATCCGCGGGTCTGAACGTGCCAAAGGCGGAAGCTTCTGTATCGCGAGGCGTTGTTTTGCTGCTTGCTGGTAGAATATGTCGCTTAACCGTGGCAGATAGGGTTTTTTAATCCATTGTTTGCCTGCAGTTGGAAGGCGGCGCGGGTAAACTTCTTTTTGCAGAAACTCCTCGAATTTTTGTCTTTGTTCGGTCTCCCATTCTTTAACTGCACTGCTAGGTACTCCTTGTTCAACCGCTTTTTGCTTTTGTTCTTCAAGTTGTTGTTCAAACTCTTCCCTATACGGCTGTGCAACTTGTTTTTCAAATTCTTCTTTCGACATGATGGCGGCTGACTGAACCACGCCCTTTACATCTTTATAAACAAACTCTTTTGTTTCCTTCCTTTTCAGTTCAGACGGAGAAGGAGTAGTCTGCTTTTTCTGTTTCTGCTCGTATTCTAGGCGTGTGGTGGTGTATTGGCGTAGTGTTTCGCGGCCCAAAGTCCGCTTCACTTCCTACGCGGATACCGTCCGTATCCAACGTTTAAAGCGAAATTCGCCCGCTGCTTCAGAAGCCGAGTGACTTTGATTGTGCGTTTACCCGTTTTAGTCGGATTCTTAATTTTCTTACCTATGGGTGTTTTAACAATTGTCTGGACAAGCGTTTTGGGGATGCGTTGTTTAGTGGAAATTCCAAGCTGTTTGTGGAGCAGCCCGCGCTCTTCGGGTTTAACCACGTCTTGAATCCATTTTTTCTTTTTCTTTGCCATTGATTTCCACTCTTCAACTATTAATTTTATATAAGACATATAAATATTTTACAATTAGAAACCGTTTCGGAGACTTTGCCGAATGAAAAGCACTTGGGAACGCACAACCGAATTCCTACACCCATACGTAAGCTTTCTCGTAAGCGGAATTCAAACGTTGCGAGAGGATATCCGAAACAAGCAGTGGAGCAAAGCTGCAAGATACCTTTACTGGTTTATTCCATATCTTGACCCTGAAATAAAAGAGAAGTTAAGTGCTGAACGGAAGATGCTTAAAGAAATGCTGGAAGGAACCGTTCCTTTTAGCCAAGACTTTTTCGAGAAAATTCTGGACAAGATTATGGATGAGCTGCACAAGCAGGGATATTTTGCGGGTGCCAAACACAAAATTATTTATGTCGGTTCTGAAGAGGGAATTGAGCCACCAACTATCAAAGGGTGATTCTGTTTGCCGTTTACTATGACGAAAAAAATTTTAGACTCGTATTATCCTCCTGAAGAGTTCTATTTTTTTATTACTTATGCTCCGTTAGGTTACGGAAAAAGTGCCTATGATTTCAAGGCGTGTGTTGAAGTTCTAAAGTATGTTTATCATTTGGATGAAAAAAAAGCTTGGGAAAAACTTAAAGAGTTCATAGTCTTCCATCCAAACCATTTCTTTTCAAAAATCGAGGAGATAGAGAACAGCGGGTACAAGCGAGTTCCTTTCATTATATGGGAAGACATGGGATTATGGCTTAACGCTTTCGACTTCAACGACCCTTTCATAGTTGCACTTACTAAATATCTTAATGTCGCTAGAACCCACTTAGGAGCCATAGTAGGAAGTACACCAGCACCAGATTGGATTCTAAAAAAAGTCCGCTCATTCCCAAGTGCCTACACAATAAGAATACAAAAGTTCACAGGACACACATCACACACGCATAAAGCTACTTGGCTCCGAGATGCAGTAGGATTTCTTTTCTGGGTTCATGCAGATTTAAAACATTCAGGAGTTAGAAAAATTTGGGTAGACCGCTTTAGCTGTAAAATGCCTGATGACTTCTACCAGTGGTACAAACCTATCCGAGATGCTTATGAAGACTTAGCATTAGAACTTGTAAAAGAACAATGGCAAAAACTAAGTAAGAAGAGTAAAGCACTTATCCTAGAAAACTATCCACAACTGAAGCTTCCAAGGCTTCAGCCACTCTAATCATTCTATTTATATAATAGTAAAAAAGAAGACTACACAAGAAGCTTTTTATACTGTGAACGTAAAATTTATATTGTATTAGTTATTATGCATCTAATAAGAAATCAGTATTAGAAAAGGAGATATAAATGGGCTATCTAAACGAGTTTAATTGGAGTTACTTTGCTGGTTTTATTGATGGAGATGGGTCTTTTCAATTAATCAAAGGAAAAAGTAAAATAACAAAAACAGGTTACAAATGGGTAGCAATATTTTATCTTGCAAATGCGAACCCAAGACCCCTTAAGCTTTTACAAAAGAAAGTTGGTGGAAAAATTCATGCAATAACAAAAGGATTTGGGCCGATTTATTATTATGTAGCAACTTCTAAAGCATTAAGAAAGATGTTACCAAAGATTCTACCTTTTTTGATTATTAAGAAAGAGCAAGCTCAATTACTATTGGAAGCTTTATTCTTGCTTAAACATCGTTACAGAAAAGAAAGAAGTACTACCATTGATGATAGATTAGAGGAAATTGCAGAGAAAATGAAAGAGCTTAAAAAGGTTAGGTATGATTGGATTGGAAAAGACGGCATCAAACTTTATAATAGTAAATAAATCTTAGGAAAACGGAAGGAAATGGGTAAGGGTAGGTTAACTCTTTCCAAGATAGTAGAGTATCCAACTCCAGAGAAGCTTTATAGTGAGCTTATGAGTTCTGCGGGTTGGCCGTATAAAACCGAGCGGGAAAGATATTTGATGCGAGACCGTGCTTTAGTGGCTCTGCTTTATTTGGGAGACTTTCGCATTAGCGAAGTGTTGCCTCTAAAGAAAAGCCAATTTTCTATTAAGAGTGATTATGTGCTTGTTTCTGGTGTGCAGGTAGGTAAGCGCAAAGCTGGAAAAATCGAGTTCCGCGAGGCTAGGCTTCCTTTGGTTGGACCGCGGAAATGTTTTACGGAGTTGGTTTTGAAGTATTTGCGCTTGTTGAAAGAGGATGAGCGTTTGTTTCCTTGGAGTTTACGCAAAGTTAAGATTCCTATCAAAGGCAGTTTTTACAGGTTGAAGGATGGAACTTTGAAGCAGCGGGTTAGTGTGCAGATGGTTGGAACTAAGCGGGCGTGGCAGGTGGTTAAAGCTTTGCTTCCTAATTACACTCAGCATTGGTTGAGGGCGTTTGGCTACGATTTCGATTATGAGCATATGCAGCATGACATTTTGGCTGTGAGTGATAAGACGAAGGCTGACCCGCGGAGTTTGCAGCCGTATTTGAGAAAGCGGTATGAGAAATATCCTGTGAGATAAAGGCTATGGAAAAAGAAGAAATATACATTAGTTGTCTGTTGCTTGGTTTTCTTCTTATTGTATATTTTCTGCCATTTGCGGCAACTGACATAATTACGGTGCATATTCCAACTTCTGATAGACAAGCATATGTAACATTGGAGCGCCCTCAAACTTTATTTGAGTTTGTAATGTTTAGGTTTCTTGTAGGAGTTGGCGTATGCCTAATTGTTGTTCCTTTTGCTGATGAATTATTGCGAAAACGAAGTTTAAGTGCGTAAGTTTTATTTCTTCCTTTTCCTAATTAAAATTTGAACGTACGGCGTTTTAGTTCCGTTTCGCTTGTAAATTCTCCTTGCATCCGCAACCATCATGTTTTTAGGCAGTTTCCGTTTTACTTTGTTTATCGCGGCTCTAACTGTTCTTGCTTTAACTTTTCTCTCTTTATATCCCATATACTTTCACCTCCGTTTCCTTCTTTTATTTCGGTAAATACGCATGTATTTCCGCATGTACTCTCGCTTTCCCTTTTTTGTTGTTGTTCTATATTCTGTTTTTATTCTTGTTTTGCGGTATTCTCTGGTCACATGTTCTCACCGTTAGAAATGTTAGAAACTTTTAACTATAAAAAATTTATGTGTAACATTTAGATGCGTAAGTTTTATATACTCTATAGGTTCTTATAGGTATTTTGAGGTGGTGTGGAATGGGTAAAGGAGACGCGTTAGAAACAAAAAAGATTAGTTTAGTGTTGCCGAACAAGCTGTACGAGAAAATCGACAAGCTGGACATGCCAGACACAATTAGTGTGCAGGATAAGATTAGACGGTTGTTGGCGATTGCTTTAACGTACATGGAAGGGGAGTATGCGTTCTACGAGGAGGATTGTTGATGAAGATTAAAGAAGTTAAGTTTGAAAAGCTGTTCAGTCTGGAGATACGGACTCAGATGACGCAGGGAGTCACAGTTTGGCATGGAAGAATCTAACGGAGGACGTTGAACAATGACAGAAGAAGTTCCAGAAGCACCTTACATGTTTACATGGGAGATTGTGAATATTGAAGGACAGAATTTCAAGGTTTTTCGACTTGGCAAACTTGGGAAAGAGAAACTTCTGAACTCGGTTCCCATGTCTATTTACAACAAAGAGATTGCGAATCTTTCCGAGAAAATTGACGTGCTGATAGAAGTGATTGGTGGTAAGGATAAACTGGTTGAGTATTTCAAAGATAAAATTCTGCAAAGCGTGAAGACTACTGGAAAGCGAGAAAGCAATCTTGTGACGGAACCCTTCTGGTTTGAGAAACATGAAGCTTTGAGACAGCTTTTTGCAGAAGGTAAAGTTGTGCGTTCACGTGGATGGATCAGACTAAAGGAGGTTGAGTAGGTGGTTTTGCATAAGACAAGCGACTGGCCAGCTTTCGAAGACTACGCACGGAACTGCAAAGTCGGTTTCTACATGGTTTCCTATGATGAGTCTTTCGACTTGAAAGACCCTGACCAAGACACTTTATACACGGCGATTCTGGAGTTCTGTCGGATTCAAGGATTCATTCGGGTTGAAGGGTGTATTGCTGAGGAAGTGTTCTTCAGCTAAAAAGGTGTGAGAGGGTGCTGTCAAATTGGAAGTGTTTTCTAACAGCTCTTCCATTATTCCCCCCTTTTGGGTTGGCGGCATCCCACAAAACCATGCTAAGCTGGATATACCACGGCAAAAACCGCAGACAATGTTATTACCGTCCGAACTGTTTGGTGTGCTATGTTAAGCTGGTTTTGAAACTGGTCCAAACAACTTTAAGGAGGTGAAAAAGAATGCCAAAAGGTTGGTTTAGGTATTTAAAACAAGTTTGCACGGGTAAGAGACCAGATTGCAAGAAATATGATTGCACGGGCAAAGAATACAGATAGGAAGAGATGAACAGAAATGAGTGAAGGACAGTTTGTTATGAAGCGTAGTTTCAACATCAAACCCATATTACATTTTGAGCTACGCTTCGCTGAGCTTCATTTATGCCTTGAAAATAGTATTACTTGCAAAAAAGTGACGATTCAGGAACTTGCTAATGTAGTGGAAATAGAATTTAAAACATATCATTACGGTTATGTGCGGTTCATGTTTACAACTGCTGAAATCAAAAGAATGATGCCGTTTTTACGAAAAATTCTGGATGTTGAACAGAAATGAAAGTTACGTTGAGAAAGCAAAAAGGCGATGTCTTTCTTGAACTTCTCGCTGAAAATAGAGATGAGGAAATCGAGATAACAGGGTTTTTCCTAACTAACAAAATCTTTGTCCAATATGGTTTGCCAAAGGTAGAGGCGGGTAGATTAAGAAAATTGATATTTAAACTTCAGAAAAGAGAGGTTAAACAAAAATGAAGTTTAATTTGAAAAACAGACCAAAAACATGGGGTTGTTATGGTCAAGATGCAATCTTAGCAGATATAGAAGATTGGTTTGAAGGATTAGAGAAACAAGAACGAGAAAAGAACAAAATAACAGCTGTCAAAATACAGGAACTGGGAGACGCTAAACAGATTCCATTAGAGCAGTTAGGATTCTTGAGAGGTTATCTTCAGAGGGGAAAGGAGATTTTGGGAGAGAGCTAAAGAATGAGTAAGAAAGAGCATATTACGAAAGGGATTAACCTTTGGATTAAAATTGAGTCTTGTAAAGACCTAAAACTGTTAGAAATTCGTGGTTTTATTCGGGGAGAGAGAAAAGGCAAAACAATGAATGTACCGCCAGTTATTGTTTTCGAAAGTTTACAGAAGCAATGGAAGGATTTAGAGAATGCCTTCTACTGTTGTTCAGATAATAACGAATTGAAGAAATGTATTGCTGACTTGCGTAATGTTGCAGGATGCTTATTTCTGAAACTTTTGGAGCTGGAGAAAAATGGTTAGGTGTGTTGAAAATGAAATGTTGTAAATATTGTAGAAAACCGATTCGAAAACATATCTCTGAAAAAGTATCGTTAGAAAAACTAAAAGCTGTGACTGAAGCGTCGGAACAGCTTGGTTTATGTAAAGAGTGTTACGAGAAGATTGGAACACATTATTTTTGGCATCATTGGATGGGGAAACGTGAGTAGAAATGAACGAAGAAAAAGCAAGAAAATTAGCTGAAGAACATTGGAAATGGGTGGAAACATGGTTGCACATTGTCTATGTTGACGCTTTCGTTCACGGATACAAACACGGTGTAGAAGATTCAAAAGGTGAGCGAAAATGAGAATTTTCCATGTTCCTTTGTCGCTTTGGGGTGTCAGCGAATACGTTGCAGAAGCCATCAGCCGATACGGAAGCATGGAACACGCTTACGACTTGGTTATAGCTCGGCTGGAAGATAACCTTGAAAATCGGCGGCGTTATGGAAAGCTTATTCCTGTTTGCAGATGGACGGTTAGACAGTTGGACATGAAACAGAAGAGGAGAAAAATAGGAAAATGAGTAAGGAGATTCGTTGGTATAAAGGCAAATACAAAGTTGAGGTTGTGTATAAGTGGAAACCTCATGGATTCAAGCATCCGTTAATTTGTCTTGTTAAAACGTTAGACCCCATTCCTATGTTCGAGGACATAAACGATGGTCGTTATTGGAAGAAGAAAGATGAGGAATTTCCGACTGTTCCAAGACTTTTATGGAAACATCCAAGAAAATGAGGTTGAGCGGAAATGAAAGTTAGAATTGTTGAGGCAGAAACGGTTAAGAGAAAAGGTAAAACAGCTTGGGTAGGGAAGTCGGTTATTCCACTTGCAGAACAGCAGTTTTTGGAGTTCAAGAAGGGGAGGAGAGAGTGAAAGTTGAGTGAGTGTTTGCGTAGCACTGGAAAACGCGTTTTAGCATGGAAGATTCGGCTGCACAGGGCAGAGTTGAAAATGTTGGCTGCAGAAGTTGCCAAGCTACAGAACGAAGCAGAATGCTACAGGCTGGCTAAGCAGATTTACGAGGAAATTTTGAAGTTGGATGAGCTTTTGAAGGAGAAGGAAGAGGAAAACGAAAAGGTGGAGGCTGGATGACTTTGAAGATTAAAGTTTTGCATGTCGGTAATGTTGCTGGTGTCGCATGTGTTATCGCAAAGTTTATGGATAGGATGTTTGGCACGGAAAGCTTGGTGGCGACGCGGAAAGTTTTCGACAAGTATGGTTTAACCACTTACGGAGAAACATGGGATTGCGGCTCTAAAGTTTTCACGGCTAAATGCTTGTGGCTTGCGCGAAAGTTTGACATAGTTCATGTTCACGATTTCGACAAGCTTGTTCCTCTGCTGAAACTCTTTTACCGCAGTAAACCAGTTGTGCTTCATTACCACGGTTCAAGAATCAGAGGACGATGGAAAGAAAGAAAAAAGTACTGGAATAAAGCAGACGTATTATTATATAGTGTAAAAGACGTTGAATCTGAAAATATGCCTGAAACCGCAATCTGGATGCCGAATCCCGTTGACACAAGCATGTTTCATCCAGTTCCAGAATGTCTTAAGAAGCCCAATTCAGCTTTAACATTTTCACATAATGCAGATGACCTTGCATTAAAATTGGCTGTAGAGAAAGATTTACATTTAACCATAAACCAACGCGGGGTTCCGTATTCTGAAATGCCGAATCTTCTTTCACGTTTTCAATATTATATTGAAGTGAAACGTGACCGTGAAGGACGGGTCCTCGGTAAAGGAAATAGTGTAAGCATGATAGCTTTACAAGCTTTAGCTTGTGGCTTGAAAGTTGTGAAATGGGATGGAAAAATAATGGAGAAGTTGCCTGATATACATAAACCAGAAAACGTTGTTTCTAAACTGGTGAAAATATACAATCATCTAGATGGGTGTTGATTTTAGATGAGAACTATTAAAATTCTGGTAGAGGTTCCGTGTTATCCGAATATTAAGGATGATGTCCGGGCGCATGAAGAAGATAAGCTTATGCAACTTATTGACAAACATAAGAAGGGAGAGATGATTATCGATTTAGGATGCGGAACTTCTTACTACTCTGGTTCTCAAGCCACAGGTATTGATTTAGATAAAGTACTGCTGAAAAAAGCTGATTTACAGTTTAAAGTTTCAGCATCCTACACGCATATTCCATTTAAAGATGAAAGTTTTGACGCTGTAGTCATGTGTCACAGTTTAGAACATACCAACATGCCTTGGATACCGCTTAAAGAAGCTTGGAGAATTTTAAAACCTAACGGTATAATAGGCGTTAGTGTGCCAAACGTTAAAGGGTTACATGCAATCTGGTTACTACTAAGTCGAGGTTTGACAAAAGCTTATGGTTGTCTGGCACCAGACCACCTTACAGCATTTACGCCTCAAACATTGAAGAAAGTTTTGAAAGAAAGCGGTTTCCAAATTATAGATGAAGGCGGGGATATTGTGTATTTTCCGCTTATGAAACGTTTGAAGCTTATGCGGTTAGGGTTTTGGCTGGCGAAACATTTTCCAAAATGGGCTAACGTCTACATCCTGGTAGGGAAGAAGCTTTGATACAAAAATTTAGAGTTACCGTCGAATTTATTCGATAAGAAAACTTAAAAGAAAAACAGAAAAAAGCAAAAAACCGTGAGAAATATGAAAGCAAAAGTTGAAAAGCAAGATTTTTACGGTGAAATCGGCTGCTGCCTAACATGCAACGAAACCATAAAAGAAAACATCCGCGGGGTCCAAAGAGACGTTTGGATTAATGGAAAGCATTATGATTGTATCTGCCTAGAATGCAAATGCAGAAAATGTTCATGGTATTATCGTGGTGAATGCCAAAGAAAGGGGGTGATAGTTTGACAATAAAAGAAGAAGATTTTGAAATTTTCTTAGAAGATTTCTGCGACTTTCTTAACGGGTTAGAAGCGTCTGTGGCGAAAATGAAGCAGCAAATCAGCAAGCTTGTAGGTGTTAGCGGAACTGGAAAAATGTGGTTATGGAATCCAGACCGTATAAAATGGGTGAAGGCGCAGGGAGCTAGCGGAGAATATGAGCGAAGCGAAGATGTCAATAATTCGGAGTTTAAGCTTATGCTTAAGGATTTAGCGTCTCACAACGGTAAGTTAACTCGTGATGGATGGTTTTACTGGGTTTTCAAGAATGGTGCCACTGTTGGAAGAAAAAAGCGAACTAACTAGAGCGAAAGAAAAATGAGCAACTCAGAGTCTAAAATGGATGTTCTGCTTCAAACATTAGGACTAGATAATGAAGCCTATAGTTTTGCCACCGCCCCCCAACTTGTCGGCTTCATTTTAGCAGACATGGAAAAACGAATAAAACATGACATTCCAGTGAAATTAAGCGTTTTCTTCACAGCTTTAAGCGGCTACCTTAAAGAACCCATAAACCTCTTTTTGAAAGGTGAATCTGGAGTCGGAAAAAGCTATAACACCGTTCAAACTTTAAAATATTTTCCACATGAAGACATCTGGTTTCTCGGCGGCTTGTCTCCTAAAGCGTTGGTTCATGATTACGGAAAGCTTCTGACAGAAGATGGAAAACCAGCGGAAACTCTTGTGCCGCCAGAAAAGCCTAGAAAAACTGACTATCCAGATAGAGAAGAATATGTGGATGCGGTGAAACTGTGGAAAAGTCGGATGCGAGAGTATGTCGACAAGCTGAGGCGCACTTACACGCTGATAGAACTAGGACATCGAATACTTGTTTTTCTCGAAACACCAGAATTTGAAGCGTTCCGCATGCTATACCCAATTCTGAGCCATGACACAGAAAGAATTGAATACAGATTTGTGGACAAACCCTCAAAGGGAAGGATGAGAACGATGCGTGTGGTAATTCAAGGCTTTCCCGCAACGATTTTTCTAACCATAGACCGCAAGTATATGGAAGAATTAGCTACAAGAAGCTTCACGGTGACACCTGAAAGTAAACAAGAAAAAATTTCAGAAGCAAACAGGCTTACAAATTTCAGAGCCAACTATCCATGGGAGAACACGGAAACAGAAGTGATGGTGAAAACAAGAAAAGTGATAGGAGCCATTAGAGATTGGTTTAAGTCTTCGGGTGCCGATGTTATTGTACCGTTTGAAGACTTGCATGAGTTGTTTCCGAGAGAAATAGCTCGTGATATGCGGGATTTCCAGCATTTTATGCAGTTCGTAAAAACCATAACTGCCTTGCACACTTTTCAACGTCCGCTTATGGAATTGAAAGGTCGGACTTATGTTGTTAGTTCGTTGTATGATGTGGTGTTGGCAACATGCATATATATTGAAATCTTTGAAACAACACGAACAGGAACAGAGCGAGACTTACTGGATTTTTACCATAACGTAGTGAAATTGAAGCCCGCATGGTATCTGAAAGATTTAACAGAGGAATACAACGCTTATTCACCGAAAAAAGCAAGCAGCGAAACCATTAGAAAGAAAATGGAACGTCTCGCCGAGATAGGCTATGTGACTGTAGAGAAAGATGAAGCGGATAAAAGGTTCAACGTGTATAAGCCTTTAATCAAAAACGAAGAAGAATTATCCACAATTCCCCTAAAATCGATTTCTTGGACAGATTTGAAGCTTAAATTGGAAAACGGGTTTAAAAAATGGCAGAAAAATATCCTCAAAACAGGTGGTTTCCAAATAAAAAAATTTTTTTCTGAAAACATAACATTAAATGAATTGGAAAACATAGTTATGGACGAAAAATTTTTTTCTTATATCTCATTACCGTTTTGTGGATATCTATTTAAGCATAAAGAAGGTGCTAAAACGGAAAAGAAGCAAGGAGAAATCCACATTAGCGATTCTTGCCAATTTGTGGATATTTCCAAAGTGAAATCACTGGTGCGTTTAACCACACACATCGAAGACAAGTGCGTGTCATGCGGGAAAACTGGGAAAATGGACTTTCAAGTGGATTTGATAGATGGTTCGTGGGGTTTGCTGTGTGATGCTTGTGGAACGAAACTGTCGCAAAAGCTGAAGGATAACATCGGATAATTTTTTCTTATTCTTTTTTTGTTATTGTGAGTGACAGTGCTATTATGGCTATGGCTGCTGCGAAGGCTGCTAGGACTAAAGCCGTGTTTATCTCTTCTGTTGGCGTGAAAATCTGCTTGTATAATACGGCTTGGGCGTGTACGGTTTCAATATTAGTTATGAATGTTTCCACCAGCTCTTTGGCGATGTTGAAGACTGTTGTAGGCTTTAAAGTTTCAAACATTTTATGTAGCAGTTCCTGTGCGATTTCGCTTTGTGCGTTTTCGGTTAGGGTTTCCGTTAAAACATAGACAATTTCGCCTGCAGTCTCCAGAAGTGTCTGTGGGTTCAAAGTTTCTGTGAGAGTATGGGACATTTCAATCCAATAATGCACGGTTGCTGTTTGACAGAGTGTTTCGGTGAACGTTTCGGTGAACACTGTGATTCCTTCAATCCAATGTTCAAATGTGGTTGTGGGGGTGGCTGTTTCTGTTAGGATGTACTGTTGTTCTTGTAGGTAGGTTACTGTTTCTGATGGGGTGATGGTTTGTGTAAGCGTGAAGACTGCTTCTGCTTGGATGGGTTGCAACTGTTCTGAAACAGACAATGGTTCGGTGAATCTGAAGACTGCTTCTATCCAGTGGCTAAGCGTAGTTGAAGGATGGACAGTTTCAAAGAAAACGTGCATTCCTTCTAACCAACGTTTTAATGTTGCTGTTGGCGATGCTGTCTCAGAAAAAACGTGTTTTTGCTCCTGCCAGTAACTGATAAATTCAGATGGAGACAAGCTTTCCTGCATTACTCGGATATGCTCTTGAAGGTAGGTTACTGTTTCCGTTGCCGTAACGGTTTGAGTGTAAGTGTAGCTGATTTCCCGCCAAAGGTTCATGGTTGCTGAAGGATAAACGGTTTCCATCCAGATTCTGAACTGTTCTTGCCACTGGTTTAAGATTGCTGAATGTGATAGTGTTTCAGTGAAAGTGTGGCTGTATTCTTGTGCTCCGCTTTCTTCTTCTGACCCCCAGCTTCCATGGCCCGGTTCGGGGTCAACCCATTTGCGAATAAAATACCAGTCAACATAAGCAATTTGACCACCAGTATTTCCTTCTCTTAAGTAAGCTGCCATGTCATCTGTTGGCACATAACTTGTTATGGTTGCTTTGAGAGTGCCGTCGAAATATGCTTTAGCTTCACCCGTTTTCCATGTTGTTTTGTAAATGTGATAACTGGTAGGTGTGGTTACGGAATAGTCGCTTGTAGTGGTCCCAGCAGTATTAGAACAAGCAAATCTTACAGTAGCAGCACTAACATATTGATAATTGACAATATAAACGTTTGAGACACCCTTCTTTCTCATACCGCAGAATGTGCACGCCGTTACTTCCGAACCAGACCATTTAACTCTTGAGTGAAACGCCACAGGCTTTGAGACAACGGTTTTACCTTCTATTCTTCCTCTTGTTCCACTGGTTCCCGTTAAAACAAGATTTCCATCGCTAACTTCAACATCGCCCTCAATTAAATCCCATTTGTTAGAATCCAACGATGTGCCAGAAAAGTCATCGAAGAATAGAAAAGTGTTGTCTCCGTTGCTTGTTGTTGTCGCATCACTTTTTCCATAGTAGATGTAAATTGTAACGTCTGAACTGCTTAAGTCATCCGTTATTTTAACCCAAAAGATAGCATAATCTGAATCAACCTTCTCTTCCATCCAATAGTCCAGAAGTGTGACACCATCATCTTTAGTAAACCTTACATCGCCAAAATCTGTTCTGCAATGACTGTTAAGGTAAACGTCTTCTCCAGAATCGGACGCTGTTGTTAACTGATAACTTCTGATACGCCAGTAATAATTACTCGTATCTTCACACGAAACATAGAAATAACCACCAGAATAAGCTACATTTTTGGGGTTGCTAACAGGACTTGCTATTGAAACGGATTTTTTGATGGATGGCGAAGTTGGATTGCTTATATCAATCAAATATAGTTTGTCTAAAGCTGGACCAACAACTGTCAGAGTGTTACTATCATAATCGTCTATCCAATAAGCAAATGTGTATCCTTCGCTTGTAAAATATTGTCCTACAAAACTTGGAGAGGAAGGTGTAGTTACATTGTAAATTCGCATACCAGAATCTGGACTATGTGAACCAACATAACAGTAATTGTCCACTTTGAACACGTGAGAATTTTTATGATTTTCGCCTGTATAACCAACAACGGAAGGATTGTCTTTATCTGAAACATCAACGACTACAAATCCATACTCTCCAGTTGTGCTCAAATAGTTTGTCACGTAAGCATAGTTTCCTTCAACATGGCAGTCGTGGCATCCATGAAAGTAAGTTGTTCCTGAAAGACTTCCCTTAACAACTGGAGAAGTGGGGTTGCTTATATCTACAATTACGAATTTATTAATAATATGCTGGCAACAATATAAATAGTCGCCGAGAATAAACATTCCATGAGTTTCCCCACCCAAGTTTATAGTGGTTACGTAACTGGGAGATGTTACATCAGAAACATCGTAAACAAATACACCATCTGATGAAGTCGCACCTGCTGCACAGGCAATAAATAGATAATTTCCTTTCTTTCTGATGTCATGTCCACCACAAGGAGACAAAGAAATTAAACTTTCCTGAACTGGAGATGATGGGTTGGAAATATTGTAAATCACCAACTTTTTAGGTGATTCGGAAACAGCATAAAGATAATCGCCATCAATCACAATATTACGTGCTGTATCCGCAGCAGTTCCAGTTGCTATGTTCCCGCTGTCCCAAACTTGAGAAAACTGTTGATTAGAATAATGAGCTTTTATCCGCACCTGATAGTCTGTTCCAGCACCAGTCGCATTTGTGATAACGTGACTTTTACGGTAAGTCCAACCACTTAACCAGTCTGGATCAGCTTTCACTTTTGGAACAAGCTGAAAAACAGCAAGTTGACCTACGAACAGAAATAGAACTAGGAAAAAAGAAAGAAACTGCAGTAGCTTATTCGCTTTAGTTGCCATCAAACACGCCTATCCATGTAATCGTTAAGTTCCAGTTGTTCTGAAACGTTGTCTGGTCAAAGTTTGCACAAGCATACATGTTGTTGTCACCTGAACTTGCCCAATGCCAACCCGCACAGTTAAGCGTCACAGTCTCCGTGAAAGTAAACTTTTTAGTACAGTTGAAAGCACTGTCGCCGTTATAAGTCCACAAGCTTGAAACTGTTCCCTGTTCACGAGCATATTCAGTTGTTAACTGCGTTAAACTCGAATCCGCAGTAGCATTGCCAATGCTAATATACTCCAAAGCAGTATAAGAAGCCCCAGTTCTGAACCGTGTTGCAGCTTGCTGCTCTCCAATATCAGTTATCACATTATGGATTGGAACATCCATGATTCCCATCGGAGTCTCAATGGTTACAAAAACGTTCGCCCCGCCCCTAACTCTCGACACGCTTCTCGGCAATATCACGTTCTGGATGGCGTAGCCGCTGCTGAACGCCACTACAAAACACAAAGCCAAAGCCAACGCAAACTTTCTTTTGCTAATCCACGGGCGCTCCAAAACAGTTTCACTCATTTTTCCACATTCACCTCCTTACAGTAATATTGCAGCAAGAACTATAATAGCGATTACCAAAGCCAAGATAACCATGAGAGGCATCCACTGCTTAACAAAATTCCCAAAATACTTCTTTCCCTTCAACATGCCGCTTAAATCCGCCTTGGTCTCTAAAGCCGTGATAAGCATCTGGTCCCAAGCGTGGGGCATCGTGGTTTTTAATGTCCTTGCGTCTACAGGGAAGAAGGTTGGGTTGTGCTTTGGGTTGAATTTGTCACCGTGTTCTAGCACTGCCAAAGTCTTAACGTTTGCAGCCACAGCTTTTCCAGCATAGCCTATCCACACTGGACAGCCGTCCATGAAGAAACGTTTTTGCAAAACCTCTTTTATCTTTGGCGTGTCGGTAGGTGAAGCGCGAGGCAACGTGAACGTTAAGTCCCCTGTTTTTATAGCGCCTTCTGGCAGTATCTCCGTTGGAGCGTGAATCGTCATTCTACCGTCATCCCACCCTACAAATATAGGTGGCAGCTTCTTTTTTAACGCTTGCCGTAGGCTACGCACGTTTTTAGGTGTAAGCTTAAACCACCATATCATCCACCCAAACACGATTGCTGGACACGCGAAAATCAGAATCCAGAAACCAAAGAAAACTAGGTATTCAAGCCATGGCGGCATAACCCACAAGGCTATCAACGTTTAAATCCACCCCTTCTCCTTTCCCGTCTGCTCTGGCGTGTGCACTTCAAAGCTTTTAGCCATAACCTTCAACAGTTTAGCTTTGCGCCCGTGTTTAGCGTCACTCCACGCCGTCTTAATAATCTGGCTTAAAGCGTCTAGAAAGTTGTGGCCACCCAGCTCGTAAGTGTCCTCGTCCATGCCGATAAGCTGTCGCAACACAAACCGTTCCGCTTCCAACTGGCCTATTTCCGCGTCTATCGGGTCAACATAGCTTGTGCGAATCAGCTTGCTTGTGGCAACGGTCATGGCAAGCATGTTAATGTCAACGTCGCCTGTCGGAACAACT
>Ga0190352_1000164_pt1 | contig 16688 bp, 17 predicted proteins | sample 4872131011_MG_FD_161682 | JGI IMG/M metagenome (GOLD analysis project Ga0190352, IMG submission 161682) | Hydrothermal vent microbial mat bacterial communities from Southern Trench, Guaymas Basin, Mexico - 4872-13-10-11_MG | ecosystem: Environmental > Aquatic > Marine > Hydrothermal vents >...
TTCGGCTACTTCACAAGCCTTAATTCAGAACTCTTAGTCTCTTGAATCATTAAAAGCAAAATTATGCCCTAAAGACTCAGTTCCTCAGCGACAAAGTCAAGCCCCAGATGCTTCAGCGTCTCCTTAGTTGGAACACCTTCACTATTCCACCCTCGGAGTCTGTAGTATTCCTGCAGAAGCTCCTCGTACTTACTTTCTTCAAGATGAAAACCATTTATAGCTTCTTTGAACCATTTTTTCGGCGGGTAATCCATCACCTTTTCCCATGTTCCAAGCTCTCTGATCCAGAAGGAACGAATCAAAGAATACACTCTGTCCGATACCTTGAAAATGTCATCAAGAGTGTAATTCTCACCAACTATCGCGCTCAATATCTTGGGATACCATTCTAAATCAACGCCCAGCTCAACCCAGGGAAGTCTGCAAGCCGTTAAGAACTCGAACATTCCTCCTCTAATCCTTTGCTGTTCAATAACCTTGGCGGCTTTATCCAAGTTATAATTCATCTCGTACGAGGAAGACGCATTTCCTTCGTCCATGGGTGAGGAGCCAAGCTCCCAAGCGATCACCCACGCCTCTTTGTGATGAGCACCAATAGCGCTGGTCCCGTAAGCGAGCGCCATTGCAGGATATCTGAAGCAGTTGTATGCTGAAACTTCGAGACCTTTAACGTGCACCGCTATATCCTCAACGCTCAGCTCCTTCGAAGCGATCTTGACACCTTCAGCAAGCAGATCTCCCAGTTTAGAGCTCCTGTGCGCTATTTCATTTGTTAGCGCGATCATTTCTTCATATTCTCCAAATGACGGCGCATCTTTGAGGATGCCCAGTTTCTTTGCCTCCATTGCAAAGCTCAGAGCCGATCCAAGAGATATCGTGTCAAGGCCAAGTTCATCTGCCAATCTATTCAAAACCGCTACTCTGTTCAAATTAGCCAGACCCGTGTTTGGTCCCAACATTCCTACATTTTCGTAATCGAGTTCACTTTCTTTACCCTCTTTATCCAGAACGATATTACCGCACTGCACATTGCAGTACGGACAACCTCGTCGCCCAACCTTCATGGCTTCCATAGAGTAGCCATCAACAGTTCTAAAACGCTCAAAACGGCCTTCAGAGAAATTTCTTGTTGGTAACGCAAAATTCTTGTGAGCCCACTCGACAGCCGCCATTGTCCCCTGTCTCATCCAAAAAGAGTATCCCGGCTGCGACGAGATCTCTTTGTAGACAGCCCTGGTGTATTCATCGAACGCGCTTTTGTCGGCAACGGGGACTTCTTTTGTTCCCTTTATGACAACTGCTTTCAATTTCTTGCTTCCCATAACGGCTCCCATTCCCGGTCGGCCGCCTGCGCGCCCCCTTTGAGACATCACAACCGCATACTTGACTTTGTTCTCCCCTGCCGGTCCTATGCACAAAACACCGGAACCTTTCCCGTGAACTTCCTTCAGCCGCCGTTCTGTTTCAAATGTATCAAGTCCCCAGAGTTCTTTGGCATCGAGAATGCTGATTCTATCATCTTCGATGCACAAATACACCGGCTTTTGTGATGATCCTTCAACTACAAGTGCAGTGTATCCCGCCTTTTTCAGTTGTACCGACGCCATTGTCCCGATATTTCCGTCTCCATAACCATTCGTTAAAGGACTCTTGGCAGCTATAACCATTTTTCCCCCACTTGGTGTTCTCAACCCATTGAAAGGTCCAAGCGCAAATACGAGTTTGTTCTCAGGACTTAGAGGATCGACATTCTTGACCTCGTCCCAAAGGATTTTTGACGCAAGACCCCTACCTCCTATGTACTCATAACGGAGATTCTCAGTGAGTTCCTCTTTGACCACACTGCCGCTGGAAAGATTAACCCTCAGAATCATATTGATCCTCCTTCTCTCAGCATTCTGCTTACATTATAACAAGACAAGATCAAAACAATGAAAGGTTCTCAAATAAGTTGGTGTTTCATGTATTGAGTCCGCACTTTGCGGTTGACAAAAAGGGAGTTCCTTTCAGCAACTGATTAGATCACGGTAACTGAATAGATCGAAAGCTTTCCCAATTTTGGTAAAATACCGATCACCCATCTCAGCTATAATGGAAAAAGCAAGACAATTGACAGGAGGTGAGATAATGTACTTGCAGGACATCATAAAAGTCCTTCACAACTACTGGGCAGATCTTGGGTGCATGATAGATCAGCCTTACGACATTGAAATGGGGGCCGGTACTTTTCATCCCTCAACGTTTTTTGGATGCCTCAGAGACAGCGATTGGAAGGTGGCTTTTGTTCAACCGAGTAGGCGTCCAACAGATGGAAGGTATGGTGAGAATCCAAACCGTTTGCAACGTTACTTTCAATACCAGGTTATTATAAAACCTTCTCCTGAAAACTCCCAGGATTTGTATCTGAATTCACTGCAGGCGCTGGGAATCGATCTCAAAAAGCATGACGTTCGTTTCGTCGAGGACAACTGGGAGTCTCCCACACTGGGTGCCTGGGGCGTTGGTTGGGAAGTTTGGCTTGACGGAATGGAAATCACACAGTTCACGTATTTTCAACAGATTGGTGGGCATCAGTTGAGACAGATTCCTCTTGAAATAACTTATGGTCTCGAAAGAATAGCTATGTACCTTCAAAATGTGGACAGCGTGTTTGAAGTGAAATGGAATGAAAATGTCAGCTACGGAGATGTGTACCTGGAAAATGAAAAACAATTCTCAAAATACAATTTTGAGTTCTCAGACACTAACAAACTGTTTAACATGTTTTCAGAATGCGAGGAAGAGTTTTTCAAACAAATAGAAAGAGCGTGTTATCTGGTCGCATATGACTATCTTCTCAAGTGTTCACACACGTTCAATCTGTTAGATGCAAGGAACGCCATAAGTGTTTCACAGCGTCAAGAATATATAAGGCGAATTCGATCAATGTCGAAGAAGTGTGCAGATGTTTTCTTGAAAAGGGGGCATCAAGAGTGACTCAAAAGAACTTTGTTCTCTTCGAAATCGGAACGGAAGAACTACCTGCAAGTGAAATGATGAGCTTGAGGAATCAGATCAAAGAGCTGACATCCTCTTCTCTGGAAAGCCTAAACATAGACTTTGAACAAATTAGAGTTTATGTGACATGTCGCAGGATAGCTTTTCTCATAGAAGGAATTTCTGAAAAGCAAAGAGACAGCGTTGTGCTAAAAAAGGGCCCGTCAGCGAAAATAGCGTATCAGGACGGCAAACCGACGAAAGCTCTGCTTGGTTTCCTGAGATCAAATGGTGCAGATGAATCAGAAATCACAGTCAAGAACGGCTATGTATATTTAGAAAAACAAGTTAAAGGTTCCAGAAGCGAAGACGTTGTCAGAAACGTCTTTATTAGTGTGATCTCAAAACTCAGATTTTCAAAATCCATGAAATGGGGCTCGGGCAAACATGAATTCATAAGACCTGTCAAGTGGATAAACGCAATGTTCAACGACCACATCGTGGAATTCAGTTGTTTTGAAAAGAGCAGCGGCAACACTTTATTTGGTCATCCGCACCACAACAGAACAAGGAAGTTGCAACATGCCAGAGACTATGTGGAACAAATGAAATCGCTCGATGTTCTCGTCGACTTCGATGAAAGAAAGAGAATCATCGTAGATCAGTTGAAGAAAATTGAAGATGAACACGAACTGAAAATTCACAAAGACATGGATCTAATAGCAAAGACAGCCGATATGACAGAATGGCCAGCCGCGGTTGTCGGTAACTTCAAAGACATTTATTTAACACTTCCACAAGAATTGATAACTGTTACCATCAAACATCATTTGAGTGGATTCACCGCTGAAAGGAATGGACAACTGACCAGAACATTTATTATATTCGCTGATAAACCAGAAGCTGATTTGGAAAACTCTGTTGTTCATGGATATGAAAATGTTGTGAACGCAAGGCTCGAAGATGCCCGTTATTATCTGAATCTTGACCTGAAACACACCCTGGAGGAGTTTACAGAGAAACTAAAAGAAATAGTCTTTCAAGAGAGCCTTGGAACTCTGTATGACAAGGTGACGAGAGCTAAAAGAATAGCTACAAACATTGCAAAATCTCTGTCGTTACCTTTGGAAAAGGTATCAAGAGCGGCGGAACTATCTAAAAGCGATATCGCGACACACGTCGTTTATGAATTTCCAGAACTCCAGGGCACTATTGGAAGAATTTACGCTCTGAAATCTGGTGAAGATGCAGACGTAGCTACTGCCTTAGAAGAACAGTACAGCGAGAACCCGCCGGGAATCCTTGGATCTATCGTGGGAATCGCTGATAGAATTGACACAATAGTGGGTAATTTCGCGGTGGGCAACATACCTTCCGGATCAAAAGATCCGTTTGGCTTAAGGTCGAAGGCAGACACAATCTTCAGGATCTGCGTCTTGAAGAAATGGGATTTGGACATATGGAGTTTTATGCAGCAGGATAGCGTTCTTTTGCCGTGCGACACCGATTTATCGGCGGTGTCAGATTTCATGAAAAGCAGATTCTACGCCTTTCTCACAAATGAACAACGTATACCCTTCGATGTCGCAAGAACCGTGCTGCACTTGTGGAATCAACCCTTTCGAGGAATTCACGCAGCGACTTCAATTCTCAAAATAAAAGGCTCAAAGGATTTCCAAGAATTAGTCGTCGGATTCGAACGAGTTCACAACATAACAAAGAGTTTTGAATCAACTGAGTACGATGGGTCGCTATTCCAGAAAGACGCTGAAAAGGATCTTCTGAACCAGTTTGTCTGCACGAAACCTCTGGTCATTGAAGCTTTAGAAAAGCTGGATTACGATCAGGCGCTGCTCAAGTTGATAGAGCTGAAACCCCACATAGATCGATACTTTGATGAAGTCTTTGTTATGGTCAATCAAGAAGACATACGAAGAAACAGACTGGCTTTTCTCAAGGATATAGATTCGCTGTTTATGAAAGTCGGTGATCTGACGCAATTAAGCCAGGAGTATACTTGATATCAACAACGTGCTTTAAGAGCAACAATATTCATAACTACTAACCCATTCTTCACTGATACGGAGACCAGTAATTTGGAGGTTCTCTGGTTATTGTTATGTCATGGGGATGGCTTTCTCTAACACCCGATGGAGTTACTCTCAGAAAGACTGCTTTCTCCCTCAATTCGCATATAGTGGCAGCTCCTAAGTAACCCATTCCAGCCCTCAGACCACCAACGAGTTGATGCACCACATCTTTGACTGTTCCTTTGTATGGAACCATTCCTTCAACACCCTCTGGAACGAATTTCGATGAATCACCGCTTTGGAAGTATCTGTCAAAACTCCCCCTCTTCATCGCTGCTTCACTGCCCATTCCTCTGTAAGCCTTGTATTTTCTTCCCTGATAGAGTATGGAGTCTCCCGGGGCTTCTTCCGTACCGGCGAAAATGCTTCCAATCATTACAGAATCAGCGCCGGCCGCGAGGGCTTTGACTATGTCTCCTGAATACCTGATGCCGCCATCTGCTATTAATGTGACATCGTGCTTTTTTATAACCTCACTGCACTCCAGGATCGCTGTTAGTTGGGGAACGCCTATTCCTGCGACGACCCGTGTCGTGCAGATGGATCCTGGTCCGATTCCGACCTTTATAGAGTGGGCTCCAGATTTTATAAGAGCCTCTGCACCTTCTTTTGTGCCAACATTCCCTGCAATTACCGGAAGCTGTGGGAAATCGCTCGTTATCATTTCAACTGTGCGCAAAACTCTCTTGGAATGACCGTGTGCAGTGTCCACCACAACAAAATCGACATCGGATTGAACCAATCTTTGCACCCGCTCAAGTGCATCTGTTCCTGTCCCGATCGCTGCTCCAACGATAAGTCTGCCCTTTGCGTCTCGGGCTGCGTGGGGATGTTCCACAACGCTCAAGATGTCCTTTATAGTAATCAAACCCACCAAATGTCTCTCATCATCAATAAGAGGGAGCTTCTCAATTTTGTTGGAATGAAGTATCTCTTTTGCTTCCAAAAGAGAAATGTCCGAATGCGCGCATATCAGATTCTCATACGGTGTCATGAGCTTACTAACCAGCTTTTGAAGATTTCTTTCAAATCTGAGATCGCGATTGGTGACCAGTCCGACCAAATGTGCATCGTCGTCGACCACAGGAAGCCCTCCGATCTTGTACTCTGCCATGAGCTTAAGGGCATCACCCACTGTTGTACTCACAGACACCGTTACTGGATCGTATATGATGCCGTTTTCTGTTCTCTTCACAATTGACACATGATGAGCCTGATCTTCAATACTCATATTCTTGTGAATTACCCCAACGCCTCCTTCGCGGGCAAGCGCCTTTGCGAGCTTTGACTCGGTAACCGTATCCATTGCCGCACTGACTACAGGAATATTTAGCCACAGATCACCTACAAGTCTTGTCTTCGTGTCTGTTTCCTTAGGCATAACTTCGCTGTATTGTGGCACAAGGAGCACATCATCAAATGTCAACCCTTCTTTCATATTTACAAGAATCACCCCCGATATTTGTCTTCAATGCGAACACCACTCAGAATACAATATGCTTTACATTATTATCTCTTTTAGTATATCCTATTGTTTAGGACAATTGTATAACTATCGGTTCACTTACCATGTGGGTGGTGAAACAATGACTATCCGAGCCAAAGCCTATTTGGAGGGAATCTGCAAAAAGCTTTCGTGTGAGGAGATAAAATTATGATTGCTCGCCTAATCAGAATTGAAGGACATGTTCAAGGGGTTGGTTACAGATACTTTGCATATCGCTTGGCTCGTCGTTTCGGCGTGAAGGGATACGTGAAAAATCTTCCTGATGGATCAGTTGAAATCCACGCGGAAGGTTCTGAAGTGAATGTCAGCACTTTTGTCAAAGAGGTGGTTCGGGGTCCCATCAGTGCAGTGGTTGTGAATGCAAACATCAAAGAAGTAACTTCGAAAGGCTTCAAATCGTTCGAAATTGCACTGTGAATTTGTTCGTATGCACGATGTTAATATAGTTCTGCTAATCACATGAGGAGGAAGAACATGTTCATATCATTTGAAGGAATAGACGGTTGCGGAAAAGGCACACAGATTTCCTATCTTGAAAAATACTTGGATAGTATCGGGAAAACATATATTGTCGTGCGAGAACCAGGAGGAACTGAAATTGGTGAAACCATCCGCGAAGTATTGCTACATTCAAAGTTTGCCATTACCGGTAAGGCGGAGTTGTTGCTGTTCCTTGCCAGTAGAGCACAGCTCGTTCATGAAAAGATACTACCCGCTTTGAAAGAAGGCAAGGTGGTCATTGCCGACAGGTTCATTGATTCGAGCGTGGCTTATCAAGGAGCTGGCAGAAAGATAGGTGTGGAAGAGGTTAAAAAGCTCAATTCATTTGCAACTGAAAACATAAAACCAGATATTACCTTTTACATAGATATCCCTGTTTCGACCTTTTATCAAAGAAAGCCTTTTGCAGACAGAATCGAATGTGAGGGAACGGCTTTTCTCGAGACTGTCAGACAGGCATACTTGAAAATGGCTCATGAGGAGCCAAACAGGATCGTTGTAATCGACGGTTCCAAGAACACAGAGGATGTTTGGAAGAACATTTTATCACATTTAAATCAAGTGAGGGACCTAATTTGAGATTCATCGCGTTCGCTGGCTTCGAAATTAAGAGGATGGTTAAGAGACCTTCCTCAGCGATTCTAATGTTTCTCATACCCCTGGCGGTTGTGGTGATAAGCCTCTTGTTTTTCAACAGCTTCAATTTATCCAACATAAAGCTCGGTGTTCTGAATCTGGACAAAGATCCCCTGTCAAGATTCACAGTTGGAATTGTGATGTCTTTATTCAAGGGACAAACCCTTTTCGATGTCGGTTCAAACTATAAGGATGAACTCCTTGAAGGGCGCTACCATGCTGTCATAATAATACCGAAGAATTTCTCCAGCGATCTCTACGATGCAAAGAGAACAGAAATTGGATTTGTGCCAAGCCCTGTTGACATTCAACTGTCGGCAACGATCTATCAGGTTTTCAACTCAATGTTTGAAGACTTAGAGGGAAGTCCATTCTTCAACCCAAAGGTACTTGGCTATTTGTTCGCAGGTCAAGGCTATCCCGCTCCCAGACTCGTCATGAAGGAAAACGAGGAAATCTTGAGTGTCAGCTCTCTAATAGCTCCTGTTACTCTCTTTCTCTCAGCCGCCGTCATTGTACTCGCGATAGGTGTTAACAACACTGTTGAGGACAGGGAAATTGGCCTCTTGGAACAGTACACCCATATGAATCTATCGGCTGTGGAATACATATCTGGCAAAGTTATAGCGCTTTCTTTAATTGGCGTCATAGAATCTCTGGGAGCTTATGTTCTGCTTCTCCTCTTCGGAGTCAAAGTTCCTCTTCTAACGTTGTTGATTCTAAGCTCTGCCAGTGCGGTTTTTCATTCCTCGTTGGGTCTATTTGTTTCTTCATGCGCACCAAGTATCAAGGTGGGAAGTATTGCTGGAACAGGCCTTGTCGTGCTATCGTTCTTCTTAAGTGGAGTGATCGTGCCAATTTCCGTGCTTCCAAACTTTTTGAAGAAGCTCTCCAATATATCTCCACTCTTCCTTGCAAATCTCGCTGTGAGAAAGCAGGAAATCTACGGGATTAGTCCAACGCACGAGTTCACGTTTGTCATTTTAGCGGCTTTGGTCATGTTTGCAATAGCTCTTTTCAGTAGTTCTATTATCTTGAGAAGGCACTGATCAAAAGGAGATGATAGCTTTCAAAGCTCTGATTTTGTCGGATACCCACGGCTCGGCCACAGCGTGGAATATGGTGAAAAACATGAACATCGAATACGACGCGATTTACCACGTAGGTGATGTGCTTTACCATGGACCAAGAAATCCATTACCAAAAGGCTATAACCCGGCTCTTCTTGCCAAACTTTTGAAATCTGAACCTATTTCGTATGTAAGAGGAAATTGTGATGCAGACGTTGATTTGGTCGTTCTTGAGTCAGGAGAGATGCCAAGAATTTCCATATGTACCTTTGGAAAGCACAAAGCAGTATTTGTTCACGGTGATGAACTTCGAAACGATAAGGATCGAATCGGCTTACTTTTAAAACACTGCGCAGATATCCTGATCTATGGACACAGTCACGTACCAAGACTGGAATCAGTCAGCGGCAAGATAATGCTTAACCCAGGAAGCTTATCATTACCAAAGAACTCTTCAGAAGCGACATTTGCCACTCTGCAGTTCGAAAGTAACAAGCTCTGTTTTTCAATTCGAGATCTGCACGGAAATGTGTTAAAGGAGCTCAACTTATGAAAGATCTTTTTGAGGTAATTAAAAAGCTTCATCCAAGATTCCTTAGACTTCAGGATGAAACGTATTTCACCCCGGAAGATATAGATTGGAAGCTATCATCAAGGGCAATAGAAGAGACTCTGCCCACAAGGATTAATCCCATTTCTGAAATCATCTTTGTTGACAGCCGTAGAAGATCACATATCTCCATAAACGTTTTCGGATTCACAATGATCATTGCCCAAATTGCGACTGGCTCTGCAAAATGGTCTGAAAAGGATGGGTGCTCTTTACTGTTCTCTACGAAAAACCCACCTGTTATTAAAACACTGCTCGCCATGTCACAGGAAACGGCGGATCGATTTGGTTTGAATCCCTCAGACTTGGTAAAAGTTGGGTCCTTAGTATGCGAGGTAGTAGTGGGAAAGACTCCAAAGTCGGCACTTGACAGTGAAATGCAGCATCTGGAACGACAAGAAGTGGAAAGAAGAATTCAACAGGGAGAATTGATCATAAAGGATGGCGGTATAGACTTCACAACACCGGCGTTTGAACCCACAGTGGGCCCCGTTGGTCTGGTCAAAAACGTTCATATATCGTACGTGGATCCAGAAACTTTCATCAAGTATGGGTCGATGAAGGCGGGGGAACGTTCTCATTGCCGTGCTGTCAAAATGGGAAGGGATTTTGTCCGAGTGATGTCTTACGTGAAGCTCATTGATCGGGAAGGAATGAGGGGACTTGTGAGAATTGAAACCTCCGTTGAAGAGAGATACTTAAAAGAGCACAAGGCATCTATCCTTCAACTGTTTAGTGATATCGCCAGTGTGCTGCCTTTTCTTACCGATGATATCCCACTGCCTCGCCTTCCTGAAGACATCCTGCCTATTATGTTCTTGGAACAGGCTCTTGACAATTACCTTTTGAGCAGGGATTATGTCAGCAACATGACTTTACGTGAGGGGTAATCCTAAATACGTAAAAAGGTGGTGGCTATATGCAAAAATTCACAAGGAGATACTTATGAAGAAGCACTTGAGAATATTAAGGACGCGATCAAACTTCATATTGAAGACAAGCTTGAAAGTGGTGAAGAAATAACAGCTCCTGAATCAGTACCTTTCACAACGGTGGAGATTTAAAATGCCTAAACTTCCAAGAATAACAGCGGATCAAGCTATAAGGATAGTTAATCAGAGCAAATAGCAGAAACACGGAAAGATTCAGAAAAAGACTACCAGAAACGCCGTGGAAATTGCTAAACTCACGATAAGAACCACTATTCCGTATTTAAAAAATTGAAGAAAGCTGATTTGCTTATTGTAATATTTTTTAAGAAGTGCAAGTCCAATAACATTCGCGGAGGCACCGATGGCGGTGCCGTTGCCTCCAAGGCAAGCTCCCAGAGATAGAGCCCACCACATTGGCTCAAGATTTCCAAACGTCTGTGGATCCAACTTCTGCAAGGACTCTATAACAGGGATCATGGTTGCAGTATATGGAATATTGTCTACAAAAGCTGACGCAAATCCGGAAACGTTAACCACGAAAACTTTTGCGAGTTGAAATGAGCCACGAGAGAGCGCAAGTATATGCTTGGCAAGATATTCAAGAAAACCCGTCTCTTCGAGGGCTCCAACCATGATAAACAATCCAACAAAAAAGAGTATGGTGGACCACTCAACTTCCTCCAGTGTTTTTTCCACCTCTTTCGGTCTTATCAGCAGCATCGCTGTGGAAGCGATCATGAGCGCGATAAACGAACTTTCGATGCCGAGAGATTTCTGAAGAATGAAAAGCACTACCGCAATACAGAGCAGCGCAATCGAAATGTAGAAATGCTTCTTGTTTGTTATCGCGCTTTCGGTTTGCAACAACAGTTCACTGTCAATCTTTTTTGTCAACGTTTTTCTAAACACAAAGATAAGGAAAAGGTTCACCAATCCGAAAATGACAAGAAGTACAGGACCAAGATTGACAACAAAATCGATGAAATGAAGATCTGCAGCCGAACCTATCATGATGTTTGGTGGATCACCAATTAGCGTGGCCGCTCCGCCTATATTGGAAGCGAATATTTCCCCTAAAACAAATGGAACAGGATTGACACCAGCCGTATCAGACACTGCTAAGGTGATTGGAAGTATAACAAGAATGGTTGTGACGTTATCCAGAACCGCAGAGCTCAGAGCTACTATCGTCATGAAATAAACATAAAGCTTCAGCACACTTCCTTTTGAAAGCTTTAAAGCTTCCAAACCCAAGAATTCAAACAATCCACTTTTTTTTATAACACTGACAAATGTCATCATGCCAACAAGCAAGAAAATCGTGTTGAAATCTATGTACTCAATGTATATCTTGGTGAGGTCATTGAATATTCCAAAGACGACCATAGCAGTCGCGCCCAGAAGAGCGACAATTGTCCTGTGGATCTTTTCTGTGACAAGAAAAGCGTATGCCGTGACAAAAATGATAAGAGATAAGAGCATTTCAGAGGTCAAGTCTTCATCCCCTTCAAAAATGCCTATCTAAAAAAATCATACAGCGCTGCAATTAAGAATAGAAAATAGCCACAACAATTGAAGAAAAAAGAAGAAAGGGGTTCCTACCCCTTTCTCATTCGATTCCAACTTCCATTCTAACAAATCTGGTTACTCTTACGTTTTCCCTGACTTTCGATACAAAATCTTCTATCAGATCTTTCACTGTTTTTGCCTCATCAAAAATATACTTCTGCTCGTACAGACACGTGTCTTGATAGAATTTTTCGAGTTTTCCCTCGACTATCTTTTCAACGATGTGCTCAGGCTTATTTGAATCTTTCATCTGCTCTAAGTAGATTTCTCTTTCTTTACTGATCACCTCTTCGGGAACATCTTCTCTTGTAATATACTGAGGACTCATGGCCGCAACGTGCTTGGCTATTTCATAAGCCAGGGCTCTGAAATCATCTGTTCTTGCAACAAAATCTGTCTCACACCCGAGTTCTAACAGAACACCTATCTTGTTGTTGAAATGAACATAGGAAACAACTACTCCTTCCGGAGTCGTACGTCCGGCCTTTTTCTTAGCTATCGCCGTTCCTCTTTTTCGCAAAATCTCCACGGCTTTTTCGATATCGCCTTCAGCTTCACTCAGAGCCGTCTTGCATTCCATGATTCCGGCTCCAGTCATGTCACGAAGCTTTTTCACCATTGCTGCTGTTATCTCCATCTTCAGTCCTCCTTTGACGAAATAAATACTCTGACTATCTATCAATTCGAGCGTTATTATAGCACAACAGTTATTTTCCATGAGACGAAAACTTCTTGGCAAGCATTTGCTCGACACTTCTGGGTACCCATTTGGAAACACTTCCTCCCATAGAAGCAACTTCTCTGACCAGCCCAGAGGAGAGGAATGAATACTTTTCGTCAGTCATTAAGAAAACAGTTTCAAATTCCTTACACAAATTCTTGTTTGCAAGGGCCATCTCGAGTTCGTACTGAAAATCAGTGATGGCTCTAAGCCCTCGAATTGCGACTTTTATGTTGTTTTTTCTCATGTAATCAACTAAAAGACCATCGTAAGAGTCGATGTGTATGTTCGAATAATTTCGGGTTAGATCATTTATCATCTCAATTCTTTCGTCAACAGAAAACAGCGGCGCTTTTCTTGGATTTATTAGAATCACTATCCACAGTTCTTTGAAAATTCTCAGAGCTCTCTTTATTATGTCTAGATGACCATAGGTGATGGGATCAAAAGATCCCGGATAAGCTGCTCTCACAGTCATACCCCCTGCGTTTCACGATCATTTGCCCTTTAACAGCGCGAATCCCGAGAGTTAGGTAATCCGTTCATCTTGATAAACTATCGACATGAAACATGAAACAGTTTCCCATCTTCCAGTCTCAGAGCTGTCAACATACCTCCGTAGACACAGCCCGTATCTATACCTATCTTGCCAGGCGATCTGTGAACTGATTCAAATGGAGTGTGCCCAAACACAACCGTGTAACCTGGCAGAGGGTTTTCGCTGTAGATAAACTCATCGCGAATCCAAACCATGTCAAACAGTTCTTGATCTTCCAAGTTCACACCTGGTTTAACACCAGCGTGTACGCAGAAATATTCATCTACAATATAGTAAGCGCGTGTGCTCACAAGAAAATTCATGTGAGATTGACTGATCAATTCTGCTTTTCCACCATAGCTTCTCAACGTCGCTGCAGCCCCATTCCATGACCACAGATCACAGTCCTCCGAACGCTGCAAACAGTTCAGCATCATAAGTTCGTGATTGCCCCTCAAGAAAATACAACGATGATTCTCAGCTAAATTAATCAACTTATCAATTACCCCTTTGCTATCGGGTCCTCGATCTACATAATCACCCAGAAAGACAATCTCATCAGAAGTCGTGAGAGGGAGTTTGTCGACAAGAGCTTCCAATGCAGATAAACATCCATGAATATCACCCACGACGTATGTCATGAAGTTTCTGACCTCTCCTTCTCCTGAAATAGAATAGGAAAATCCCCACAACAATAAACACTGCGCTCAATATCTGAGCTGCGCGAAAGTCTGAAAACATCAAACTGTCAAGCCTGAAACGTTCTATCCATATTCTTCCAAGAGAGTAAAAAACTAAATACAAAGCAAAAATTTCCCCAGTGCTCTTTCTGTGCCTTTTCATATAGTTTGTCAAAAGAAAGAACAAGAAAAGATCCCACAGAAATTCATACAAGAACGCAGGATGAAAAAAATCATTGCTTCTGAATTCGAATGGTCTGTACTCCATTGGGACATACATCTTCCACGGTAGGTCAGTGGGAGGACCGAATGCTTCGTAATTGAAAAAATTTCCCCATCTTCCGAAAGCTTGTCCCAAGGGCAAATACGCGGATCCCAGATCGAGTATTTGAAAAGGCGTAAAACTGGCACTTTTTTTCAGAAGTGAGTACATCACAAAAGTGGATATGCCCGCAAGAATGGCTCCATGAATTGCCAGACCGCCACGCCATATCATAAATATCTCCAAAGGATAGCGCAGGTAATACTGAATGTTGAACAAAACATAATACAATCTGGCACCTAAGATGCCAGCAACTACAGAGTACATGAGCAACTCGTCCAGTTGCTCGGGTTTGATACCCTCTTGAACACACCTTTTCCTTGCCATAGTATAAGCAACTATCAACCCTGTAAGAATGAACAATGAGTAAAAACGAATCTCAAAAGAGCCTATTTTGAAGAGGTATCTGCGAAGAACTAACTGCCCTGAAAAAACCAACCTCAGAAACAACCAGATCCCAACAGTCAACAAAGACAAGAGTATCAGTTTTGTGCTGCGTTTCATGATATCATGTCTCCATTATTCGCGCTCTGATCTCGGCTATTTGTCTTTTGATAACATTCGCTATCTTATAGTTCTCTTGCCTAAGCGCTTTCCTGAGCCTATTTTCTAAAATGTAAATCCTTCTTTTGGCCGCTTCATGAAGCTCTCTCTGCTCAACCTCGTTACTCCCAAACAACGCCTTAAGAACAACAATGGGAGCTACAGAAAAGATAAGATCCAAGCCTGCTGCGGTGTCCACAGATATCTCGCTGAGATCACTGTCCTGAACCAAGCTGGCATGTGCAATCAAAAGCCTTAAACCTTCGTGAGACAATCCTGTTCCTTCATTTACCAGTCCTCTAACACACCGATCACAAACATGTATTTCCTTAAGCATCCCATCGGAAATAAATCTGTATGTTCGCGACGCATCACTGCTATTACAAAAATCGCATCTCATAAGATCACCTCTTTTGAGTTAAAGAGGGTCATCGCTCTTGAAGCACCTTGAAAAAGCACTGTGTCCACAGCTTCAATCGCCATATCCAACACCGCATCAAGCACATGAAGCTCTGTCTCAGAGAAGTCCTCCAACACAAAATCGGCTGTAGATACATCTTCAGGTTTTGGACCAATGCCTATCCTGAGCCTTGTGATGTTATCAGTTTCAAGGTGGTCCATTACCGACTGAAGTCCCTTATGACCTCCGGAACTCCCCGCCTCTCTGATTCTGATCTTTCCCAACGGTAGGGAGACATCGTCGTATACAACGATTATATCACTGAGCTCTATTTGACGAGGTTTCATAAAGTCATAGACTGCTTCCCCACTTAAGTTCATGTAAGTCATCGGCTTCACAAGATAGATTCTTTCACTTTTAGTGCACTGAGACCACGTGTAAGTACTATGCGAAGTCCATTTAGTACAGTTCTTTACACTCTGGTATCTATCTAAAAACATAAAGCCCACGTTATGCCTGTTGAAAACATAACGCGGACCTGGATTTCCAAGGCCAACAACTGCTTTTATTCCTCTTCCTCCTTCTTTCCCTTTGATATTACTTCAGGTTCCACTTCTTCCTCCTCGACTTCTACCTCTGCACCTGCGGCCTCTTCAGCAACCAAACCACGGGGTACAAGCACTGTTATCACGGTTTCATCTGGATGAAGAAGAGGAGTCATACCCTGTGGGAAAGAAATGTCTCTGATGTGTACAGAATCGCCAAGATCCAAATTAGACACATCCACCTCGATCTCGTTTACTAAAACAGAGGGAAGTGTTTCAACGGGTACTTCCATGTGTATCAGTTCAAGAATGCCTCCACGTTCAACACCTATCGCTTTTCCAACAGTTTTAATCGGTACATTGATCTTCATTTTGTGACCCGTAGCGGGTTTGTAGAAATCAACATGCATTACTCTATCAGAGACCTTATCATGCTGAACATTTTTAAAGAAAACCTCAAGGTCCTTAGTCTCTCCATCTTTTTCAATTTCTAAGATGACTGGAGATGTTTCTGAGGCTTCAGAAAGAACATTTTTCAGCTCCAGTTCATCTACAGAATATACCTCAGCTTCGAAATCGGGTCCGTAAACAACTATGGGTATCTTGCCTTTATTTCTCAGCTTTTTCGCGGCTCCCTTGCCTTTGTCTAATCTGGGAGTGGCTCTCAGTCGCATTGATAATCCCTCCTTACCTAAACAATATGCTAACAGACAGATTCTTTCTAATTCTTATTATGGCTTCTCCGAGCAAATTTGCCACGCTTACAATACAAAACTTGTCGGGAAGATCATCGTGAAATATCGTGTCAGTCAAGTACACGATCTCCAAATCCGATTCGACTATTTTACTAACAGCATCTTGCGAAAGTATTCCGTGCGCTGCACACGCTATTATTCGTTTTGCTCCGGCCTCTTGCAGAGCATCGACCCCTTCAAGCAGGGTTCCTGCTGTATCGATAATATCATCAAACATTATTGCCGTTTTCCCTTTTACATTTCCAATGACGTTGACCACCTCTGCAATATTATCAGCAGGTCTGCGTTTGTCA
>Ga0190352_1000167_pt1 | contig 16516 bp, 12 predicted proteins | sample 4872131011_MG_FD_161682 | JGI IMG/M metagenome (GOLD analysis project Ga0190352, IMG submission 161682) | Hydrothermal vent microbial mat bacterial communities from Southern Trench, Guaymas Basin, Mexico - 4872-13-10-11_MG | ecosystem: Environmental > Aquatic > Marine > Hydrothermal vents >...
TTGCCTCGTAGCAAACTTAAGGTTTTACTGTTGGGCGCCTGCCCGTTATATCCAAAGGCGGAGCTGCCTTCCATTAATTAAGAATTTTTGATAAAATAAGTTTAAGCTTGGTTGTGTAGCTGCGTCAAACGGTTGGCAAAAATCCATTAAGTCATATTGCGGGGGCATGCCTGATTCAAACCGGAAACATCTTTATTGCCGCGCCCGAGTTCGCTTTGGCTGGCGGGCGACAAAAAAATATATTTTAATCTTTAAAAGAATAATATGCAAAACTCCAGTAAATATGTTAAACAATCAGTTATGCAATACCGGCCAACAATTGGTCTTGAGATTCATGTTGAACTTAAGACCGAATCAAAAATGTTTTGCTCCTGCCCTAATGATCCTGACGAAAAGGAACCAAATGTAAATATTTGTCCGGTTTGTATGGGTCATCCCGGGACATTGCCGGTAATAAACAAAAAAGCGGTTGAATATACAATTAAAGCCGCACTGGCATTGAATTGCCAAATTCCGGAGAATTCACATTTTGACAGAAAAAGCTATTTTTATCCGGATCTGCCAAAAGGGTATCAAATTTCTCAGTATAAAGAACCGCTTTCGGAGCGGGGATTCCTTGAAGTTAATTCAAAAAAAATCAGAATTACTAGAATTCATTTAGAGGAAGATACTGGAAAACTTATCCATACAAAGGGAGCTGATTATTCATTAATTGATTTTAACCGCGCCGGCAGACCTCTGATGGAATTGGTAACTGAACCGGAGATAACTTCAGCTCAAGAAGCCAGAAAATTTGCCGAGGAGCTGCGGCTAATTTTGAGATATCTTAATATTTCAGATGCTGATATGGAGAAAGGACAAATGAGATGCGAGGTTAATATCTCGCTTGCGCCTAAAGATGAAAAAAAATTAGGGACTAAAGTGGAAATTAAAAATTTGAACTCATTTCGTTCAGTAGAGAAGGGGATTGAGTATGAAATTAAAAGGCAGACGGAGATTTTAGAAAGAGGAGAAAAAGTCGTTCAGGAAACACGGGGCTGGGACGATGCAAAAGGAAAAACTTTTTCTCAGCGGACAAAGGAGGAAGCTCACGATTATCGTTATTTTCCAGAGCCTGATTTGCCCCCGCTTCATATTAGCGGTAATTTAGAAGTTGGCTTTGATGATTCTGAAGTAATTAATTTAGAAAAGATTAAAGCGGAGCTGGTGGAACTGCCTCAGGCAAAACGGAAAAGATTCCTTGAGCAATTTAAACTTCCAAAGAATGATATTGAAATACTTGTTGGCAGTAAGCAACTTGCTGATTATTTTGAAGCGGTTATCAGCGAGCTTCATTCATGGGTTAAAGCGCGAAACGATATCCCTGAACGAGCCGTTGATAAACTGATTAAGCTTACCGCTAATTATATTTTGACTGAACTTCAAAAGTTGTTTTCTCAGTCAAAGAGCGATATTACCAAATGTAAAATTACTCCAGAAAATTTTGCTGAATTTATTACTTTGATTTACAGCGGTGAAATTTCCTCTTCAGGAGCGCAAACTGTTTTAGCGGCAATGTTTGCCACCGGCGCTGATCCTTCGCATATTATTGAAGAAAAAAAATTAAAGCAGGTAAGCAATAAAGAAGAACTTCAAGAGATTGTGAAAGACATAATAGAAAATAACCCTAAGCCAGTGGCGGATTACAAAAACGGCAATGAAAAATCTTTGCAATTTTTAATCGGCCAAGTGATGGCAAAGACAAAAGGCAGAGCTAATCCTCAAGTAGCGGCTGAAATATTGAAGGAAAAGATAGGATAAAATTTAAAGAAGGCGGCGATGTGCATCGTTACCTTCTTTTCAAAATAATCACATTGGAATTCACCCTTTAAGGTGTTTGCCGGCTGAACAGCCTAAAGGATGGATTCCATTTGGGTTTAGTTTAAAAATTCCTCAACCGCTTTTTCCGCCTCTTTGTAATTTTTTATCCATTTAATTCTTTTGTCTCGGCGAAACCAAGTCATTTGTCGTCGGGCATAGCGACGGGTGTCGCGTTTGATAAGTTCAATAACTTCAGGGAAATTTATTGCTCCTTTTATATGCATAATCATTTGCCTGTAACCCAATCCGCTCATTGACGGCAAATCAGGGCTATAACCCGCTTTTATTAAATTTCTAACCTCTTGTTCTAAGCCGTTTTTAATCATTTTATCAATTCTCCTTTCAATGCGCCTGTAAAGTTCGGGCCGAGAAATTTCAATGCCGATTTGTAAAATATCAAAAAGCGGCTTTCCTTTTTTTTGCTGTTTGGAAAAAAGTTTTTTGGTTACCAAAATAACTTCTAAGGCTCTAATGAGCCTTCTTTTGTTGTTCGCGTCAATATTTTGAGCTGCAGCCGGATCAAGTTTTTTAAGCTTTTTAAATAATTCCTCATTGCTTTTTTCTCTTAACTTATTTCTTATAATTTCATTAGGTTTGACTTTTGGAATAATTAAATTATCCACTACCGCAGAAATATAAAGCCCTGTTCCGCCAACTAAAAAAGGAATTTTTTTCCGCTTTTGAATATCTTTGATAATTTTTACAGCCAATTTTTTATATTCTGCCAGAGAAAATTCTTCATCGGGATTTATAATATCTATTAGATGATGGGGGATACTTTTTATAATTAACGGTTTTTGAATCTTGCTAATTTTTAATTTTGCATTGTAATTTTGAATTTTTAATTTTGGATTTTGAATTTGGCACGGTTTATCCGTGCCGATGTCCATCCCTTTATAAATCTGTCTTGAATCCGCGGAAACAATTTCCCCATTAAATTTTTCCGCTAAGCGGATTGCCATTTCTGTTTTTCCAGAGGCGGTGGGACCGAGAATAACAATTAGTTTTTTATTAAGACTTGGCATAGTTTTTTATTTGAGGCTTAATTGCCGGAAGTGAAAAAATATAAGATAATGAAGCAGATTTTCCAATTTAAAATTCTATCTCTTTTTATTTTAAAATAACTTTCCTTTTAATCCCCAACTTGTCGCTCCAATAATTTTTACCTTTACAAAATCGCCAATGTTAGCAGTTAACTGTTGATTGCCGGCCATTGGCTGAATTTTTACCGTTTTAAAAGTTCTGGTTTTGCCAAGCCAGCCGGTAGCGGACTGTCTAAAAACGAGAAAATCATCCGTTCTGTCATTCTGGGCCTGCTTTAGAATCTTATTATTATGCTGTTTTATAAGATTAACAGATCCTGAAATAAATTTAGGATGACATTTTTGGATAGTCTGTCTGTAAGGTTTTTCTACAAGAATTTCAACAATTTTTCCGATATATTTCTGATTGTTTTCTAAAGCCGTTTGTCTTAAAATTTCTGTCAAAATTTTTTCTCTCTGTTTTTTTTCTTCTCGCGGCACGTTATCTTTTAATTTAAAAGCAGCCGTTCCCGCTCGTGGAGAATATTGGGCAATGTAAGCCATATCAAATTTTATTTCTTTAAAAAGTTTTACCGTGTTCTGAAATTGTCTTTTTGTCTCGCCCGGGAAGCCGACAATGACATCTGTTGAAACGGCAACTCCCGGAATTTTATGGCGAATTTTTTGGACTAAATTTTTATAATCTTTGACTGTGTATTTTCTGTTCATCGCTTTTAAAATTTCATCATCTCCGGATTGAACCGGCAGATGAATATACGGACAAACTTTTTCACATTTAGTAATTGCTTTAATCAATTCATCAGAAAAATCCTTAGGATGACTAGTCAAAAACCGAATCCAAAAATTTCCCGGGATATCATTTATCATTTTTAGCAATCTTGGAAAATTTATTATTTTTGACTTTTGAATTGTGCTTTTGACTTTTGAACTTTGACTTTTGACTTTAATCTTGTTCCATGTTCCATATTTTATGTTCCATGAATAAGAATTTACATTCTGTCCTAAAAGAATAATCTCTTTATATTCTTTCTTAATTAAATTTTTCACTTCAGTAATAATTTCTTCAGACGGCCTTGAGTATTCCGGCCCTCTGGTATAAGGAACCACGCAGTAAGAGCAAAAATTATCGCAGCCGGTTGAAATTGGAACAAAAGCGGAAAATTCACTGGAATATTTCGGCTTGACCTTTAAATATTTAATATTATAATCAGGTTTTTCTTTATATGCAGAATTTCTTGGATTCGGATAATAAAAATACTTTTCTTTTTTTAAGAATCTTGGCCAAGATTTTAAAGCTTTAATTGGCAGGACATAATCCACTTTTTCTTTTAGTTTTTTCATATCCGCATCCAATAAACATCCAGTCAAGATAATTTTAAATTTTGACTTGTAATTTTGATTTTTGCGTTTTGATTTTTTAATTTGGCCGTATATTCTATCTACAGCCGATTGCCTGACTGAGCAGGCATTAACCACTATCAAATCAGCTTCGGTGATATCCGAAGCTGAACGATAGCCAATTTTCTCTAAAACTGCGGCAATTCTTTCAGAGTCAGATTTATTCATCTGACAGCCGAAAGTAATAATAAAGTATTTTAGGGACATTATTCTTAAAAATTCAAAATTCAAAGGGCAAAATTCAAAAGTTTAATTCAGAATCAAAAGTTTTATTTACTTTTGAATTTTGACCTGCCCGCCCGCCTTCCTGCTCGTTAGATCGCTCTTATGAATTTTCTAAAAAGTTTATTGGATGAAAGATAAAGGATATAAATGTCAAGAGAAGGCAGGTGGGCGGGTAATTTTGACTTTTGACTTTTTACTTTTGAATTTTGAATTTTCTTAGTGTATCTCTTCCTTCATTTCTTTCAGAAAGTATCTCCACTGCTCCAAGAATTCAATAAATAATTGAAAGGGCATTTCAATGAAAGAGTTAAAAAGAGTAGCCAGCACATTATGTTTTTCCCATTCTTTTGAAAGCCATTTCCCGAGTCTGATGATCGGCAAAACAAAAAAGTCAATAGTCGTTCTAAGTAATGTTTCTTTTGGCTCTTCAACTGTTAGCTCTTTGGATCTTTCTCTGATTTTTACTCCAGCGAAAGTAATTAGAGAGAGAAAAACGATAAATATTATCTGAGAAAAAATTCCAAAATTTAGCCATTTAAGCGTCCGGATAATTATGCCAAAAGTGAGACAAAAACTAAAAAAATAAAAAATGCCGATAGCGGTTCTAAGGACAATGCTTCTTTTTTTGAAAATCCTTATCTGATAGATATCTTTTTTCTTGGTTTCATAAATAATTTTCATTACTTCTTGGATAACTCTTTGAAGATTTTCTTTTCTTGGAAGGCGGATAGTTAAGATCAAAAGGCACATTAAAAGAGGAGGAATTAAGATATTCATACTTAATACAAAATAACTAAACTCCCCGGTCAGATACTTATCAAGGGGAATTTCTATAGCTAAAGCTACGGCAACTTTGGTGATAAAAATAGATGAAGTAGCAAAAACGGCTGCCCGGCCCAATCTTTTTTTAAGAGTGACAACTCTTTTTTTATAAGCTTCTTTGATCAGATTTTCCAAAACTTCCCTATGGGTAATTTTTTCTTCAACCTTCATCGGATTTTCAGAAATAATATCTCCAATAATTAAGTACGGGGTATCGTATCTTTCGCATATTTGGTAAAATTTATCAGCCAAAGGGTGAGATAGTTCTTTTTCTGTATCTTTCCAGATTGAATAAATATTTTCAGCTATTTCTTTTAATAAAGATGAGGGAGCTTCTGACCATTCGGGAAATCTTCTTTTTAAAAGGCTGTAACTAATTATTGGAGAATCTAATTTAAAAAGAGCTCGCTGGACCGCGATAAGGATTTGAATATTTTTTTCGTTTTCTGAAATTTCAATCTTAGCAAAAATTCCTCCTTTTATTTTAATTCTCTCGCTCATCATTTTTTCCATATATCTTATCAAAGCTTTTTCTTTTCGGGGAGGAGAAAGCGCCTCTTCAATCTCACAGGCGGATAATCCCAGTATCCAGTCATAAAGCTGGTATTTTAATTTTTCTTTATTTTGAGGAGAATTTGCCAGAATGAAAATATATTTGTCGATGATTTTCTGAACTTCTTTAATTTTTGTCTCAGGGATTTTGTCATTAGGAAAATGGCCTCCTCTAATTAATTCTAAAACAAGCATCTTGGCAACATCTTCACCATTTTTATATAAAAGTAGTCTTCTTTTAAGTATTCTAATAATAGCTGTTCTTCTCAAAAGATGCTCTTCTTTCCAATCTACAATACCTCTTATTTTTTCATAAAAAATAGCAACGCGAGAAACTACTTCATCAACATGAATAGTAGGCACCTCTTCTTTTTTTTGCGATGATTGATAATGTTGTTGGTATTCTTTGATTAATTGTTGGGTTTCCTGAGAAATTGTTTTCATTTTGTTCTTGATAAATTAGAATAGAATAAAATAACAAATGGAGCAAAACGGAGTTTATAATTTAGACGATAACACGCTCCACTGCATTGTGCACGCCGTTCCTTCCAATTATAGCACAACTGAAATTTTACAAAAGCTCTTTAACGGTTGTTTATTACGGCAGTTCATATAAATCTGCAAAATATTTAAATCAGGTACTTGAAATTTGAGCTTTGGATTTTTATATTATTATTTCCCCTTAAGCTTTTCTAATTCCTCTTCGGCCGTTTTTGAATCCAATTTTACAAAAAGCGGCTTGGGCCGTTTGATTTTATGGCCCGATGGCAATAAAGAAAATTTCCACTGGTCTTTTCGGCTCTCTAAATTAAGCATCGCTTTTATTTTTTCAGAAGAAAAAGGCAAAAAGGGACTCATTAAAATTCTTAGAGCGTTGATTATTTGGATGCAGATATAAATAGTCGCGGCGGTCGAATCTTGATCTGTTTTAATTGTGTGCCAAGGGGATTTTTTGTCAATATATTGATTAGCTTTATGGATAAGATTTGATATTTCTTTTAGCGCTTTTTTTAATTTGGCTTTTTCAATAAATTCCCCGATTTTTTTAAAAGAATTTTCACAAAGCTCTAAAATTTCTTCGTCTTCAGGAAGACGACATTGGCCAATGTCGCCTTCCTTCGGGATTTTTCTATCAAAATTTTTATAAGCGAAGCTTAAAGCGCGATAAATGAAGTTTCCATAGTTTCCGACCAATTCTGTGTTATTTTTTTCTACGTATTCTTTCCAGGAAAAATTTGCGTCAGAAGTCTCTGGTCCGCTTATCGTAAGATAAAGCCTTAAGCTGTCAGGGTCGTATTTTTTTAAAAATTCAGGCAGCCAGATAGCCCAATTGCGGCTTTTGGAAAATTGACGCCCTTCCAAAGTAAGATATTCAGAAGAAACAATTTGATTTGGCAGGTTTAAATTTCCAATCCCTAAAAGAATAGCCGGCCAAATTATTGTGTGGAAAAAAATATTGTCTTTGCCGTGAACATAGTAATGGTAAGATTCGTCTTGCCAAAAGTCTTTCCACTTATCGGGTTTTTTAATAATGTCTTTTGCCCATTCTTGGCTAGCGGAAAGATAGCCGCAAACCGCTTCAAACCAGACGTAGATACATTTTTTTTCATAGCCGGGAATCGGTATTTTTATTCCCCATTCTATATCGCGGGTGATTGGTCTGTCTTTTAACCCCCCTTCAAGAATATTTAAAGTAAATTGATAAGAATTCTCACGCCAATTAGTTTGGGTTCTTACCCATTTTTCAAGTTGGTCTTTAAAATACGATAATTTCAAAAAGAAATGTTCTGATTTTTTCCATACCGGAGATGCGCCGCAAATTTTACAACGAGGATTAAGCAAGTCCTTTGGGTCTAAGAGCCGGCCGCATTCATCACATTGGTCCCCGCGGGCTTCCTCGAATTTACAGTTTGGGCAAATTCCCTCAATGTAACGATCTGGAAGAAACCTATTGCACTTTTGGCAAAAAGGCAAGTTTTGACTTTTTTTGTAAATTAAGCCCTTTTTAAATAGTTTGAGGAAAATTTCCTGAACTAATCGAGCATGAAGCTCGCTGGTTGTTTTTGAATACAAGTTATAAGAAAAACCAAGTCCATCGATTAAAGTTTTTCTGAATTCTTTATCGTATTTTTCGGCAATTTCAGCGGGACTGATTCCTTTTTTTTCGGCTTCGACAATAATCGGCGTGCCATGGCAGTCACTTCCAGAAACAAAGAGGACTTCATTGCCTTGCAGGCGGTAATAACGGGCTAAAATGTCGCCTGAAAGTATTCCGGCTATATGTCCTAAATGCGGCGAACCGTTTACATACGGCCAAGCCGCGCCAATAAAGATTTTTCTTTTGAAGTTGGTATTCATTTTACTGTTGTAAAAACAATGGAATGGCAAATGGAATGAAATGGAATTTGTTATTTATTATTGAAGAAAGATAACACACTCCACTTTGCTTCGTGTGTCACTTCTTTTAAATATTACTATTTTTACTATAACAAATTTTTTGACCTTTGAAAATAGCAGCCATTGTCTTTTTAAGCGAAAAGTGGTATAATAAAACTATAATTAAATTTTAACAACAAGGGAGAAAAATATGACAAAAATTGCCATAAATGGATTTGGCCGGATTGGGCGGCCGGCATTTAAAGTTCTTTTAGAAAAACCAAATTTAGAAGTCGTTGCCATCAACGACCTTACAGATACAAAAACTTTAGCCCATCTTTTAAAATATGATTCTGTTTATGGAAAATACAATAGAGAAGTGAATTTTACTGAAGATAGTCTTATTGTTGATGATAAAAAAATTAAAATTTTTGCTGAAAAAGATCCAGCAAATTTACCTTGGAAAGATTTAGGAATAGATATTGTTTTAGAATGCACCGGGTATTTTACTGATTATGAAGGGGCAAAAAAACATCTTAGCGCCGGAGCAAAAAAAGTAGTTATTAGCGCACCCTCAAAATCGAGCCAGGTGCCTACTTTTGTTTTGGGAGTTAATGAAGGAAAATATAAGCCGGAAAAAGATAATATTATTTCCAATACTTCCTGTACTACGAATTGTCTGGCGCCAATAGTTAAAGTTTTAGATGACGCTTTTAAGATTGAAAAAGGATTTATGACGACAATTCACAGCTATACTAATGATCAAAGGCTCTTAGATTTGCCTCACCGAGATTTACGCCGGGCGCGCGCCGCGGCTCTTTCAATTATTCCTACAACCACCGGATCTGCAAAAGATATTGGAAAAATTATTCCATACCTTGAGGGAAAGCTTGATGCGATTGCTCTTCGGGTGCCGACGCCAACTGTTTCTATTGTTGATTTCACCGTCATTGTTAAAAAGCCAACAACTGTAGAAGAAGTGAATAATGCGTTTAAAGAAGCCTCTCAAAAAAATCTCAAAAATATTTTAGATATTTCCCGCGAACCTTTGGTTTCTATAGATTACCGCGCTAATCCGCATTCAGCAACTGTTGATGCTTCACTTACAAAAGCTCAAAACAATTTAATTAAAGTGATTGCTTGGTATGATAATGAATGGGGATATGCTTGCCGGCTGGCTGAGATGGCAGAGTTTGTTGGAAAGCAAATAAAATAAAATTTCAACAAATAATTTAAAAATCAAAAATCAAAACTCGTTGGTTCAACCGTCTACGGTTGAACCATTGGTTTGACTTTCTTTGTAATCAAAATATTAAGGTTCAGTCGTCTCCGACCGAACCAACAAAAATAAAGAAAAGAGGTAGAATAAAATGGGTTTTAGTATTATTCCAATTCTTAGTTTTCTTTTTATTGTGATTGGAATTTATAAAAGAAAAAAGAATTATGGGAAATTGCTTCTTGTAATCGGTATTTTATTTTTATCAGTAACACTGTATATGATTTTTCTTGTTAAGTTTAGAATGACAAAAGGTTTAGAATAATTATTTTGTGTTTTTGATACATGAAAACCGTAAAAGACATTAATCTTGAAAACAAAAGAGTTTTAGTTCGTGTAGGTTTTGATGTTCCCATAGGAAATGATGGCAGGGTTGACGAAAAAGAAGCTTGGCGAATAAAAAAGGCGCTGCCAACGATTAATTATTTATTAAAAAGAAATTGCAGAATTATTTTAGCCGCTCACCTTGATCGTCCGGGCGGAAAAGTAATTGAGTCTTTAAGGCTTGGTCCTGTGCAGGACAAACTTTCAGAACTTTTAAATCTTTCAGTAATAAGAACGCAGGATTGTGTTGGGCCGGCTGTTGAAAAAATAGTCTCTGAAATGCAAAAAGGCGAAATCTTGCTTTTAGAAAATCTCCGTTTTTATCCTCAAGAGGAGAAAAATGATTTAAAATTCGCTGAAAAATTAGCTAAACTGGCTGATATTTATATTAATGACGCTTTTTCGGTTTGCCATCGCCAACACGCTTCCATTGTTGGAATTGCAAAATATTTGCCCTCGGCAGCTGGATTACTTTTAGTTAAAGAGATAAAAGCTTTGTCTAAAATCTTGAAGGTTTCAAAAAAGCCAGCCATAGCGATTATTGGGGGGATAAAAATAAAAACAAAACTGCCAATGATAAAATTATTAGCTCAAAAATTTGATTGGGTTTTAGTTGGCGGAGCAGTAGCTAATAAAATCAAAAATCAAAAATTAAAAATCAAAAATATTAGATTGCCGGTTGATTATATTTTTAATAAAGATAAAAATTCAGCTTACGATATTGGCCCAAAGACAATTGCCGATTTTTGCCGAATTATTTCCAAAGCTAAGGTGATTGTTTGGAACGGGCCAATGGGAAAATTTGAAGACGAGAGATTTATTAAAGGAACAAAAGAAATTGCAGAGGTTGTTGCCAAAAGCAAGGCTTATAAAGTTGTTGGAGGAGGGGACACTGTTTTAGCTTTAAGTCGGTTTCATTTAATTAATAAAATTGATTTTATATCAACTGGAGGAGGAGCGATGCTGGAGTTTTTAACAGGAAAAGAATTACCTGGGTTAGAAGCGCTGATTAGACTTAAACCTGATAAATTCTGCGCTAAAAGCGCGAATAAATAAATTTATAAATAATTCAAGAAAGGGAAACTAAAATGAAAAATCTAAAAAATTTAATCTTTCTATGTAGTTTTGAACACCTAAACTCCCCCAAAGAAAAAGGATTATTTTATTATGCCAGTTTTGTTAACGATAATTTACTGGTTGATATTGCTCCTAATATATTTAAAAAGATTACCATGAATATTTTAGATGTGATGGAAAAATTTAGAAAATTAGATTCTAAAGTAGGAGATGTAAACAAATATCCGATAGCAATTGTTGAAGAAATAAAAGATACTCCTGATGGATACTTTGGGATTAGTTGTAATTTAGGCGGATATTATCCTGATTCTAGAAAAATAGGATTGGATGAGATAAAAAATTTAGCTCAGAAAAATTCAATTAGCCTTTCTGAAATTTCGTTAAAGAGAAAACTTAGTTTTAGAGATAAATTAATGCGTAAGAAAGAAACTTTTTCTGTTTGGAGGCTGGAAAATTTAAAAAATATAGAAAATCTAATAGATTTTCTATTTGACTTGAATTTTTTAACAAGACCATGGAAGTTTACTTATATTGATGAAGAAGTACCTGATTTAAAAATGCAATTTCCCAGAGGTGTGGCATTAGAAAGCAAAAAGAAAAGTGATTTTTCATTATTTATTGCAAATAATGGTATTTCAGGGAGATATTATGATATTTCCGATGGTGTGTCTATACCTAATAGACTTAAAAGAGAGATTGAAAATGCTTTTCATAAAGCATTTGAAAAAACTAATGTTCCCCATAAGGCAAATTTAGATATTTCGTTTGAAAATTTGCCACAAGAGTGGTTTGAAGAATAATTTTTTATTTAAAATATGAAAAATCTATCCAAGTCAGAATTTCTAATTAAAGCAATACTTGCTTTATGTGTTTCTGGATTATTCATCTATTTAGGAGAAAGAGAAGAAATACCTCTGTTAAAAGAAATAGCCATTTTTGTATTTCTTTTTATAGTAATATTATTTAGTTTATCTACTTATAAAGTTTTCTCTGTTTCAAAAATATTTCTAACGGCAATTATATTTTTTTTATTTATTAATATTTTGCACTCGCCACAAATAAAGTCTTTCACCACTCCTTTTCTTCGTATCATAATATCTACAGGTTTAATTTATGCACTTTTTGTCTGGTGGTTTATCAGTGCTTGGCGGGATAAATCTTTTTCTTTTAGATCTAAAAAAATAATGATTTCTACAGCTTTAGTGGTAGGATTGTTGATAACAGTAGCTTTTGGATTTTCTCTTTTTCGTTCATTACCCGGCATCCTAAATAAATATACAGAGGAGGAATGGAGTATTGACGTTTCACAATCACTTTTATCGCATACTGTCTTAGTTTCGATTATTCCTGCTTTGATTATGTTTTTTATAGGCATATCTTTAGGGATATTTTTGATGGAATGGTTGGTGTTTAAATGGACCCAGGGTTTTATTGAGTGGAAACAACCAAAAAGAAAACTAAAATATAAAGATATCAAGGATAATCCATGGATTAAAGGAACATAATCATTAAATTTATTACTTAAATGATGGAAACAAACTATAGCCGTTATATATCAGTTTTTAGTTTTATAGCTTTAACCTTAGCAAGCATTTTTTCCAATTTTAATTTTTACTAAAGAAAGATTGATGTGTGAATCTGAAAAAACTTCTTATGTTGTGTGGGGTGTATTTTTTGCTATTAGCATATTAATACTTTTGATTGCTTTTTTGATGTTTTTTTCAAAAAGGAGATTTAAAAGAAAGAAAATTAAAGCCAGTGATGCTACCTCTCGGCTTGACAGAGAATTAAAATTTTTATACTATTTTTTATTATTTTTTATTGCTTTAGGCTTTATTGCACTGTTTTTGTACAATTCTGGAGAAGTAAAAATATTAGATTTAGAAATATCAAGAAATTACTTACTATTGAGCGTTCTAATAACTCTTGTGTTGATGATTTTTGTTTTCGGTGGATTTGTAGCTAGCAAAGCTCACTGTTTAATTGGTTGCCAGCCTCCTAATTTAGAAGGTGAGATTGGAAAACTTATTAATGAAGGAAAAACAGTAATAATCTATTTTAAAAATTTAGGTGCGTTTAGGGAAGAGTTAAAAATGGAAGAAGGGTGGTGGAAATTAATTCGAAAAGATCCAGAAAAAGAAATTCAAGATATGGAACAGTTAATAGAAAAAGTCAAATCTATAAAAAAAATAACGGTTTTTGAAATAGATCCTCTGGAGAATGAGAAGATATTTAATAAATTTAAACTTCCCGACGCAATGGCTTCTTTACTACGATTACTCATACCATATTCTTTCAGAATAGATATTCCTTCAATAGTAATAATTTCTGAAGGATATATAAAGGAACATTGGATTGGATATAATGAGTGTAAATCAGGGTTGATGAATTTTGACATTAAAAAATTAGGAATGATAGATGCAGTTACTATGAGAACTAAAATAATTGATTTCATAGGAGTGAGCTTATTCTTAATTTTTATTGGGTTTCTTTCTATTTTATTATTGGGACATATAGATTATCTATTTGATAAATCTAGTTTTTTACCTCTTATAATCTTTTTAGGTTTACCAGTTCTAATTTTGATAATATCGCAGATACCTCGGATTAGATAAAAAATAATAATAAAGAATAACTTTCAAAAACTATTTAAAATGATAAAATATTATTGTAGAATTACTATCATTTTATTTTATTTAGTATGTCCACAGAAATCAAAAACATCCATGCTCGTGAAATTTTGGATTCAAGAGGCAATCCCACAGTTGAAGCTGAAGTTCAGCTGATTGGAGGCGTACGAGAAAGAGCCACTGTGCCATCTGGCGCTTCAACCGGCAGTTACGAAACTTTAGAATTAAGAGATAATGATCCAAAGCGATATGATGGTAAAGGAGTTTTAAAAGTTTGCCGAAATATTGATGAAAAAATATCTAAGGTTTTAAAAGGTTGTAATGTTACTCAACAGAAGAAAATTGATCAGATTATGATTGAATTAGATGGTACGGAGAATAAATCTTTTCTTGGAGGTAATGCTATTTTAGCCGTTTCTTTGGCTTGCGCTCGCGCGGCGGCAAAAGAAAAGAAATTACCTCTTTATAAGTATATATCGGAAAAATTCAAAATTCCTGCCCGCAACGGCTCCGCCGTAGGCGATGCAGGCGGGCAAAATTCAGAATTTAGAATTCCTATCCCTATGTTTAATATCTTTAATGGCGGCAAGCATGCTGATAATAATTTAGATTTCCAAGAATTTATGATTATACCGCAGAATGGAAAGATATTATTTAAACAAAAAGTCCAAATAGGCGCAGAGATATTTCATAGTCTTAAGAAAGTGCTTTTGAGTAAAAATCTTGATACTGATGTTGCTAATGAAGGAGGATTTGCGCCTGATGTAGAAACCAATAATCAAGCTTTTGAAATGATTTTAGAAGCTGTCAAAAAAGCCGGTTATGAAGCGGAAAAAGATGTAAAATTTGCCTTAGATGCGGGAGCAACCACTTTTTATGACAAAAAAGAAAATCAATATATTCTAAAGGGAGAAGGGGTTTCTCTTTCGCCGGAGCGTTTAATTTCTTTATATGTAGAATGGGCTGGAAAGTATCCCATGTTTAGTATTGAAGATGGGCTTTATGAAGATGATTGGAAAGGATGGAAAAGGTTAAATAATAAGTTAAAAGTAATAAATAATAAATTGCTGATTGTTGGGGATGATTTGACTGTGACTAATATTAAGAGAATAAAAAGAGCTATTAGCCAAAACTGCGCTAATGCGGTAATTATTAAGCCAAATCAGATAGGAACATTAACCGAGACAATTGAAGCGATAAAAATTGCCAAGGAAGCGGATTGGAAGATAATAATTTCTCATCGTTCCGGGGAGACTTGCGATGCTTTTATTTCTGATTTGGCTGTTGGGGTCGGAGCGGATTATATTAAAGCCGGAAGCCTGTCGCGAAGCGAAAGAACAGCGAAGTATAACCGGTTGATGGAAATTGAAGAAGAAATCATATAACACATAACACATAACACATAACATAAAACATAAAACACGGGACACATAACATAAATTTTTGTCCCATATTCTATGAAAAAACCATTTATCTTAATAATCTTAGATAGTTTTCGTTGTTGCGGGTTTGTAACCCGCAACATGTTCTCGTTAAAAGTTTTTAACTTTTATTTATTGTATCAGTTACAAACTGATAATGAGAATATGTCGCAAGTTGCAAACTTGCGACAACGATGTGATAACTTGTCTATAATATTATAGTTAATTTTAATATACATGAAAAATAAACTATTCGTATTAATAATCTTAGACGGTTGGGGAATTGCTCCGCCCTCAAAAGGAAATGCTATTGCTTTAGCTGATACTTCAGTAATAGATAAGCTTTCTAAAAATTATCCTTACACAACCTTGAATGCCACTGGTCGGGCTGTTGGTTTGGGAGAAAATGAAATGGGCGGGTCTGAAGCCGGGCATATGAATATAGGCGCTGGAAGAATCGTTAAACAGGATTCTGAATATATTTCTGAAGCGATAAAAACCGGCGCGTTTTTTAAAAATCCGCCTTTAAGAAATGCGATCAATCATTCAAAAATAAATAAATCAAAATTACATTTAATGGGACTGCTTTCCAGTAAGGATAGTCCTCATAGCGATCCTGATCATCTTTATAATTTGTTAAAGCTTGCTAAAAAACAAGGTTTTCAAAATGTTTTTTTGCATCTTTTTACTGACGGAAGAGATACTCTTCCCAGAAGCGCTCTAAAATACTTAAACCAATTAGAGCTAAAAATTGAAGAAATAGGAGTGGGCGAGGTAGCCACGGTGAGCGGTCGGTATTATGCTATGGATAGAACTAAAAAATGGGATCGTCTTGAAAAGGCTTACCGGGCGATCGCTTTAGGAAAGGGAGTAAAAGCTACTTCAGCAAAGGAAGCGATTGAAAAAGCTTATCAGAAAGGATTAAAGGATGAGTTTATATCACCAACAGTAATTGTGGAAGAAAACGGCGAGCCGCGGGCGATAGTTGACGACAATGATAGTATAATTTTCTTTAATCTTCGGTCTGATCGAGCAAGGCAATTTACTAAATTTTTTGTCTCTGAGAAGATTGACGGATATACCGGACGCGCTAAAAAAATTCAAAATCTTTTTTTTGTGGCAATGACTGATTTTGGACCTGATCTTGATTGCCAGACCGCTTTTCATTCTCACAATGTTGAAAGAACTCTGCCTTGGGTATTAAGGAATATCCATCAGCTTTACATTGCCGAGACCGAAAAGTATGCCCATATTACTTATTTTTTAAACGGAGGCCACCCGAATCCAGTAGGCGGCGAAAAAAGAATTATGATTGCCTCTCCGGATGTAGCCAGCTATGATCAAACACCGGAAATGTCTTGCTATGATATTACTAAGGTTGTGGTTGGAAATATTATTCACAATGTTTATGATTTTATTGCCATAAATTTTGCCAATCCGGATATGGTCGGACACACTGGAAATCTTGCCGCGGCTATAAAAGCTGTTGAAGCGGTAGACGAATGCGTAGGG
>Ga0190352_1000168_pt1 | contig 16486 bp, 15 predicted proteins | sample 4872131011_MG_FD_161682 | JGI IMG/M metagenome (GOLD analysis project Ga0190352, IMG submission 161682) | Hydrothermal vent microbial mat bacterial communities from Southern Trench, Guaymas Basin, Mexico - 4872-13-10-11_MG | ecosystem: Environmental > Aquatic > Marine > Hydrothermal vents >...
ATAGTCATATTATTGCCATTAATGGCCCTAGTTATAGAACAAAGGAGAAAATGGGAGCTACGAGTAATAACTAAGGGGGGTCAAAATTAAGTGGGAAAGGGGGTCAATTTTCAACGGGAATTAACATATAAGTTCTGTTAGTGTTTGTATTTCTAATTCTTTTTCAGCTAAAAGTCTTTTAAGTCTTGCATTTTCTTCCTCAAGAGCTTTGAGTCGTTTGGCTTCAGAGGCAGAAAAACCCTTGTATTTTTGTCTCCAGCGATAGATAGTTTGTTCTACTATTCCATATTTTCTGGCGACAGACGCCACAGAGTTACCTGGAGTTTCAGCTTCAGCCAAGATACGAATGATTTGGTCAATACTAAATCTTGTTTTCTTCATAGTTGCTCCCCCTAAATCCTAACATTTTACATGTCCAAAAAACGGGGAGCAATCCAAATCTCTTGACACTTGTATCCAAAGGCGATAAAGAATTGTCCTAGACACTAGGGGAGTTAGTACAAAAGGACAGAGAGAAATAGTTAATAAATGAGAAAATTCACAATTCAAGACCTGACCCCAACTAAAAATGATTTTGTTAAAAACAAAAATATTTATTGGCAGAAACCAAAAGTTTCTAAAGAACAAAGAACAAAAAATAAAGGGCATTGTCCTGCGGTAATCTGGTTTACAGGACTTCCTGGCTCTGGTAAAACAACAATCTCCCGAGTGCTTGAAGAAAAATTATGCGATATGGGAGTGCATACTTATCTTCTTGATGGAGATAATATAAGACATGGTTTATGTAAAGACTTAGGATTTTCAAAAAAGGACAGAGATGAGAATATTCGCCGTATAAGTGAAGTGGCTAAACTCTTTGTAGATGCGGGTATTGTGGTTATTTGTGCCTTTGCTTCACCTTATAAAGAGCAAAGAAAGATGGTTAGAAATCTTCTTTCAAACGGTGAATTTATAGAGGTTTTTGTAAAATGTCCCCTTGAAATATGCATTCAGAGAGATCCAAAAGGACTTTATAAAAAAGCTTTTGCAGGAGAAATAAAAGGACTTACAGGGCTGGATGACCCTTATGAGGAGCCTGAATCTCCAGAAATAACTCTTAAAACAGACCAATTAAGTATAGATGAATGTGTAAATAAAATTCTTAATTTTCTTAAAACAAAAAAATTTATTTAATTTAAAAATAATGAATTTTAAATATTTATTAAATTCGCAGCTAGCAAAAGAAACAAGTTGGAGTCTTTTGTTAAAAACATCTCATGCTGGCTTTTCTTTTTTGGTTATTGTGCTCCTTGCAAGAATATTAGGAGCAGAAGGCTATGGAATATATGCTTATACTTATGCTTTTATAGCTCTTCTCTCCATGCCAGCTCAAGCAGGGCTTCCACAACTTATAGTCCGGGAAACAGCTAAAGGTATGGCTAAATATAAACCTGAACTTGTGCAGGGTGTTTGGCGTTGGGCAGGAAAAGTAATAATAGTTATTTCTATAAGTCTTATTATTGTTATAGGTTCAATTTTTCTTATCTTTAAAAAAGGTAAATTTGGTCTCAAGGAGTGGACCTTTTTATGGGCTCTTTTTCTTGTTCCTCTTGTTTCTCTTGGAAATTTGAGAGGAGCTGCTTTAAGAGGTTTACATAAAGTTGTTATAGGGCAACTTCCTGAATTTTTTATTCGCCCTGTTCTTTTTCTAATTTTCATATGTACAGCAAGTTTTCTTTTTAACGAAAGGCTTACCCCTCCACAGGCTATGGCTCTTAATGTAACCGCAGCAGGAATTGCTTTTATAATAGGGGCGTGGTTGCTTTATCGGAACACTCCTTTAAGTGTGTATAAAGTTAAACCAATCTATGAACGAAAGAGGTGGTTTAGTAGTTTAATTCCCCTTGCCTTTATTGCTAGTATGTGGGTAATAAATAATCAAACGGATATAGTTATGCTTGGAATTTTTAAACCCCCTGCTCAAGTAGGGATTTACAGAGTAGCGGTGCAAATGGCCTTAGTAACTGCTTTTGGTCTTCAAGCAGTAAATATGGTTGTAGCTCCACGATTTGCAACTCTTTACACAAAAAAGGAAATGGGCAGACTTCAACGGTTAGTAACCCGTAGTGCTCAAGCTACATTCGGTTTTAATTTACTTATTACATGCTTTTTTATATTTTTTGGAAAAACCTTTCTCAACTTAATATTCGGGAAAGACTTTATTCTTGCCTATATTCCTCTTTTAATTCTTCTATTAGGACAAGTGGTAAATTCAGCAGTGGGTTCTATTGGTGTTCTCTTAAACATGACTGGTCACGAAAAGGACACTGCCCGAGGTGTAGCTCTAGCTGCAGGAGTTAATATTTTGCTAAATTTTATTTTAATTCCTCCCTATGGCATCAAAGGAGCGGCAACAGCTACGGCAATTTCAATGGTAACATGGAATATAGCATTGTGGTGGCTTGTACGAAAACGATTAGGTGTTAATAGTCTAGCTTTTAATTTTGGACTTGGGAAGGCTTTATGAAAAAGCCGAACTTTTTTATTCTTGGGGCTCCTAAATGTGGTACTACTTCTTTAGCCATGTGGCTTTCTGAACATCCCAATATTTTTATGTGTCCTATAAAAGAACCTCATTACTTTAATGCAGATGGACTTCAAAGAATCAAAACCCTCGAACAATATGAAGGTCTTTTTACTGATGCTAAACCTGAACATGTTGCTGTAGGAGAAGCGTCAACGCATTACCTTTATTCAAAAGAAGCAGTTCCTAGAATATTAGAATATCAACCTGAAGCTAAATTTATTGTATGTATTAGAAATCCTATAGAAATGGCACCATCACTTCATGCTGAGAGGGTATTTAATGGTGTTGAAACAGTAAAAGATTTTGAAAAAGCATGGAAATTACAATAACAAAGAAAAATGGGGAAATGTATTCCTAAAACAGCTAAAAAAGACCCAGAACGTTTACCAATATGGTGCTTATTGTCGTTTAGGAGAACAATTAAAAGGAGTATATAATTTTGTTTCTAAAGAAAAAGTTTTGGTTTTGGTTCTTGATGATATTGCTAAAAATCCTAGACAAGAGTATCAAAAAGTTCTTTCTTTTCTTGGAGTTCCTGATGATGGTAAAAATGAATTTCCTATTTATAATTCAAGAAAAGCAGTACGTTCAGTATTTTTAGCTTATATGATAAAAACTCTTAGTAATATTTCTAGTAATATTAAACAATTTATTGGTTTTAATAAAGAATTTGGGATAATATCTTGGATGCGGCATTATATTAATAAGAGACTTACTAAAAAAGAAATTTTATCTTGCGAAATGAAGTTAGAATTGTGTAATTACTTTAAAGATGATATTTATTTATTAGAAAAACTTCTAAATCGTGATTTTTCATATTGGCTATTATAGTAATATGCGAAAAATTAAGCCAATAGATTTAATAATTATAGGTGCTCAAAAAGCAGGGACTACTTCTTTGAATCGGTATTTGAGTGAACATCCGGAAATATGCACTCATAAACGTATTGAATTTAGATATTTTATTGACGAAAAAGAATATAAACAAGGATATGAAAAAATTTTTAAAAAATATTATAGTCATTGTAATACTAAAAATAAAATAATAGCAAAAAATATTGAAATTATGTATAGCCTTCAAGCATTAAAAAGACTTTGTAAACATAACCCTAATATTAAATTAGTTCTTACTTTAAGAAATCCTGTTGATAGAGCTTATTCAGCATGGTTATATGAAAGAAGAAAAGGAAGAGAAACAAAAACATTCGAAGAAGCTATCAATATTGATAAATTGCATTCTACAAATGATATAAGTCAGTATATAGATAAAAGCCTATATTATAAACATTTATTAAACGTGTTAAATTTTTTTGATAAAAAACAAATCATGATTATTTTGTTCGAAGACTTTAAAAAAAATCCATTATTTTTTTGTAAAAACATTTTTGAATGGTTTAAAGTAGATGTAAATTTTATACCTGAAATTAAGAAAGTTCACAATAAAGCTGCGTTACCGCGTTGTTTATTCATAACAAAATTAATACTAACAGATAATATATTTAAAAGAATTGTAAAATTGTTAATTCCTCAACAAGTTACGTTTAAAATAGGAAAGACAATTTTGAAAATTAATGAAAGAGAAATAAATCCACCACCAATGAATTTTGAAACTAAACAAAAATTATTAGCATATTTTAAACCATACAACCAAAAACTAGCTGAACTAATTCAAAAGGATCTTTCTTGCTGGGATAAATAAATTTATGCCTATGACTTGTCAAAAAACGTTATTGTCAATTTTATTAGTATTTTTTTTACTTTTTGTTTCTTCTGAAACAAAAGCTGATTTTTTTTGGAATTTTATTCCAAAAGCAAAAATAGAAAAATTAACAAATAAATATGTTTTCCTCAACTCAGATTCAAAAATATATGCACCAAAAGAATTTAAAACTCATTATAATTTAATTTTTCAAGAAATTACAAATTTATTGGAAAGAATAAAAAATGATAAAAAATCTGCACAAATCTTTATCAAAATTGTACCTATTGGATATAACAATTTTCTATCTTTAAAAAATCTTGAAGGTTATTCAATAATTATAAATGATCAAAAAATAGAAATATTTTCGCCTAGTTTACGTGGTTTATTATATGGACTTACTTATTTAGAAAGTTTGATCTTAAAAAATCAAGGAGAAATACCTATAGGTGAAATACATAATTGGCCAGATTTAAAAATACGAGCTCTACATTTAGCAGGAAAAGCAACAAAAGCTCAAATGAAAGAGTGGATTAAAAAAGCTCGATTTGCACATTTTAATACTTTAGTAATTCGTATAGGAAAACCTATTTTTAGAAAAAAAGTTTGGAAAAAATTTAAAAAAAATTCTGATAAGCTAACACTTAATTGGTTTTTTAAATTAAAAGAAATTATAACTTTAGATGATTTTAAAGAAATAATTAATTATGCAAAAGAAAATGGGTTAGAAATTATTCCACAAATAGATTTTTTAACCCATCAAAAAACTTTTATTGCAGATATATACCCTGAATTTATGTTCAATATATTTACTTATGATCCTAGAAAAGATAAATTATATACAACTGTAATTTTTCCTTTTATCGATGAATTAATTTCTGTTATACATCCTAAAGCTATACATATAGGTCATGATGAAGTAGCAGGATGGAATAAATGGTTTCTTAAAAAATTTAATGTGAAAATGTTACCATCAAGTTTATTTTTAAAAGATATAGTGAAACTTTATGATTATTTAAATAAAAAAGGAATTAATGTATGGATGTGGGGAGATATGCTTCTTTCTCCTGAACAATGTTTATCTGAGATTAGAAAGTCTTGTCATGGGGTGGAAGATTATTCTAAGTTAAGAAAACTCTTACCTAAAGATATTGTTATATGTGATTGGCATTATTTTAGTGAAGCAAGTGTTTTTAATTCTGCATTTTTATTTACAAAAGATGGTTATAAAGTAATAGGAACTACATGGTTTAAAGAGAAGACAATAAAAAAATTTAGCAAATATATTACAACTTTACCTTATAACAATTTAGGAATGATGGCAACAACATGGATTGGTAGCCTAAGAGGAAAATATAAAGCCAGAAATATTGAAGTTTCTTGGATTATAGAAAAATCTGGACATTATTTTTGGAATGCTAAACAAGGAGAATGAATTATGTCTGCTCCTTTTTTTATAGTTGGCGTGCAGAGATCTGGAAGTACTTTATTGAGACTCATACTTAATGCTCATTCTCAAATAGCTATCCCTGAAGAAGCACGCTTTTTAACTCCTATTTTGAAAAAAAAGTATATTTATCAACCCTTTCAAGGAAAACAACTTAAATTACTTGTAGAGTATCTCACAAAAGTTCCTCATTTTAAATTATGGAATTATGATGCATCGTTATTTATAGAAAATTTAAAGAAAAAAAAGAAAATTACTTTAAGAGAATTTATTGAAGAATTATATTCTAGTTATTGTAAATATGAGGGCAAGCAATTTTGGGGTGATAAAAGTTTATTTTTTAATTGGATAGATATTTTATACACTTTATTTCCTGAGGCTAAGTTTATACATATAGTTCGTGATGGAAGAGATGTTTTCAATAGTTGGCGCAAAATTGATCCTTTAATGAACAATGTAGCTGTTGCTGCTTTAGATTGGTCTTTTAAACTTTCACGCATTGAACGCTCTTTTTCTAAACTTCCTAAATCAAATTATATGACTTTAAGGTATGAGGATTTACTTTCTGAACCAGAAGAATCTGTTAAATCTATTTGTAATTTTATTGGAGTATCTTATGAACCAGCAATGCTTGAATTTTATAAAACAAGTCATTATTACATTGGAGAACATCATTCAGAATTAATTTTTGGTCCTTTAAAAAAGGATAATTGTTACAAGTGGAAGAAAACTCTTACAAAACGTGAAATAAATATTTATACTTTTTTAGCTAAAAATACTCTTAATAAATATGGATACGAGATTGAATGTTCTTACACAATTAACGATATCATATTAGCTTTTTTATATACAGTTATTGGTTTACCAAAAAAAATGTGGCAAATTGTAAAAATAAGAATAATCTTGAAAGAAGCAATAAAAAAAGGTGGTAAATTTAAAATGCTTCCCGTTGGTCTTCCCCCTAAACAGAAAAAATAATTTTTTAAAGTTTAAAATTAAATGTTTACAAATAATCAATTAAAAATAAATAAAAAAAATTGGTTAAAATGATTAACTTTTTAACTATATCAAGTACAATTTCCATTTTTATAATATACATTATTTTTTGGTTTAATCCTACCTTTAGTATTTACTCATTATTAGCTGTTCGAGCTAGTATTGGCTTTTTAAGAGATTTAAAAATTTCTTTTTTAGGATATGAATTAAGCTTTTTAGGTATTTTTAGTTTATTTGTATGTTTTCTAGGAATAATTTATATTTTAGTTAAAAAAGCAAATATTAAAAATAATTTTTTTATTTTTTACACTCTCTTTTGTGTTTGGTGTCTGATTAGTATAGGATATTCAATTGACAAACATGCTTCTATTCCTGACTTTTTAAGAGTTTTTAGTCCTATTATGTTTTATATTTTAATCTTTAATGAAATCAAACAAAAAACTCATATTAATAACCTAATATGGGTTATTATCTTATCATGCTTAGTACCTATATTTTACGGTTTTTATCAATATATCACTCATACAGGATTTATAAAACACGGAATATTAAGAATTAATTCTACATTTATGTATCCCAATCTATTTGGAGCTTACCTTTACCTAATTGCTTTAATGACTGTTAACCAAATAGTATTAACAAAAAAAAGAATTATAAAAATTTTTTTATTCTTTATTTTAGGAATAACTCTTTTTTCTTTAATACTTACCGGAACCAGAACTTCTTTTGTTAGTTTTTTAATAGGTTTTATTATCTATATATTTCTAACTTCTCGAAAAAAATATATATTTTTTGTATTGCCTATAATTTGTTTGGCATTATTAACTCAATCAACAATAAGAGAAAGATTATTCCAACCCTTTGAGAGTTCATTAACTTTACATAAAAAACATTCAGAATATATAACAATTAAATCGAATGTACTTAATAAAAGAGAAAGATTTAAAGGAAATACTTGGAAGTGGAGGACGTGGTATTGGAAACAAGTTTTGAAGACTTATTTTAGAAAACCTATCTTAGGGTATGGGATAGGAACTTCTATTTTAGCTGTTCAAAAAACGCTTCACATAAATGCAAATTATCCTCATAATGATTATCTTAGACTTTTATTAGAAGTAGGAATTTTTGGTTTTTTTCTATATATTATAAGCTTTGGAGTTTTACTTCATGATTTTATTCATTTTTTTCTTAACTCTATGAATAGAGAATATAAATCATGTTATGCTGTTTCAATTGCTATTATAATTTCTTTTTTAGCTATGATAATTGCAAGTAATCGTATTACTGCTAATACATTATTATGGTATTTTTTTGCAATAATTGCTATCACTTACAGTATTAGAAATAATGAAATTGTAGAAAAAGTATGATACAAAAGGGAAATAAATGAAAAAAGAAAACAAACAAAGAATAAATGTTGTAGTAAAAACTTTTTGGTTTGTTCTAATATGTGTTTTCTTATTTGGTAAGCTTGTAAATAGTGCAATGCTTACTTATTCTTTTGATGACGGGCATATAAGTGTATATGAGGTTGCTTTTCCTATTTTAAATAAATATAGACAAGTAGGAACTGCAAATATCATCTCTAATTGTGTTGTTACTGGTTGGCCAACAAAGATGAATGTTGTTCAACTTCTAGAGATGCAAAATGCTGGTTGGGAAATCTGTTCTCACAGTAAAACCCATTGCCATTTCAGTAAAATTCCTCAGACGTATAATGACGATGTCCTTTCTGGGTGGACCAAAACTATTGGTACTGCTTACACCTATCAAACTAATTATACCTATGATGAACTTCCTTTTGTTTTGCAAGATGGAAATATTTTAGAGCAGAAAAATTCAATTGAAGAAGTAGATACTACCCCAGGTAGCTATTACTTTGACAGTGTTAATAGTTTAGTATATGTCCATACTACGAATGGTTCTAGTCCTGTTGACCATGAAATGAGATGTGATTCAGTACAGAGGGAGCTTGAAATGTCAAAAATTGAACTAACCAATATGGGGCTGAATGTTCAAAATTTCATAGTTCCTTTTAATGATTGGAATGAGGAGAGACGTGATATGGCAAGGAAGTATTATAATTCGGTTGGAGATGGGTATCATAATGGATATTTTAATAATATTCCTCTTGAAGACCCCTATTGGTTAGCCCGGAGGCCTATATATACTACAACTACGGTAGAAGAAGTAAAAAGCTGGATAGAAGAGGCCATTTCTGAAGATAAATGGTTAATACTTATGTTTCATTGCATAGGAGAACCTCCCCAGGATAGTCCTTGGCCGTCTGGTTATTGGTCAGAAGAAAATCTTAAAGCTTTAGTGGAATGGGTGAGCATCCAAGATATTTTAGTGGTTACTCAACAAGAGGGAATTGAATTGGCTGGCTCAATTTTACCTGATATAAAGATAAATGGCTGTGATGGACCTATTACACTAAACCAATTGGATACAATAACTATTACTGTCACATTAGATAATAATGGCCGAACAGATAACGCTGATTGGTGGTTGGCAGCAGATACTCCATTTGGCCTTTACTTTTTTACATTTGAAGGCTGGACAACTGATTGGGTTCCAGGATATCAAGGTCCACTTTTTTATCTAGCCCCGTTTGAAGTATTAAACATGCCTGTTTCAGGACTACCAGCAGGGACATATACACTTTACTTTGGCATTGATACCGTTATGGACGGAGTTGTAACATGGGAAAGCACTTATTATGATAGTTTGATAATCGAAATAACCGAGTAGGCTGCGGTTGCAGTGATGGGAAAAAGAATTTCAATTATTACAAAATATTAAAAATCTTTAAAACAGAGACAGGTATTGCTGACAAATTGAATACTTTTTCACTTTCTGGGATAAAATATAATAATTGATGTCAAATCAGTCGCTCAAATTACTAAGGTATGTATTTGTAATATTTTTTATTTTCATTATATTTCAGGAAAGCAATTGCTGTGCTATTCAAAAATCTCCATCAGTCAGTAGTCCCAACGCTCCCAGTTCGCAGGATAGCTTTCTAGTCCCTGGATATGGAGATCTTAGATATATCCTCCATTACAGACCTCTAGACAATAAATTCCTAATTTTATGAACAAGTTGCTAATAATTGGACTAGATGGTTTTGACCCTGATCTTTTTGAAAAATGGGATTCAGGTTTGCCAAATCTATCATTAATTAAAAGAAAAGGATTTTATACAAGACTTAAATCAGTGTTTCCACCCGATTCTGGTCCAGCATGGACTACCATATATACAGGGTTAAATCCTGATAAACATGGGATTATACATTCTATAGATTATTTAGAGAAAAATTATAGAAAATTAAAATTTGATTTTCATATTTTTAAAGGTAAGACATTTTGGGATATTGCAGGATTTCATAAAAAAAAAGTTTGTATTATAAATCCCTTTCTTGCCTATCCTGTATGGCCAGTAAATGGGATTATGGTGAATGGCCCTGTTTTCGTAAGTGGAGAAAACCAATCTTATCCTGAAGATATTTTAAAAAGATATGACATCCCTCCCCTAGGTGGTATTGTAGATTTTCCTACAAAAAATACATTAGAGCAATTTTATAAAAAAACAATAAAATTGACTTTAGATGAAGCTAGATTTGGTCTTCGGTTATTAGAGAATGTTTCATGGGATTTATTTTTTATTTCTTTTTTAACACTTGATAGGATTCAACATTTCTTTTGGAGATACTGTGATAAAAATGATCCCACTTATCCAAGTTCTAATAAACATGAAAATAAAATTAAAGAAGCATATATTCTTTTTGACAAAATTGTGGGAGATTTTTTGGATGAGATTGATTGTTCTACCACAATTATTCTCTTAAGCGATCATGGTCATGGTATGCGCTGTCCTATGTGCTTCAATATTAAAGAATATCTTATTGAATTAGAAATTTCTGGATTGATAAAAAAGATTCCTGGAAAAAAGACTCTCAAGGAATCCTCTTATTTAATGCAGCCCAATAAAAGTTTGGTTAATATTCCAAATCTCAATGGTTCAAATCCTTATGGAGGCATCGAGTTGAATAGAAAGCTACTTGATGCAAAAGGAATTAATTATGAAAAATTTAGGGAAAATTTGATTAAGGAGTTAAAAGAATTAAAAACTCCAGATGGGGAGTTTGTTTTTGAATATATATGCAAACGAGAGGAAATCTATAATTCTGCAAAGTATTTTCCTGATATTTTGTTTAAATTGAATGAACGATATGGTGTGAGCTGGCAATTTTATAGCCCTTTATTCAGTATAAATCTAACTCATAAAAAAATTTCAGGTGGACATAAACAATATGGAGTATTTTTTGCTTATAACTATAATGGCAAGGTCAACAACTATAACCCCAGTTTAATAGATATCGCACCTACAATACTTCACATATTGGGAATAGAAGCAAATAAATTTGATGGTAAGCCTGTGATAATTAAATAAATTAGCACAGAGGAAAAGAAATAAATTGAACGGATGTTGAAGGGCTGGGTATCATAGCAATTGGCAAGTTAGATGGTAATAATTTATGAAAATTGTAATGATAAATAATTATTATTATTTGCGCGGGGGTTCAGAAAGGGTATTTTTTAGTGAGATTAAATTGCTAGAAAAGCATGGGCATATAGTAGGAGTATTTTCAAGAAATCATCAAGAGAATTTCCCAAGCAAATATAGCCATTTTTACCCTCCAGATATTCAAACTGATAAAATAAAAATTGATTTATCAGCCATAAAATTAATAAGTGAAATTATTTATTCACAAAAAAATAAAAAGTTTTTTAAAAAATTTTTAGATTCTTTTAAACCACATGTCATACATGCACATAATATATATGGGAGGATTACTACATCAGTCTTGGATGTTGCTAAAAATCATGGCCTGCCTGTTGTAATGACTTTACACGATTATAAGCTTATATGTCCAAATTATAAATTAATGCGAAACGGGAGAGTTTGTGAAGATTGTAAAGGGAAAAAGTTTTATATGGCAATTTTAAATAAATGTCATAAGAATAGTTATCTCGCTTCTTTAATCTATGCCATTGAAACAGCCTTTAATAAATTTTTAGGGAAATACCAAAAAAATGTGAATTATTTTATTGCACCAAGCCACTTTTTAAAAAATAAATTGATTGAGTTTGGTATGGACAGAGAAAAAATTGTCTATATCCCTAATTTTATAGATTTAAATAAATATGAAGCAAATTATAGTTTTAAAGATTATTTTCTTTATTTCGGGCGTATCTCAATAGAAAAAGGGATAGATTTGCTGATAGATGCATTTTGTGATTTAAATCTCCCTAAAATAAAACTTATGATTGTAGGAGAAGGTCCTATTAAAGCAGAGATGCAAAAGAGAGCAGAAAAATTAAATAATAACAATGTTAAATTTACTGGGTACTTAAGTGGAGAAAAATTAAAAAAAACCATACAAAATGCCTTAGCAGTAATTTTGCCTTCAAAATGGTATGAAAATGCACCAATGAGCATATTAGAGGCTTTTGCTTGTGGAAAGCCAGTAATTGGAGCAAAAATTGGTGGGATTACTGAAATAATAGAGGATGGGATAGATGGTTATTTATTTGAGCCAAGCAATAAAGAAGACTTGCAGTCTAAATTACGGTTGATGATGCAGAAACCATCTATTGAAATAAAAGAAATGGGGCAAAATGCTAGAAAGAAAGTTGAGCAAGAATATAATGCTAAACTCCATTATGAAAGATTGATGGAAATATACGAAAAAGTGTATATTAAATCATGAAAATTGCCTTTATTGCCGTAAAGGGAATGCCTCTAGGAGGAGGGATAGAAAAGTATACAGAAGAATTAGGCAGTAGGTTGGTAAAAAAGGGACATAAAGTTATCGTTTATTGCAGCCCTTATTATGGAACAAAAAAGACTATTTATAGAGGTATGGATATTAAAATTTTGCCATGCATAAATAGTAGAAACCTTCAAAAGATATCACTTTGTCTTTTAGCTAGTTTAAATCAATTTTTAGAAAAAAACATTGACATTGTGCATTATCATGCAGTGGGCCCTTCTATCTTTTCTTTTTTGCCAAGGATATTGAAGAGAAAAACCATAGTTCAGATTCATGGGCTTGAGTGGAAAAGACCAAAATGGGGACATTTTGGCAAATTATTTTTTAAATTAAGTGATTTCTCAGCCATCTATTTTCCAAACAAGGTAACAGCAGTCTCAAAGGTATTAAAACGCTATTATGAAAAAAAGTTTGGTAGAAAAGTGGTCTATATTCCAACAGGTGTAAATAGACCTAAAAAAAGACTGCCTAATAAAATAAAAAAATTTGGAATTAATGGAAATGATTATATATTTTTTGCAGCACGACTTGTTCCAGATAAAGGATGCCATTATCTTATTGATGCCTTTAACGAGCTAAAGACAGATCTAAAGTTAGTCATTGCAGGCGATGCCCCATATGAGGAGGCATATAAAAAATCTTTGTATCAAAACGCAAAGAAAAATAAAAATATAATATTTACGGGATTTATCCATGGAAAGCTATTAGAAGAATTTTTTAGCAACGCATATATTTATGTGCTACCTTCAGAAATAGAAGGACTTTCTACCTCTCTGTTAGAAGCAATGAGTTATGGAAATTGTTGTGTAGTAAGTGATATTCCAGAAAATCTTGAGGCATTAGGAGGTTTTGGCTATACATTTAAGGCAAAGGATTACAAGGATTTACAAAAATGTTTACAAATGTTGATTAATAATCCAGATTTAGTTTATAAGAAAAAAAGAAATGTTGCTAAATATGTCCTTAAACATTATTGCTGGGATAAGATTGCGGATAAATTTGAGCGATTGTACTATGAAATGTTGGAAAGTTGAAGGCAGGGAATATGGCTCTTTTGAAAAATTTGAGTATGTAGAGACATGGAAAAAAACTGCAACCTATCTATTGTAATGGAGGCCGAAATTGATTAGTTTTTTAAATAAAAATTCTATTATTTTTGGCATCATTGGTGTTACTTATCGGTGTAATGCCAAATGTTATATGTGTAACATTTGGAAATATCCTACAAAAAAGAGTGAAGAAATTGATGTAAAAACACTAGAAAAACTGCCCCAGATTAGGGTAATAAATGTGACTGGCGGGGAACCTTTTATGAGAGATGATTTGGATGAAATTATATCTGTTTTAAAGAAAAAATGTAAAAGATTAGTTATAAGCACAAATGGTTTTTTTTCAGAAAAGATCCTTAAACTAGCCCAAAGGCACCCAGATATAGGTATTAGAATCAGTATTGAAGGGTTGCCGAAGACAAACGATACTTTAAGGGGAATAAAGGACGGTTTTGATAAAGGATTAAGGACTTTGATTGAGTTAAGAACTATGGGGATAAAAGACGTTGGGTTTGGAATGACTGTAACAGACAAAAATGCAAAGGATTTGTTACCGTTATACCATCTAGCTAAGTTGATGAAGATGGAATTCGCTACGGCTACTGTACATAATTCCTATTATTTCCATAAGTTTGATAATAAGATTGAAAATAAAGAGTTGGTTATTGGAGAATTTAAAAAATTGATAAAAGAACTTTTAAAATCAAATAGGATAAAAGACTGGTATAGGGCCTATTTTAACTATGGGATTATAAATTATATCAAAGGGAATAAAAGACTTCTACCCTGCGAGATGGCTTTTAATTCCTTTTATTTAGACCCTTTTGGAGAAGTAAGACCATGCAATGTGATGGAAGAAACGATGGGGAATTTAAAAGAAAAAAGTTTTGAAGAAATTTGGTATAGTCCTGATGCGGAAAGAATTAGAAGGATGGTAAAAAGGTGCAATCGGAATTGTTGGATGATTGGTAGTGTAGGTGAGATTATGAAAAAATACATTCATATCCCTACAAAGTGGGTGATAGAGGCAAAGTTTCTGGGGCGTGTGGATAGACTAGTTAATTGAGTTTATAGAGTTTATTGGGTTTGTTGGGTTGGCTCTATTAGGGTAAGGTTATGCCTACACCAAGGTCGCATAAGCTAGAAATAACAATAATCAGAAAGGTCTGGCTACAAATTGCTGTGTTAACCTCTCTGATTTTGATTGTTTATGCCCGTACATTAGCAGGTATTTATGCCAAAGTATCAACCAATGAGGATTATTCCCATGCCTTTTTAATGCCATTTATTGCAGGTTATCTGATTTGGGAAAAGCGTAAGAGCCTAAAAAATGCCAAAATAAAACCTATTTGGGCAGGTTTTCCTTTAATAGTATTTACTTTTTTGTTCTCTATTTATGGGATTTTGGGCTCAGACATCTCTGCTGCTAGAATATCCTGGTGGTTATGGTTAGTATGTATTGTGCTTTTTTGTTATGGTCTGTATTTATTTAAAATTCTATTTTTGCCTATCTTGATGCTTGGATTTATTATTCCCCTTCCTAATTGTGTTCAAGCCCCACTTACTATGTCATTAAAACTAGCTTCATCTAAATTGGCTGCTGTTATTATAAGAGTTGCTAATATCCCAGTATATTTAGATGGAAATATTCTTGACTTAGGACATACCCAACTTCAGGTAGTAGATGCATGCAGTGGACTGAGGTATGTCCTTCCACTCATAGCCCTGGGTATTCTATGTGCCTATTTTTTCCAAAAAAACATCTGGAAAAGGGTTGTACTAGTTTTTTTGACTTTACCTATAGCTGTTTTGATGAATGGAGTGCGTGTAAGTCTCACGGCAATTCTCTCTCAATGGATAAGCCCTAAAGCAGCAGAAGGATTTTTTCACGGTTTTTCGGGTTGGTTGGTGTTTTTACTCTCATTCAGTTTGTTGATGGTGTTTAGTTATATTCTCAAGTTGCTCCCTCCTAAGGAGGTAAAAAAAAGGCAAAATGTATCTAATCTATACTCAAACTCTGTCAAAACCCATTATAAAAGGCAAGAAAGGAACAACATCATTCCCTTTACCATCACTGTGGGCCTATTAGTTGTAATTTTGGTAGCTTCATTAAGCACTAGTACCATGCCAAAAATTAAATTGGCCAATGGTATGGCGGCGTTCCCTCTAGAATTCAAGGGATGGAAGGGTACACCTGGGTCGATTGATCCAAAGATTTTGAAAAAGTCCGGTGCTGAAGAGGCATTTCAGGCTACTTACATCAACGATAAAAATGAAATAGTTTCCATTTATATAGGTTATCGTGGCACACCTTTTATGGAAGGAGAAGAGTTTTTTCATAGCCCTACAGTATGTTTACCTTCATCTGGGTGGAAGGTCTTAAAGCAGGAAAAACACACAATTCCAGATGCGTCACCACCTTACAAAGAGTTTGTTGTCAGGAAAATGCTAGTCGAAAAGATGGGGCAAAGACAATTAGTGTATTTTTGGTTTCAAACCAAAAGTAAAACTGCCCATATTATTTTTCAAAATAGGTTTCATCTGGCCATGCATGCCTTAAAAAGGGATAATACCTATGATTTAACAGTACATCTCTATACACCTATCAAAATTGGAGAAGATGTAAGAACAGCGCAGAGGCGGCTAGATAATTTTGTAAGAGACCTTGAACCTATTCTGGTTAGATTTTTGAACAAAACGAGGAGCTAAAAGTCAGGCTGAGAGCGTCTGAGAGTTTTATTAGCTGGAACAATTATTTTATTTACTCTGTAATATTGACTACTATACTATCACAATATAGGCTATCCCAAGTAATATTGTTATCCATGTTAGTATCAATACAAAAGTAAAATGTGTATGTTCCTACTGGAAATTCGGAAGCAGGTACGTT
>Ga0190352_1000169_pt1 | contig 16427 bp, 14 predicted proteins | sample 4872131011_MG_FD_161682 | JGI IMG/M metagenome (GOLD analysis project Ga0190352, IMG submission 161682) | Hydrothermal vent microbial mat bacterial communities from Southern Trench, Guaymas Basin, Mexico - 4872-13-10-11_MG | ecosystem: Environmental > Aquatic > Marine > Hydrothermal vents >...
TTTAACGCTTTACTCTTTACGGCTTTTTCTTTTAAAATCATTACTGTTTTGAAGAGCTTACTTTTTTGGGAAAGTTTTTAAAAATTCTGGGAAAGTCCTGTTTAAATAGTCTTGAAAAATCTAAAAATTTCATTTAAGAATACAAAAGGAGGAAAGGAAATGGATGTAACTAATATAGTCAGGACAGCCCTTCAGGAAATGATTGTGCCTGAACTAAATAGCATTAAAAAGGAAAATGCTGAGATTAAAACCTCATTGGGGTTTATTAACAAGAGGCTAGATGATGTAAATAACCACTTAGTGGATCAAAGCCGAAGGATTGATGAGACTAATAAAAGGATTGATAATGTAAGGACTGAGCTAACTGACAAGATTGATAATGTGAGGACTGAGCTAACTACAAGGATTGATAAGACTAATGAAAAAATTGATACTGTGAGAGAAGAGCTAACTACAAAGGTTGATGAGACAAGGGAAGGATTGGAGCAGAGAATTGATACTACTAACAATAGAATTGACCAATTGACCTTTCAAGTAGGAAAGATAGCTCAAGAGATGGAGCGGATTAAAAGAGAAGAAAGTGTTACCTCAGATATCTTGACCCGCCTGAGAACACTAGAGCAAAAGACTGCTAATTTATAACCCAAAATACGCGTCGCTGAGTGTGTGTTGGGGTTCCTTTTATGACAATCATGGATCTGAGGATAATAAAATCACTTCGCCAACCAGATTAAGGATACAGCTTAACATAAACCTATCTAGCAATAGAGGAAGACCTTTTTAATTCCTGTGACGAGCGATGCCTAAAATAAAAAATTACCACTAAAATGAAGGTAACAAAAAATGTCTTTTTGGTTGGATGGCTCATACCTGTTTTTTTTGCATTTGCTCCAGTTGTTTTCTAAGTTTGATATTTTCTTTTTGTAACTGATGCATTTTCATTGCCCTTTCGACCGTTAAAATAATCTGCTCTTTTCTGAAGGGTTTGGTGATGTAATCAAAGGCACCTTTTTTCATTGCCTCTACCGCTGAGTCAATCGTGCCATAAGCCGTTATAACAATAAAAGGGATACTTTCATCTATTTGCCTTACATAATCCATAAGCTCTATTCCATCTATTTCTGGCATACGAAGGTCACTGATAACTACATCTATATCATTTTTTTCCAAAATTTCAGGTACTTCCACAGGGTCAGTGGTTCCAATCACATCATACTCGGTTTTATGCCTAAAGGTCATGCTTAACAACTCTAGCATCTCTCTTTCGTCATCTACAATGAGGATTTTCCCTGACATTTCTCCCCTCCTTGTTTTGAAATATAAATCGGCAACCTGATGATAAAGGTTGTACCATGATTTTCTTTATCTTCTTCTTCTGTTCGGGTTTCAAAATCAATGGTTCCACCATATTTGGTAATAATGCCATAACTGACAAATAAGCCTAGGCCTGTGCCTTTTCCTTCGGGTTTGGTGGTAAAAAAGGGGTCAAAAATCTTCCTTCTATGTTGCAATTTGATCCCTGGGCCGGTGTCTTTTATAAAAATTTCAACCATGTTTAATTCACTATTTAACCTAGTTGTTATTTTTAAACACCCGGCATTGGGCATAGCTTGAATGGCATTGTTAATGATGTTGAGAAAAACTTGCTGAATCTGTTTGGCATCGGCCTTGATTTTTGGTAAATTAGGACTTAACTCTTTTTCAAGCTTGATTTTTTTGATTAGCAAATTGTTGCTCACCAATGCTATTACCCTTTCCAGATTGGAATTTACATCGGTAATTTCTTCTGTATATTCTTTATAGCGGGTAAACATAAGAAGGTTTTCTACTATCTTCTTGCATTTTTCTGCCTCCTGGTGGATATTTTTTAAGGCCTGTTGCCTTTCTTCAGCAGAGAGTTTACCATCTTCTAAAAGCAAATCAGCAAATCCTAAAATGACCGCAATTGGGTTATTAATTTCATGGGCCACACCCGCAGAAAGGATGCCCAAAGATGCAAGTTTTTCGGTGTTAAAAAGCTGCTTGGTTATTTCTTTATGCTGAGTAATATTTCTTGAAATACCCAGGATGGCTATTTCCCCACTTTGCTGCTTGATGGGAATTAAACTGGTATTAAACCAGTATTTCTGCTGGCCAATCTGCACTTCATGTTCTAGTGAGACAGCTCCCTTGAATTTTTTGATGGTTTCAGGTGTCAATGCATTATCAAGAGGACGGATATATGAAAAAATATTCTTTCCTATAAAGTCCTCAGGACAAACAGAGCTATCTCCTGTAATAAAGTTTAGCCCATATCTATTAATAGATACAACTTTGCCTTCAGTATCTATCAAATAAATTAAATCGTTGGCATTTTCTACTAACATTCTATATTTCTCTTCTGATGCCCTTAATTCCTTTGTCCTTTTTTCTACCTCCTTTTTTAATTGAATAGAGTAATGTCTTTCAAAGCCAATCACACTGAAGCTAACACTGACAATGGCCAGAAGCACAAGCCCCTGAAGTAGCAGCTGTTGTTTGTAAACACCACTAATCATGGTTTTAACTTCCTGCATCGGGGCAACAACTGCCACTGACCATAAAGGCGGCTTTCCTTCTTTTCCCAACCAAACAGGACTATAGGCAATAAGTTTTTTCATTTTTTTAGTAACGCCCCGATGCCAGTTGCTTATATACCAGCTTGTGCCTTCCTGACCCCTGAGCATATTTTCTCTTTGAATGATATTAATACGGGTAAAGGAAATAGGAATATGGGCCTCTTTTTTGCGTACGAAAAAGGCATTTTGCCCTACATAATCTTTGCGGGGATGATAGATAAACATTCCTGAATTATCTATAACCCAGGCATAACCTGTCTTTCCTGACCTTACATTGCTGGCGACGATTTCTGCTATTTTATTTACATCTATTGTGAATGCCAGACACCCAGCAAATTTATGAGTAGGCCTTGGATGAGCTTCATCAAAGGAATCTTGATAAGTGGGAATAGCAAGGTGCATAATCAATCTTTTAGAAGCACCAAAAGGACGCTGGGAGATAGATGAAATGCAAATTTTACCTTTATTTTCAGGTCTTTGGGCACACTGATTAAATAACTTAAGGTCTTCGCCACTGCATCTAATTTCTTTAAAAATACCATCTCTATTCAGAATATATACTCTATTGCCATCTATTCGTCTGATTTCTAAAACTCCCCTATCTTGTATAGCCGATAGAGTAATGTGCATTCGGTTGGCTAAGGAGACCTTCTCTAAATATTGAATAGTAGGTGATAAATTAAGGATAGTTAACTCTTGTTTTAAGGTGTTAAAAATTGTCTTAATGGAAAAGCTTACATGCCTTGCCAGCACAAGCTGTGACTGATTGAATTCATCTATAGCCAATTGCTCCATTTTTTTAAAAGATGCCAGGGCCGTGAAAAGGACCATAAAGAGGAGAACAACAGTGAAAGTACCAAACCCAATAATAATTCTCTTTTCAGTTAAAAAATTCTTCATCCTACTATTAACTTCCTGTAAAAAAATGATAATTACCGCTTAAAAATGCCTCAATACATCTATCTGCCATAAATTCATCTGAGAGACTCATATCCAATTGTTGAGAGCAACCCATTAGCCGTCCTAGATAGTCTAATTTTTCAGTCGTGATGGCCTCATCATATTTGCGAAACTGGGCCTTAATTAAATCGCCCTTAATTTCTACTTTGAAGCCCAGTTTTACCAATACAGTACCAATGAATCTTGCCCGCCGCCGCCGCCTCGTAATATCAGCCCCACCACCCATAAAGGTAAAAAAGATATAATTGCTATTTATATCTGAACTACAATAAGATTCTACATTACTGTAATGATAACCCAACTTACAGCTAAAATTTAGATATTCCCTGGAAATAATGGCATAAGTTTTATCCCAGAAGTCTTCGGGTTTTCTAAGCGTGGATTCATACATAACTGAAAAAAAGCCAGAGATACCCTGTTTTAGTCCTTTTGGAACAGGCCGAACCCAACTAATATCAGGATGACTCATCCCTTTAAGGAGAGCACATAAAGGAAGGCTTTGAATATCTTCTTCTATATATACCTTTTTGTCTTTCTCTTTGAACCCCCCGGCCAAATCCAGTACATATAAGTTGAGAGGTGCCCTGGTTTTTACCCGCACAATTTGGGCCTTTCCCGTTTGGACTGTATCCATAAGAGAAAACATTTCTTTCATAGCCATTTCGTGAGCAAAGCGGGTAATGTCATGATAGGTTTCACAAAACTTAGCATGAAAATTTCCTTCTTTAGGGTCTATAAGATTTAAGGGGGTAATTTTTTGAGCCATCTGTTTTAAACGTTTAAAGAAAGGGGTTTCTTTGATAAAGATTTCAGCCTGCTCAGCCTCCTTTAGAATTTTTTCTATAATGCCCCTATAAACTTTGCCATTATAAGCATCTACTGTTATTTCCATGCCCGGTTTAAGTACCTTGGTAGCAATCTTTGTATCAACAAGTGCTGGGACATTATATTCCCTAGCCAAAATGGCCATATGACCAGTAGCACTACCGAAATCCGTTACCACGGCAGCGGCCCTTGACATAACAACGGCATAACGAGGGGAAGAGTGCCTGGCGACTAAAACTCCCCCTTCAGGGAATTCCTTTAAGGACTCCTTATCCCTAACAAAATAAACTTTACCTGCTCCAGCACCAAAGGAGGCAATCGCACCTTGAGAGATTAAAACATCATTAGTGGGAACAATTTCTGCCCTGGCTGGTTTAACCTTGCGTAGATAATGCAAAGGTCTTGCCTGCAAGATATAAAAAGTATCTTCTTTATCCATCGCCCATTCAATGTCCTGACTGCCTCCAAAGTGCCTTTCTAAGGCCAAGGCCTGTTTGGCAAGGGCAATGATTTGAGTTTCATTCAAACAAGGCTTGTTTCTCCACTCCTCTGGCACATCAATCTCTTTTGTGCCTCCTTGTGGAGAGATAATTAGCATGACATCTTTAGGCACAACTTTTTTTTCTTTAATTGTTAAGGTATCCTTCTTAACAATATAGGTATCTGGTGTAATTGGGCCATTAACGGCATAAGGGCCCAACCCCCAAACGGCGTTAATGAGGATTTCGTTTCTTTCACCTTCAGGGTTGGTAGAAAACATTACCCCGCTGACCTTGGCATCCACCATTTCCATACACCCCACACTCATGGCTATCTCGGTCGGGTTTAACCCCTTGTTCTTCCAGTAAAATATGGCCTCGGTAGTAAACTGGCTGGCCACAATTTCCTTATAGCGTGGAGGAATATAGAGGTAAGGGACATTAAGAAAAGATTTATACTGTCCAGCAAAGCTAAAAGATGCATCTTCGGCCAGGGCACTGCTACGCATGGCCAAAGAAACCTGACGATTAGCAAATAAATCTTTACATACCTTATAGATTGCCTCTTCCATCTCTTTTGGTAAGGAGGCCTCCAGGACTTGCTTGCGGAGACATTCCTCTGTTTTTTTGAGGAGCTCGTAATTGGTTTTGGCAGGAAGGGCGGCCAATTTTTCTTTAATCAACTCTTCTAAATGATTATGAGCAATAAATTGAAGATAGGCATAAGCAGTGATGGCAAAACCATCTGGGACATTCAGACCTAAAACATTTTTTATCTCACCCAAATTGGCCATCTTATGGCCCACAGCAAGAGCAGTATCTTTCTTTATTTCTTTTAAGGATAATACATAAGGAGTTACGGGAATTTCTATTTTGGGGTAAATAATACCTTCTATTTCCTGAGAAATTTTTTGAAATACCTCACAAAGGGAGCCATATTTCTGGTCGCCTATTTTATTCAAATTCCAGACAATATCGGCCACTGTTTGATTTAGTTCTTTGTAAGTCTTATTGATATATTGAAAGTCAAAGAGGTATTTCCCAGAAAGCTTTTCTTCTATATCCGCTATCAAAGATAAAGCCTTGGTATTTTTAGAAAGGATGTCTTGAAAATGTATATAGATTTCTTCAAAAGATCTTTTAAGGGGTTTCTCTTCAGTTTTTTTAAAAAACGCCAAGATTTTTTTGAACATTATTACTATTACCTTTTTAAGAACATTTGCAAGGCCAGCAAAAAAAGAATTAAGGCGAATATTTTCTCAAATGCATCCGTAGGCACATGCTCTACTAATCTTGTGCCTACGGCCTTCTGAGCCTCATAACCAAGGAAAAGCAGCAGAAGCACCATCAAAAATCTACTTCCAAGCCTGCTAAAGCTAGTGAGAACACTTTCCATAAGACCAAGTAAAATAAAAATAAAACTATTTATTTTTGCTAAAAAAATATAATATAAGTCGAATCTCATTGTCAAGGAAATATACTCTCCAATTTTGTATCTTATATTTATTATAACCCATTTATAAAATTCCTTCTATTTTCCCCTCGTAAAAGTGACTTTAAGTATTTTTTGGTATTTTATTTTTTCAGTTGCCTCCATAATAATATTACGCAAGTCTTCTAAGCGAAATGGCTTGGCAATAAAATCTAATGTCTTTTTCTTTAAGACCTCTTTGGTAGCTTCACTAGTAGCAAATCCACTTATAATAAGTTCATCATCTATAACGAGCACCCTTATTTTATCCACTTTCAATTTTTCCTAGTGCCTTTGCCAATTATTAGACAAAAATTGGTCTACATAATAATCTATGGCCTGATCACTTTTAAGCATGACATCTAGCTGGCGAGTAAAACCAATTAAACGGCCAATTATTTCTAGCCTTTCTGCTACATCTTTTGAGCTAATTTCCCTAATTCTGGCTACTACTAAATCTCCTTTGGTATTTACTCTAAAATCACAAACTTTTAGAATTTTAGTTAATAGTTGAGCCCTTCTTGTTCTTCTGGTAATTTCGGTCACCCCTCCTGAAAAACGAAAGTAGATATAATTATCCACCATATTGTCACTCATATAGGCATCAACCATATTAAAATGATATTCTAATCTCAAACTCAGGTTGAGGTATTCTCTGGAAATTACAGCTAAATTAAGACCCAGATATTTTGGCGTAGAAGATGGGTTTTGAAAGCTGCTGGTCATATTTGACATATCGGCCTTAAAGGCTACCGCTACAGGCTCAATCTGCCACACCCCAGGTGCAGAAAGTCCTTTCCATAAGGCCTGCATGGGTAAGGCAGTTATTTCTTGAGGGGAAATGGTAGTCTTTTTTTGGGCCTCAGGGCTTAATCCTCTTCCCAAATCAATCAAAACTAAGTCAAGAGGAATCTTGGTTTTTAGTTTTTTAGCAGGGGCATTTTCCCAAATTGTCTTGTCCCTATGCAGCTCAATAATCTCAGCTACTGCCTTTTCATGAGCAAAGCGCAGAATATCATGAAAGGTATGACAACCTTCAGGATAAAAGTTGGGATCGTTGGGATCGGTAAGATTAAGCGGAGACACCCGAGATAAAATCTGTTTTAACAGCCGATATTCTCTGGTATCTTCAAAAGGGCTCTCTTTGATAAGATAATAATCCAGTATCTCTTTAACAACCCCTTCATAAACAATATTTTCTTCTGCATCAATTGTGATTTCCATACCATTTTTTAATACTTGCGTGGCAATTCTTGTATCCACTATAGCCGGCACCCTGAATTCTCTGGCTAAAGAAGCCATGTGTCCAGTAGGACTACCGATATCGGTTAAAATGGCAGCTACCTTATGCATAATACGTCCAAAGCGAGGGGATGCCCTTCGCGTTACCAAAACCCCTCCTTGCGGAAAGTTGACAATGTCTTCATCGGTTTCTACTACAAAGACCTTACCGGCAGCAATCCCTCGCTGGGCAATAACTCCATTTTTCTCTAAAAGAACCTGGTATTTATCTCTTAAGGCTGAAAGCCCTACTGAAGTCTTACTGGGCTCAGTAATCCCTTGTAAGGGACGGATTTGAAGGATATATAATTTCCCTTTTTGGTCATAACTCCACTCAATATCTTGAGGTTTTTTAAAATATCGTTCTAAATTAAGTGCCACTTCTACCAACTCTTTAATTTGTTCTTCGGTTAAGCAGGGATTGGTCGAGGCCTCTGTTTCCATAGTTCCTCCTTCAGGACGAGCCAAAAGCATTTTCTTTTTAGAACTAATTTTTTGCTCTAAAATAGGGAAAGGAGGGTCTCGTGAAATCTTAAAACGGTCAAGGCTCACACTTCCTTCAACCACAGTTTTGCCCAATCCCCAATTGGCATTTATGAGCAGGGTGTTTGAAGAAGGGTCTGTAGGGTCTATAGTATAAATTACGCCACTAACACTAGTTGCAATCATTTCCAGGCACAGAACGGCCATAGACAATTCTAGGAGAGAAAAACCTTTATGATAGGCATAGATCATTGCCCTGGGAGTAAAAAGACTGGCCAAAACCCTTTTATAGGCATTAAAGGTTTCATCCTTAGGGACATTCAGTTCTGATTCAAATTGGCCAGCGAAACTATATTCGATATCTTCCCCCACAGCACTGCTTCTTACAGCAAAGAGGACATTTTTATGCCCGGCGATCTTGTGTATGGCCTTTTCCATTTCTGCCTTGAGGTCCGGAGGCAACTCTGCCTTGATAAAAAGAGACCTAATTTCACTGGATATTCTTTCAGTATTTTCCTCTCCTTCTGCATCCCAAAGTTTCAAGAGTCTTTCAATCTTTTCATTCAGCTCATTATAATCCAAAAATCGCTTATAGCCAGTAATAGCGATGGCAAACCCATCTGGTGTAGGATAATTAAGCTTATTTCTAACTTCTCCCAAACGAGCCGCTTTGGTACCAACAGCATCGGCAATGGCCTCGTTTAAGTCATTCATGAAGATCACAAGGTCTTCTATCAGGGTATAGCTCTTACCTTCTATTAAGGCCCGCAATTGAGTATTGATATCTTCAAATCGATCATAGAGCTTGATATACTTGTTAGAAGAAATTATGTTCAGATTGTAAATAACTTTATAGATGGTATCTGCCAATTCGTTATAGGAATTAATGATATATGTTTTATCAAAGATATAATTCCCACTCAGCTTTTCTCCCATATCAGCCACAATTTCTAAAGCCCGATTGTTGTTATTAAGCAGCTCTCTAAAACGGGCAAAAATACTTCTGAAGGCAACTTCACCTGATATTCTAGGTGGTTCTTTGTGAAAGAATTTCTCTTTAATTCTTTTTAAAATACCCAACATTGAATTTCCAAAACCTGAGATTATACTCTCTTAATGTCCTCCTTTAGAACCCCAAACAAATTCTATCACAAATTCGATAATGATGGCTAGTGCCACTGCTAGAATACCATAAAGTAAAAAATGTTGAAAGGCTAATCTACAGCAGAAGGCAGGAAAGCCTACCAGCTTCATAGGAAAAAACGCAAATTATAGGCCAATCATATTAGAAGTGAATTATCTTAAATAAATCTTAAAAGAAACTTTTAAAAACTGTTTCAAAAATGTTACATTCTTATTTTTGTGTTTCATATTGAAACAAACTGTAATAAACTTTCTTTAATTTTCACCATAAGGTGGTTCGGAAAAGTGTAATGTTCCTTTTTTTCGAGAAACCTGTCAAATAGAATAAAAGGATTGACTTTTTAATCTTTTTATTCTACAATGCGTTTCATTATTGAAACAAAGGAGGTGAGAAGATGAAACGTTTTTCCGTGGTGTGGGCTGTAATGTGTTGGCTGTTCTATCCTGTAGTGCTTTTAGCAGGTGAAGGTGGTAAGGAACCTCTTCACCACATAGCAGATGTTAGCAAAGCCACGAATTTTTTCACTAGATGGCTGGCTCAGACTTACAACGAGCAGAGGCTTATTCACTCAATTGCTGGTCTCGTGATTATGACAGCCATGGGCTTTCTCTTAGCCTATCTTACGGAATGGCTTATGGGGCTTTTAGGCTATAAGGCTGAAAGGATGGAACATAAAGAATAAGGGGGAAACAAAATGGATTTCTTTCATATCTATCTACCAATTGCAGGAATGGAATTTAACATTCTTATTTTATTAGCAATAGGTTTTTGTCTAGGAGTTATGGGTGGATTTTTTGGTATGGGAGGCGGTTGGATTGTTACACCGGCTTTAAATATATTTGGTTTTAATATGGCTTTGGCTATCGGCACGGATTTACTTCACATTTATGGTAAGTCAATTGTGGCCGTAAAGAAGCATGCCAAATTGGGTAATGTGGACGTTGCTTTAGGTCTTCTTGTTTCCCTGGGTATGATGGTAGGCGTGGAACTAGGTGCTAGAATCGTTATGTTTTTAAGTGCTAAAGGGTTGGCTGGGCCTATTATCAGATACATCTATATGGGTTTGTTGTGTTTTTTGGGTCTTTATATCCTCTATGATTATTTCTCTGCAACCAAAAAAAGGGAAGCAGTTAAAGTAGAAACCAAAACCACAAAGGCTGGCCTGGCAGCTAAAATTCAACATGTAAATATTCCACCTATGATCTATCTCAAGGCAAGTGATGTAAAAGTTTCTTTTTGGGTATTGGCAATTATTGGTGTTTTAATTGGTATTATGGCTGGTTTCATGGGAGTAGGCGGTGGCTTTGCCCTGGTGCCTGCCTTTATTTACTTAGTAGGAGTGCCTACGGCTGTGGCGGTAGGTTCCAGTCTCCTTTGCTGTATTATTTCTGGCGCTTATGGTGGCTTTAGCTATTCTATGAAAGGGAGAGTGGAAGTTATTGCCGCCATAATATTATTGTTAGGTGCTTGTATTGGAGCTCAAATTGGAGCCTCAGCTATAAAATATGTAAGGGGCTACGGAATTAGATTGCTTTATGGCATTATGCTTCTTTTAGCAGCATTTTCTGTATTTTTGCGCCAGATGGAAATGGCCAAAACTGCTGGGGTAGTAGTTTTAGGAGCAGCATTGGCTATTTCAGGAATTATCACTTTGTTTTTGATTAAAGGTCTTATTACCGAAAGGGCCTAAACGAAAAGGAGGAAATAATGAAAATTTTAGTCCCTGTAGATGGCTCAAAATATGCCCTTAAGGCAGCCAAAGAAGCTGCTATGTTGGCTAAGGCCTTTGGGGCAAGCGTAATAATAGTTTCCGTAGCACCAGATATAGGGTCATGGGAGTTAGGTTATGATGTTAAAGGAAAAATGGAAAGAGAGGCCCACAAAAGTGTTGAAGAAGCAAAGAATTTTGTAAAGGGACAGGGAATAGATGATGTAAAAGGTATTGTTTTGAGTGGTATTCCTGTAGCAGAGGGCATATTAAAAACAGCACAAGATGAAAAAATAGATATTATCATCATGGGTAGTCACGGCCGGACAGGACTGACCAGGTTTATGTTAGGCAGTGTAGCGCAAAAGGTGGTAACTCATGCTACCTGCTCGGTATTGGTGGTAAAATAACCCTTAGGGTGAAAGGTTGTTTTGTTCAAGTTAAGTTGGTGGCGATCCGTCAGAGGGTGAATCGCTAGAGTGTTTGGTATATATTCTCTACTGATGATTTTATTAGGCCTTATTAACTATTGTGGTGTAAATAAGATCACCCAAAACTTCATTTTTTTAGAAAAATACAGCGATTTTTTAAATGACATTTTAGAAATTAGAAGATATGAGAAAAATTTTCTTTTAAATTATAAGAACAAAAGCTACAAAAACGTCCTGGATTATTTAGAAAGAACAAGGAAATTTTTAAAGAAAAACAAAGGCCAAATTTGTCATTTTATAGGCGAAAAGGTATATAAAAAATTAACCAACCAGAAAGATGGCCTCTTTGGGGACTTTCATTATTATATTACCCATTAAAAAAGATGTCAAACAAGGTTGAAATTGTCATCATAGACCACGAAAAGATTGTTTGTAATCGTTTAAAAAGGATGTTTAGTAAAGAAGGCTATGAGGTTGTAGCCTTTTTGCGGGGGCAAGAAGCTTTAAAATACATTACCTTTAATCACCCTGCGATTGTACTATTAGACCTCAAATTGCCGGATATAGATGGTCTGGAAATCTTGGAAAAAATCAAGTCAATTTCACCTGAGACCGAAGTAATCATTATGACAGGTTATGCCTCTATAGAAACGGCCGTAGAAGCTATCAAAAAAGGTGCCTTTCATTATCTTACTAAGCCAATTAAACTAGAAGAATTGAAGTTGCTAGTCAAAAAGGCTGAAGAAAAAATTTCTCTTCAAGAGGAAAATCGTCGGCTCAAGGAGGCCATTGCCCGTTACACCTTTGTAGAACTGGTAGGAAAAAGTTTAAAAATGCAAAAGATATATAAGCTCATTATGAAGGTTTCTCAGGTAGATTGTAATGTGCTCATTCAGGGTGAGAGCGGAACCGGGAAAGAGCTTGTAGCCAAAGCTATTCATTATAACAGCCCTAGGAAGCACGGTCCCTTTGTGCCATTTAATTGCGGTGCTTTTACTGAGGAATTAATTGCCAGTGAACTCTTTGGGTATGAGAAAGGGGCCTTTACTGGTGCCTATCGGACTAAAATTGGCCTTCTAGAAGCGGCCAATGGGGGCACGGTATTTTTAGATGAAGTGTCCGAAATGAGCCTCTCTATGCAAGTAAAACTGCTGCGAGCAATTCAAGAGAAGAAGGTCCTGCGCGTAGGAGGGGTAAATCCCATCAACCTGGATATTCGTATCATTGCAGCTACCAATAAAAACTTAAGAAAACTAATAAGCAACGGTAAGTTTAGAGAAGATTTATTTTATCGTTTAAATGTAGTTTTTATTAATCTTCCTCCCTTGCGGGAAAGAAAAGAAGACATTCCTCTTCTTATTCAACACTTTTTGAATAAATATAATGCTATTTTGGGCAAAAATATTAAGGGTGTTTCCAAGAAGGCCATGGAATGTCTTTTAAAATATCCCTTCCCGGGCAATGTAAGAGAACTAGAAAATATCATTGAGCGCGCCGTTGCCTTAGCAGAAAGAGAAGAGATTGGAATTGAGGAGCTTCCTTCTGATATATATGAATTTCAAATAGAAACCAAAGGGCTACCATCCTCTTCTTTGGCCGAACATGAAAAATATTGTATCCAAAGGGCCCTGGAGGCCACTGGATATAATAAAACCGAGGCGGCCAAATTATTGGGATTCTCTCGGATTACCCTCTGGCGGAAAATGCGTAAGTATGGTCTTTAGTTTCTTTGTAATTTAACCTTTAATCATTTTCTAATTTATGGTATCTTGGTAGTAGTATTGTCTATTATATATAGTAGGATTTGCAACAGACTTTTTGTTTAGGAATAAAAAAGATATTAATAGCTAGTGATGCTATCTATTGTTGAAAGACTAAAGAATTTCTTCTCACATAGAAAAACAGAATGGTTTACTACTACAGAAGCGGTTAAAGGTGTCTTCAAGAAAGCGGCCTTTGACTTCATTGTCAAGCCCTTTCGCTTAGAAGGCATGCGGTTAATCATTGCTAAAGCCACAGAAAAACTTGAACAACAAAATCAAAATGCTTAATTTATTTGAATTTTTTAGAAAAAAGAAAAAGAAAAAAAGAAATACCTTTGATCTTACCCAGAAATATTATAGTTTCAAAAATTTATTGTTAACTAATAACAAATTGCTGGATTTATTTGGTCAGCTCCAAAAAGAAATGGGCAAAGTGTATATTAACATCCCCCTTTTTCGCTCTTTGCTTTATAAAATCTTGGACACTACTTTTGGTCTTATTCAAAACTTAAATGAATTCACTGATGACAAATACCGTTCTCTTTATGATATATTTTTGAAATTGGATAAAAAAATTAGAGACTTACTTGAGGTATGGAAGCCAATTTCCCTGGAGCATTTAACCATTCCTCTCACCGAAATTAACATTTATTTAACGGCCTTAGTAGGAGGGAAGGCAGCTCATCTGGGTGAGGTAAAGACAGTACTAAATTTGCCCATGCCTAATGGTTTTGCCATTACAACCACAGCCTTTAAAGAATTCATTGAATTTAATAATTTAAAAGATGTAATTAATCAAGAATTGTCCGGCCTTTCTCCTGAAGATTTGGCAAAAGTTGATATAGTAAGCCAAAAACTTGAATCTATTATTAAAAAAGGCAGAATTCCTCCAGAACTAGAAGTGGCCATAAATGAAGCCTGGAATGATTTATCCAAGCAATCAGGATTTTCTGGACGTGTGGCTGTAAGGAGTAGTGCTTATGGTGAGGATGCTCATCTCTCATTTGCAGGCCTGTTTAAGAGTGTGCTTAATGTTGACAAACAAGGCTTGATAGATGCCTACAAAGAGGTATTGGCCAGTAAGTATTGCAGTAGAGCGATAAATTATCGATTACAAAAAGGCATTAAGGACGAAGAAATGCCTATGGCAGTGTTGGTAATAGAAATGATAGCTGCAAAGGCGGCGGGTGTAATATACACCCGAAATCCCAATCATCCTCGAGAAGACACAATGCTTATTACCAGCAGTTGGGGATTAGGAGAATATGTTGTTCAAGGCAGAATCTCTACGGATTATTTTCAAGTCTCTAGGACAAAAGAAGAAATTATTAGTCATATTGCTAAAAAGCAAAAAATGTTAGTCTTGGGAGAAAAGGGGGTAGAAGAAAAAGAAGTGCCTTTAGAAGATCAAGAAAAACCGTCTTTAACCCTAGAGGAAATTAAACTTTTAAAGCAATATGCCCTTATTTTAGAAGATTATTTTGGTAGTCCTCAAGATATAGAATACGCCATAGATAAAGACCACAAAATTTTTATCCTTCAAACAAGGCCATTAAAAGTATTGGCAAGGACAGCCAGAGAAACCCCACCTCAAGCAGAAAATAAGATACTTCTGAAAGGAATGGGGATTGGGACAGGAGCAGCTACAGGTCCAGTATTTATTTTAAATGGTCACAACTTGAATGAGGTGCCAGAAGGGGCCATTTTGGTAGTTCATCATGGTTCTCCTGAATTAACTGTTGTTATGTCTCGTGTGGCTGGCATCATTGTAGATTTAGGCAATCCCAGTGGACACATGGTTACAGTCGCCAGAGAGTCAAAGGTGCCTATGGTGTTAGGCACAGATAAGGCCACTTCTATTCTCAAAAATGGTCAGATCCTGACAATAGATGGCGATAGTGGTGTTGTCTATGAGGGCCGCGTGGAAGCTCTCTTAAAAATAAAACAAGAAACCGAGCCTATTGCCATTAAAAACCCTGAATATGAAAGAATTAAAGAAATCATTGACCTCATTATGCCCCTTAATTTGATAGACCCACGCAGTGCTTCTTTTAGTCCTAAACATTGCAAAACTATCCATGATATCATCCGCTTTATCCACGAAATGTCAATTCAAGAAATGTTTCATCTCGGAGACAGAGTTGTTTCTACTAGAAGATTCAAGGTAGTAAAACTAATTTCTCCACTCCCAGTGCCTGTATTTATGATAGATTTAGGTGGAGGCATTTCAGAAAGGGCTGCTAAAAAGAAAACAATCCAGCCAGAAGATGTGGTTTCTATTCCATTTCAAGCGCTATGGCGGGGCATGAGTCATCCTAAAGTCCGTTGGAGTGGGCCAATAGGAGTGAATATTCAGGGGTTTATGTCTGTATTAATGCGTAGTATGACTGGAAGTGAAGGGCAGTTGGGTGAGCCAAGCTATGCTATTGTTTCTAAGGAATATTTAAACTTTAACATCAGACTGGCCTATCATTATTCCCTTATTGATACATTTTGCAGTGATGTAGTAAACAATAACTATATTAATTTCCGCTTTTTTGGTGGTGGTGCAAGTTCTGATAGAAGAAGCTTAAGGGCAAAATGTATAGAGGAAATCTTAAAGAGTCTTGGCTTTACAGTAATTAGAGAAGGAGACCTGATTAACGCCTGGTTTAAAAAATATCCCCGTAAGATAACAGAAGAAAAGTTGGATATGTTAGGTAGGCTAATGGGGTTTACCCGCCAAATAGATATGCTTATGGAAAATGAACAAGTTTGCTATGCGTTTGCAGATATTTTTGAAAAGGGGGCATATGATGCCATATATCAAGAAGGGTTTTTGGAAAAATATGAAAGAAATCAAAAGGTCTCAAATAGGTCATGAAATGAAATTATTTTCAAAATCGGCGATTGATTTTTAGACAAAGCCACTTTTAATTTTAAGTCCCAAATTGCCTTCTTATTATAGCACACTTGAGGGTTTTTTAGAGCAATTCCGGATTTAAGGTTCTTCTTAGCAGGACTTTCCCAGAATTTTCAGAAGCTTTCCTAAAAGAAAACCCACCCGCCTGCCTGCCTGCCGTCGGGCAGGCCTGCCTGCCGGCAGGCAGGGGCAGACAGGCAAATATAGCAACTTACCTTACGCACATTCACATTATAAAAAATCATTTTTTAAGGGTTGCCGAGAAAGAAAAAACTTTTTCTTTCAATACTCAACCTCAAAAATCAATTACGGATTTTAAAAAAGGGGCTAGACTTGACCCTCCTCCCTACTGCGATATACTAGTTAGTAAAGAATATGGAGGA
>Ga0190352_1000170_pt1 | contig 16348 bp, 15 predicted proteins | sample 4872131011_MG_FD_161682 | JGI IMG/M metagenome (GOLD analysis project Ga0190352, IMG submission 161682) | Hydrothermal vent microbial mat bacterial communities from Southern Trench, Guaymas Basin, Mexico - 4872-13-10-11_MG | ecosystem: Environmental > Aquatic > Marine > Hydrothermal vents >...
GTCGAGTTGTCTCATTAAAAATCTATACGAAAGGTAGTACGATGGTTCACGATAAAAACTACACGAAACGTGGAGAATGCATTACCCTCCTTCTCCATAAAAAAGAAGTAAAAAAGAAAATAAACGGAAAAGGAGGGCCAGACAATGCTCACAAAGGAGCTATGCCTTATGAGCAGAAAAAAGATAACATCATTATATGCCAAGAAGTACAGAAAAGCTAAAAGGAAGAAGTAGAAGGGCAAGATACTGGACGAGTTCGTGAGGTTAACGGGATACAATCGAAACTATGCATCGTGGTTATTGAGGCATGCTGGAAAGAAGGTTTACAAAAAACATAAGGGAGGAAGGAGGGTAATAGTAGTAGCGGATCCCAGCATCAAGATAAGGCGGCGAAGGAAGAAGTTGTATGACATGGAGGTGTATTTAGTTTTGCGCAGGCTATGAGAGGCACCTGATTATCCATGCCGTTTAAAATTAAAGGCGATGTTGCCAATGACATCAGAAAAAATGGAGGCAACCTAATATCACAATTTACTCCAAATTATTTCACCGCATTTAAGCGTCCAGAGGAGAAGAAGAAACCATAGTTCAACAATTAGTAAATCTTAATTTCTTCCAATCTCGTTTTAGGCTTCCCACTTCTTTCTGAATATGCGAAGCGAATCTCTCTCACCCCTATTGCTGCGCCAGGAAATAAGTTGAGCAATAAAATCAAGAAAACGTTGTTTTTAAAAAAAAGATATGCAATAACAAAGTCTATTATAAATATAAACAGCCATATAAGCACTATAAATAAATTTGGTCGCGTTCTTTGGGAAGAGATCCCTGCTGAGTGGAGTAACATCATTGTAGAAAAGCTCGCTAAAAACAATGACCAGAGAATTGGTGCAACCACCCAGAGAACTCGCACGCTGGTAGTGAATGCAAAATAGGTGATTATCCCTAAAAATATGAGCGAAATGATAAACTCAGTTAAGTCTTTTTTGCTCATATAAATTATTATACTCTTTTTTAAATAAACATACTAAGAATAAAACACCCTTTCGGTATTCCGATAAGGTTCCTTATTCTCGCAACTCCCGTTCCCACACAAAATTAACCGCTGGGGCTCCATACATATAGAGCATCAGGTGGTGGATTATATCCCAACTCCAGCAAAACGGTCTAAACTGTCCTTTTCTGGGGAAAGATGATCTCTAAAATCTATATCTTTGACCTGGATTCCATAGACCACAACTTCCTTGTTGAAATGCTTTATCAAAGATACAGAGAAAGGCAATGGAATAGTATGTGTGGAAAGTAACATGCTAACAATCTAATTTATATCTACTTCTCTAAATAACACAGGTCCACACCATGGTCTTTAGTATCTATAATAATGACTTTGACCTGCTCCCCTAATTTTGGAAGCAGGTCAGGGGAATAAGATCATTTTCACCCGTTCAAGGCCATACTGGAAGAATGACAATTGTCATGTAGAGCAGAAGAATTGGAGTATAAGAAGGAGATATTTTGGTTATTTCAGATACGATACAGAAGAAGCACTAAAGGTTATGACAGAACTTTGAGACCTTTTGAGAGTTTATATTGACTTCTTCATTCCATCGGTTAAACTTTTAAAGAAAATACGTATAGGTGCTAAGGTAAGAAAGATATACGACCGACCAAAAACACCTTATCAAAGAATCATGGAATCGGCTCATATATCCGATACAATAAAACAACAACTGAAAGCCCAATATGAAACCTTAAACCCGGCTGAATTACATAGAAAGATTGTTAAACTGCAGAAAAAACTATATTCTTTAGCCACACCTTTAAAAGGGGTGTATTATGAGTAGATTTTTTCATGAGGCATACCATCCTATTTCATGTAGTTTCTTTCGTGAGGCAATAGGTTCAGCCTTTGAATAATGCATAGTCTGCTTTAATATAATAGTGTTATGAAAGAAGAGCGTTTATTTAACATTCTTATAAAATTTTTTAGTGTGTTGATTTTACTATGGGCTATAACCCTGATATTCAATTTTCTTTTTGCCCTTGCTCTGGCGACTCAGTCAGACATTCCACGGCTTTTGCCGCATATTTTTCTTGTCTCTGTTCCTGTCATTTTTTCTGTTATCACGGCCTATCTTGTGCTTAAAGGTTCAGCATACGCCCGGAGGTTTTCACTTTATCTGGCGATAAGCTATTTACTTTTTGCTGGAGCCTCCATTGTTTCAAAATCAGATATCAAATTTCAGGAGAGGTACGAAACTATTACCGTGGCTAAGTATGAAAATTTCCCTGAAACTCAGACTGCCAGAAAATCAAACCCTGAAAAACTAATAAAAGATAGAGTGGATAGATTTAAAAAGAAGAGAGTCCAGGGGTTTGTTTTTATGACCCTTTTCTTTTCCTTTTTTGCAATGACTTTGAATAAAAGGATTTTTTCCACCAGCCATAAGCTTCATGAAGAAGAGAAAGGGGGAGAGGCGAAGGAATAATTTTGTGTGAAAGAAGATCAATGGGATATGTTAAGCCTGCTTTACTGTTGTAAATTCAATTGGGAGTAAAACCATTTATTGCTAAAAAGCTCCTGGCAATTTATAATTTCTTTATGTTAATTCCTATCATAGATTGGGTGCAAAGAAATCTTCATATCGCTCCTTCCACCCAATTGCGTTTATTACTTTCCATCCTGCCTCAGAGAATGTTCCTTAACTATGTGGAGGGTAAGATCAAAAAGGAGAAGAGAGAATGAAGCCCTTTATCCAGTATATAGTCTTTGGAGGAATAGTTTTGTTTACCACTATCATTTCCCTCGTTATCAAAAGAATTTTATTAGTCCGTCTGGAACATCTTGCAAAGAAAACAACTGTAAGTGCTGACGACATTATAATAAGGGCATTAAAAGGTGTTGTACTCCTTTGGGGGATTCTCATAGGTATCCTAATAGCCCTTCAGGTGGTCACAATCCCTGAGAACATCAGGAACACTCTGTGGAGCATGACGACAGTTGCAATTCTATTTTCAGTGACCATCTTTTTTGCCAACGTACTGGGAGAATTTGTAGTCTCCTATACTGCAAAATATTCTGAGACTCTTCCTTCTACATCGATTTTCAGAAATATTACCAGACTGGTTATTTTGATTATTGGCTTTCTAATTATACTTCAGACAATTGGCATTTCAATTTCTCCATTATTAACAGCTTTAGGTGTTGGTGGTCTTGCTGTAGCTCTTGCTTTGCAGGATACCCTTTCTAATCTCTTTGCAGGCATCCATATTCTGGTTTCTAAGCAGGTTAGACCGGGTGACTTCATAAAACTCGAGACCGGGGAGGAGGGGTATGTGGTGGATATAAGCTGGCGAAATACCACAATAAGGATGCTTCCCAATAATCTGGTTGTGATTCCAAATTCAAAACTCGCTTCCTCCATTGTCACTAATTACTACATGCCGGAGAAAATGTTGAGTGTACTGGTGTCTGTAGGTGTGAGTTACGACAGTGACTTGGAGAAGGTGGAAGAAATTGTTATTGAAGTAGCTAAAGAGGTCATGCAGACAGTTCCTGGCGGTGTTCCTGAATTTGAACCTTTCGTGAGATATTCTTCCTTTGGAGATTTTAGTATAAATTTCAGTGTTATAATGAGGGCAAAGGAATATACAGATCAATTTTTAATCAGGCATGAATTTATAAAAAGATTACATAAGAGATTCAAAAAAGAGGGGATCGAGATCCCCTTCCCAATCACTACGGTATATCTCAAAAAAGAATAGTATATTTCCTGTTGCAGGTTCAACCCTGAAGCATTATAATTAAGACTGAATCTCAATCTTAATTTTATACAAAAAGGAGGTAAATAATAAAAAAATATAATATAGTTGTGATAAGTGGGGGACCAGCGGGTGTCATTTCAGCTGTAACTGCAAAAAAATATTATCCAGATAAAAATGTTATATTGGTAAGGAAGGTTGAAAAAGGGGTTATTCCATGTGGTATTCCGTATGTTTTTTCCTCTCTGGATTCAGTGGACAAGAATATTATGCCGGATAACCCCCTTGAAACGAACAACATAGACCTTATGATAGACGAGTTGGTAAGCATTGACAGAAAAAATAAAATAGTTAAATTTGCCTCAGCAGAAGAGATACAGTATGAAAAATTAGTACTTGCTATAGGTTCAGAACCCATTGTCCCCCCTATACCAGGGGTAGATAAGAAAGGCATATATACAATTCAAAAAGATCTGGAATTTCTAAGAGAATTAAGGAGAAAAATTTATGAATCTAAAAATATAGTTATAATTGGTGGTGGTTTCATCGGAGTAGAATTTGCAGATGAACTATCCAAAATAGAGAGTCTCAATATCCACATAGTAGAAATGCTGCCTCACTGTTTAAGCGGTGCTTTCGATGAGGAGTTGTCCATACCCGTTGAGGAAAAACTCAGAGATATGGGAATAGAACTACATCTTGGTGTGAAAGCCGAAGAATTCATAGGAGGAGAAAAGGTTGAACAGGTGAAGCTATCTAACGGCGAAGTCCTTCCAGCGGACCTTGTAATACTTGCTATCGGCGCGAAACCCAAAACAAAAATTGCAGAGGAAGCAGGCTTATACATAGGAAGGGGCGGAGGTATCTGGGTGGATGAATATATGAGAACCTCTGACCCTGACATATTTGCTATTGGTGACTGTGCTGAAAAAAGATGCTTCTTTACTAGAAAACATATTCCTGTAATGCTTGCATCCATTGCTACTTCAGAAGCAAGAATTGCTGGCTCCAATCTATACGAATTAAAAGTGGTAAGAGAAAACAGAGGTACAATTACTGTATTCTCAACTAAAGTTGGTGATTTAGCCCTTGGGTCAGCAGGTTTGACAGAAAAGAGAGCTAAAGAAGAGGGATTTGAAGTAATAACTGGTGTGGCAAAGGGTGTTGATAAGCATCCCGGGGCACTTCCTGGGACAAATCAGGTTATGGTTAAGCTAATATTTTCTAAATGTTCTGGAACCATTCTTGGAGGACAGGTACTTGGAGGTCCATCTGCAGGTGAAGTAATTAATATTATAGGACTTGCAATACAAAAAAGGGTTCAGGCAGTTGAACTTGAGACTCTTCAAATGGCTACACACCCTTGGTTAACCCCTGCACCCACCATATATCCAGTGGTGGTTGCAGCAATGAACGCATTGTCAAAGATAAGATAAAATATGTCGGTAAAGGAAGAGGACCTTATTTATTATATTATTGAAAGGTTGGGGGAGGGGACACCCTTCAGGCTCAGCAGGACCCTTTTTCTACTTGATCTGAGCTATTGGAAGACAAAGGGTCAGAAGTTAACCTCATTGAGGTATATATTATCCCCCTTTGTTTTTTACATAGAGGACTTTAAGCTCTATCTGGAGCAGACTTCCGGTGTTAAGAGAATAGAAATTAAGGATGAGCAGGGTAACCCTGTAAGAGGTTATTTTAAAGTAGTATCCTTTAAAAAAGTGAATCTGGATGAAAAAGTTGAAAAATTACTCGATGAAATAATTGATTTTATAAAAGGAATGTCGGATGAAGAGTTGAATGAATATGTAACGGGGTTGCCTGAGTATAAAAAATTCTGTGAGGAGGGAATATGGGAGTGAGAATAGCCGTTGCCACTGACGATGGGGAAACTGTGAGATGTGGGCATTTCGGAGATGCTGAATATTTCTATATTTACAAATTGGAGAACGGACCTCTACTTCTAAAGAAAAGGAAGAATCTTGTTAAGGATATGGAAGAAGAACACAATTCTCCAGAGAAGGCCCGGAAAGTACTGAAGTTACTGGAAGATTGTGGTATTTTGGTTGCTCATTCCATGGGGCTTAAAGGCAGGGAATTCCTTGAAAATGATAACAAGAGACCTTATCTCTTAAAAAGGAAGAATGTAAAAATAGAGGAGGCTCTACGAGAGCTTAAATATGAAATTTAAATATGTTTACGGGCCTGTTCCTTCCAGGCGTCTTGGACGCTCGCTTGGGGTAAATCCTATTCCTTTTAAAACATGTAACTATTCATGTATTTACTGTCAATTGGGAAGGACAGCCCATCTCATAAATGAGAGGAGAGATTTTTTCACTAAGGAAGAGATATTATCGGAAATTAAACAGGCCATCAAGATTCATGAAGGAGATATTGACTATATTACCTTTGTTGGAGAAGGTGAACCCACATTATATAAATCTCTGGGCTGGTTGATAAAGGAGGTTAAAAAAATTGCGAGCTTACCTGTAGCTGTGATTACCAACGGCGCATTACTTTACCAAGAAGATGTGAGAGAGGAGCTATTACCTGCAGAAGTGGTGATGCCTTCTCTTGACACTGCAAAAGAACATACATTCAGACGGCTGAACAGGCCTCATAGAGATTTAGATATCAAGAACATCATACAAGGGATGATTCTATTCAGGAATATTTTCAGGGGACAGCTCTGGGTGGAGATTATGCTGGTAAAAGGTATCAATGACACGGAAAAAGAGTTGTTAGCTATAAAAGAAGCTCTTGAGAAAATAAAACCTGATAGAATTTATATAAATGTTCCCATAAGACCACCAGCAGAGAAGTGGGTTGAGATTCCTGATGAGGAAGCTCTTGTAAGAGCTCACTCTATACTGGGCGATGTTTTCATTATTGCCAATAAGGAAGAGGGGAGCTTTGATACCAGAGGATTTTCAAATTTGGAAGACGCCATTCTCTCGATTACGAGGAGACATCCTATGAGAAGATCCCAGATAGGAGATACACTCCAACGTTACGGTGAAGAAAATTTTGAGGAAATTATTGATAGGCTCATTAAGGAGGGAAAACTTAGAAAGATTGAATATAGGGGTGACACTTTTTATATTGTAAGTGAAGCACGAATGGGTGAAAGAAGAAGATGATTTTCCGAGAAATTTGACGTTATAATTTTTTTATGAAAAAACTTCGTAAGGTAATTCAGGAACATATAGGTAAGATTTTCCCAGGACTTGTAGCCCTTGTTACGCTCAAAGACAAGGTTGTTTTTTTTGAGGCATATGGCTATCGTTCTATATTCCCCGAAAGGGAAGAGATGAGTGTGGATACAATTTTTGACCTGGCCTCGCTGACAAAAGTAGTAGCAACGGCACCTTCTATCCTCAAGCTTATTGAGGATAGTGAATTGACAGTGGAGGATAATCTTGGCTATTTCTTTCCGGAACTTAAAAATAACTGGAAAGGAGAGGTAAGAATCTTGGATCTATTGACGCATTCTTCCGGTTTTCCTCCCTATCTTCAGCCAGGTCAAGAGACCAAGGAAGCCTATATTGATAAATTATTCAGGATCCAGAAGGCCTATGAAAGAGGCAAACAGGTAGTATACAGTTGTATAAATTACATATTTCTCGGATTTATAGTGGAAAAGATTACTGGTGAGAATTTGAGTGAATTTACGAGGAAACATATTTTTGAACCACTGGGAATGATGGATACCTTTTTTATGCCGCCGGCATCGCAAAGGAATAGAACTGCTCCCACAGAGGAGATAGGAGATCAGATTTTAAAAGGGGTTGTACATGACCCGGCTGCCAGGAAGCTTGGTGGTATAAGCGGCAATGCGGGGTTGTTTTCCACTGCAAAGGATATTCACAAATTTGCTCTAATGATTCTGAATTCGGGGGTATTTGGAGATAAACAGATACTCCGCCCCGAAACTGTCAAGATGATGGCCAGAAGATGGATTGGGGATAGGGCTCTCGGATTTGCCATTAAGACTGAAACAAATAAGCATTTCGGGAGTTATTTTGACGAAAATTCTCTCTGCCACACAGGTTACACAGGAACATCATTGCTGATTGATTTAAAAAATGAGATTATAGTGATTCTCCTTACCAACAGAGTTCATCCTGAGGATACCAACAAGGAGGAATTCAGCCGTTTCAGGAGAATAGCTCATAATGCCGTTGCGATGGAATTGTTGTAGCGCGTATAGTGTATAGTGGAAAGCGTGCATGGATTTCGATAGACGGTAAACGGGAAACGGGAGAAGAAAGTAAGAGATTCTTCGCTTCGCTCAGAATGACAGTTGGTTCACGAAATGGAAGACGGTAGACGGTAGACGAATTGAAGGATGGATTACTTTTTGTCATTCTGAGGAGTCTGCCTCAGGCAGACGACGAAGAATCTCAAAGGGACGTAAAGCGGAAAGCGGGCATGGAGTTCGGTAGACGGTAGACGAATAAAATATTTAGAGATTCTTCGCTTCGCTCAGAATGACAAGGAAATCGGTAGGCGGTAAACGGTAGACGGTAGACGGTAGACGAGAATGGAATATAATTCCCTCTCTGCTTCGCAGAATCCTTCAGATTTCCCTCTGGGAGAAATGTTATTGTCCGCTTTCCGCTCTACGCTTCACGCTGTACGCCATTTGCTTTCATCTCATTGCCTAAACTCCCTCTCCAAGCTATAATTGAAAAATGAAGATTTTGCTGGTAAATCCTCCTGTCTACGATTTTGCACTCCATGATTTCTGGCTGAAACCCTTTGGACTGCTCAGAATTGCAGCAAAACTGAGAGAACAGAATATTCCCTTTTATTTTTTTGATTTTCTCTATAAATATGACAGTAGATTATTAAAAATCTGGACTCCAAAGGTTGATAAATATGGCCGTGGTAAATTCTACTCCGTGGAGGTGGAAAAACCAGAAGTTCTTCATTTTGTTCCAAGAAAATTCAGACGTTTTGGTCTCCCTCTTGAATATTTAAAAGAAGATGTTTCAGGCGAGCATTTTGACTTTGTTTTTATTACAACGGGAATGACATACTGGTACATTGGGGTGAAAGAAATCATAGATTTTGCAAGAAAAACGTGGTCCCACGCCCAAATTGTGGTAGGAGGCGTAGCAGCCACTCTCATGCCTGATTTTTATAAAACTCTTGGGGCAGACATAGTTGTGATAAGGGATGATTTTACTTCTCTCAAGAAGTTCGGCCTTGAATTAAATATAGAGACCAACGATTTCCCTGATTATTCTGTCTATGAGAAGATCGATTATGTAGCCATTAGACTCGTAGAGGGGTGCCCTTATAGATGTTCCTACTGTGCATCATATCTTTTAAAACCAAAAATAAGATTCACCGATGTAAAAGTTATGGCAGACTACATTGAAGGACTGTATTACCACAGAAAGGTTAAAGATTTTGTTTTTTATGATGACGCCCTGCTTGTTAATGCAAAGAAGAATTTAAAGCTGCTCAAGGATTTGCTGGATGATAAAAAAATCACCGGAAAAATAAGATTCCATACTCCAAATGCACTTCATGTAAGATACATAGATGAAAAAGTTGCTGAACTTCTTAAGGAAATGGGATTTGAAACCATCTATCTTGGTGTGGAAACAATAAATCCAGAAAGACTTAAAGAAACTGGAGGTAAACTCACTCTGGAGGAATTTAAAAAAGCGATCATAAGCTTGAAAAAAGCAGGTTTCAAGAATGATCAGATTACAGCGTACTTGCTAATGGGATTGCCCGGTCAGCCGCCTGAGGAGGTCATTTCTGGATTAGAGATTCTGAGAGAATATAATATAAGAGTTATGCTATCTGAATATTCTCCAATCCCCGGGACTCCGCTGGGAGAAGGGGCAATTAAAGAATATAAAATAAAGAATCCTATTCTTACCAATTGTTCTGTTTTTCCGGTTATGCAGTATGGAATACAAACAGTTAATCATCTGAAAAATATAAAAAACCAAATATTAAGAAGTCTTAAATTTGATGCTTGAGGGCGTATTCTATCAAATTCACCAGACTTATATATCCTACTACCTTCCCCTCTCTGTCCACAACAGGAGCATCTTTCACCCCAAGCTGAAGCATCTTTGTGATCGCCTTCCGAATATCTCCTTCTTCATTAAATGCTACAGCATGCCTTTTCATAATATCCTGTGCAGTTTGCGAAAAAAGAACATCTATTATTTCAAGGGATGAAGCCCCCGGAAGGGGGAAAAATTCCGTACTTTCTCTTAGAAGGTGTTTTAATAGATCGTAAAGCATAAGGACACCCTTAAGTTTTCCTTCATGATCAACAACATACAGGCAGCGCCTATACTGGTACTTAACTGCAAATTGGGCTACATCAATAAGTGGGTCGTCTATTCTGACAACTGGTGAATCCTTTTCTATAGGGGTCATTATTTCCTTAATCTTCTTCATGTTCTCCCCCCTTAAGCTCTCCGGCCCGTGATATGGCGATCTTGGAGAAAACCGGGCCGAGAATTTCGTGAAGGGTTGTGGTTCCAATTACTACATTAAGGAGGACATTGCCAAAGCTTTGAAATTCAGGGAGCTTGGATATGAGAAAGGCGAGTCCCACTACAATTCCTCCCTGAGGCACGAGACCAAAGCCGATATTTTTATAAACCTGAGGAGGAGCTTTTGATATCTTTGCTCCAAAATATGCTCCTCCGATTTTACCTGCAAACCTGAAAAGTACAAATATGATGACGAGAGGAAATGCCTTTAATAAGACCGTAGGTTGAATATGTGCTCCACTAATTACAAAGAAAAGGGTAAAGATAAGCTCTTCATAATATTTTTCCAGTATCTCAAACAGCCGGTGAGCGTGTCTTGAAAAATTGACAACCACTGCACCAGCGGTCATAGTGGTAAGAAGGGGATCGAAGTTAAGCTTGCTTGAAGCCCCGTACACCAAAAGTAAAATTCCCGTGGTTACTGAAAGCACGGCTCCTTCCCTGAAAATATAATCCATGGCCTTCCAGATTATGATGCCCGCAATAATTCCAAGAAATATAGAGCCGAATATATCCTTAAGGGGTGTTAAAATAAGGTTCAGAGGGGAGAGATGGTTGCCTTCGGTCAGTGTAGCAGCGATGCTCACTGCAAAACTGTAATTAACAATACCAAGAGCATCGTCAGAGGCCGCAACTGCCAGAAGAGAAGTTGTAAGAGGACCCCTTGCCCTGTATTCATGTACTACAGCCAGGGTTGCTGCAGGATCCGTAGGCGATGCCATTGCTCCAAACAGTAAGGCTGCCGGGAGAAAATAAAGAAGGTATGAATGGTGCCCTCCATTTTTGAGAAAGACGGGAAGGAGAATAGCAAAGGCCGCTATTACGAGTAAAAATGCCGTCTCTGCTTCGAATATAGTGGTGGTGAGAATAGTTCTACCAAAGCGCTTGAGTCGGACCATTGATAAAGAGCCACCCACGGTAAATGTTATCAAGGCCAGAGCAAAATTGGTTAGGGGATCCGTACCCTGAATGAGTTTGAGAGGCACAATCCCTGTAACATATGGGCTGAACAGGATCCCAACCAGTATATATCCTGTAACCCTGGGAAGTTTGAGTTTATTTGCAAAAAGACCGCCGACAAATCCTCCTATAATGGCCAGGCCTATGTAAAAAATCGGTGTGAGCATTTTACTCTTTCCTCCTAAAAATATTAATATAGAGATTTTCGCAATTTATTCCAGTTCCCATGTCTCTATCTTCAAACTCAGGTAATTCTTTCAGAGTATACCAAATATTATTATTTTTCCATTTCCCCGTATTTTCAATTTTCTCCAGCTGTCCGAAAGAATAAAAGTACTAATAAATATATAGCTTATCTTATTTCCACAGGTTTTAGTTTGGGTATTTCACCTTTTGTGTAACTTGAAAGGATATCTTCCTGAATATCTGCTTCAGGATAAAGAACATCAATCACTTTTGGAGCTGGCTCTTTTTCTGCTCCTCCGAATTCCCATTCACCTCCGCTGATGGTGACCTTTCTCATTTTTTCTTCTCCATATCCATCGTATGATGTTACTACAAGATACAATTTTGCCTCTTTGAGCTTAATCAAGGATTTCTCGATACCCATAAGTAATTCACGATTTTTCTTATCAAGATATACCTCAGGAGTGCTTAACCTGTTGAAACTTGCATCGTATACCCCAAGTGCATCATTCCAACCACTTGTAAAAATGCATAAATCCCAGGGGGATTCAAATGATACACCAAGGGTTTTAAGTGGTGTTTTATTATTTCCTCCTTCTTTGTAATCAATATAAAGCTGTATAAACTTGTGGGAGAATCCCAAGGGAGCCTGCCAGGGGTTATCAAATACAGGGAACTTAATCCCAAAATAATATTTATGAGCTGTTTCATAGATTCTGACTGATAGAATATCGAAGAGCCCTTTTTTGAACACAGGGTTTCTGGGATAGGTATAAGTTCCAGGTCCGTAGTCATCCGCCGCAGGATCTTTTATTTCTTTAATTAGTTTCGCATTTAGCACCGGGGTTGACCTTGCCATGATTCCACCCTCGGGAGAAACATAGGAAATTGCGCCGATGAGTATTGAACTGTCGAGGTAGGCAGGGTAGGGTTTACCAAGGATTTCGTAAACGTTTTTAAGAGTTCTTCTGAACATTACATCAGTCCACTTATCACCTCCCGGAGCATTCTGATCATTTCCAAAAAACCAGAACCAATCGCTACCTTCAGCTGATGTAAGCTCATGAAAAGCCTTTTTAAGAACCCCGGCAGGGTATTTACCTGAGAGTTTTGCTTTCTTGTAATCTTTTCTAACCTTTCCAAGGTAGTCCCAAGCCATATTTTCTTCGGGTTCTCCAATCCATGTCGAAAAATCAGCATTTATCCAGGAGCCGGCGAAAAGATGTGTTATGATTCTTTTGGGTGGATATTTTTCAAGGAATTCTGAAACCTTAACGGTTTTAATCCATTTTGCCTGACTTAGTTGTGAATAAAAGGAGTGAAAAAATTCCTTGGCATCGTGTTTATACCATTCCCAGGCATTTTCACCATCCAGTATTACAGTTACAAGATGAGGCTCATTCGAATTGGCAAACTTTTTATGGATTTCATAAAGCCGCAGTATAAAATCGTTGGCTGCCTGAACCCCCGTAAAGGATTTATATCTGAAACCTATTCTATCTGAAAGATCTGTGTCTCTGAAGACCATATATAAGGTGTCTTTGCCTGTTATAACCTTATAGGGCCTGTAGAGATCATCTTCTTGAAGGAGTCCCTGGTTCAAAGATCTTGAGAGAACACCGGCATCCGATGCCATCCATCTAAACCCGGCCTTACTCACTATAGGAACTATTGCCTGAGCTACAGCCCCTTCTGCTGGCCACATCCCCACGGGTTTTCTCCCGAATATTTTTTCATATTTTTCTACAGCTTTCTTTACATGCCATTCCGCATCTTTAGGATAGCTGAACTTAGGGGGTAGAGGAGTAAGCGGCATTGCCTCTTTTGCAAGATCTGTATTGTAAATCAAGGGAAGAATAGGATGAAAATAGGGTGTGGTGATTACCTCTATCTGTCCTATTTCCTGGAGTTTTCTATGCTCTGGAATGATCGCTTTCAAGATTTTAAATTGGATATCTATTATTTCTCTTTTATCTTTTTCGCTAAAGTTTCTGCCTTTATCAATAAATTTTTTAACACTGACAGTTTCCCTTGTGGGAAGTTTTACATCGCCCTCTTGGAAATCCGGATCAAACCATGCAAGATTGAACCAAACCTGCAGGTCCCTCCAATCCTGGGTTGTGAACTTTTTAATGGAAGCATCAAAGTCTATGGAACCGGAGGTTGTGAATACCCTTTTTAACCTCAATTCTTTGTATCTTGGCCAGATATCAATCATATTGTCCCAGTTGGCGCTGAAGAAGTTTTCCAGGAGATACTTTTTATCTTCATATGTCAAACTATCTGCATTTTTGAGAGTCATTCTAACACAAACATCTGGTGACTTTCCCTCCTCGTAAAGCTTAATTTCGTCTTCAAGTTGCATAAGAAGTACAGGGGTAAGGTTAACTGTGAAATGTATATCAGGATACTTCTCAAGAATTGAGACCATATCATAATAGTCTTTAATTCCGTGAAGTCTCACCCATGGTGCAAAGGATTCACCGGTTTTCAAGTCTTTGTAATATCGAGGCTGGTGCTGATGCCAGACTATTGCCAGATAAAGTGGAGTCCCGAGAGGTTTTAACTGATTTATTACAGGTTCGTCGGATAATTTTTGTTGTTTTGGCGATTCAAGAATTATTTTACCTTCTTCTGTTAATTTAAATACTGAATTAAACCCGCCGAAACCATCATCTACTTTGGCCGGGTTTGTAGGATCCTCTTTCCAGGTCGTCCCTTCGATGACGAATTTATATTGATATGTTCCCGGATGGAGTTTAATCTTAACTGAAAAAATTCCGTTTTCATCTTTCTGCATTGGTAGAGCATCTGGGGCCCAATTGTTAAATGTTCCAGCCAGAAAAACCCTGTTGGCATCAGGTGCATAAAACCTGAATAAAACTCCTTTTGGAGTATATTCTGGACCCCTCCATGAAGTTTTTATTGCTTTTGGCGATGGAGTTTTTAACTTACCCACTGTTATTATTTTACCATCCTCAGTTAATTCAAATTCAGAATTAAACCCGCCGAAACCATCAGGGACTTTTCTTGGGTTGTCTGGATCCTCAACCCATGTTCCGTCTACGATGAATTTATACTCATATTCTCCAGGTTTCAATTCTATCTCCGCAAACCAGCTCCCATCCCGTTTTTCCATTTCAATTCCTTGGGGATTCCAATTTAAGAAGGTTCCTGTGACCACTACCTTATTTGCTTCCGGGGCCTCCATAATAAAGATTACTTTGCCCTTCTCGTATTTCACTTCAGCATTTAATATATTCGCAAGTAAAAAGAAAAATAAGATTTTGACATACCGCATAACTTCCTCCTTCATTTAATAGTTATTTTAAATCGAAAAATGAATATATACAATCGAGATATTTTCATCAGGGAGATAATTTACAGTAATTTGGATTAATGGAAATTAAAATCTTAAGAAGGGTTCTGGCAGCCGATGAAGCTGTTGCAAAATCAAATAAGGAGTTATTCTCTCAGCATGGAGTCCTGGTGCTTAATTTGATGAGTTCTCCTGCTTCCAGAAAAACACGCATCATAGAACAAAGTGTGGAGGCTCTAAAAAATGATTATCGAATTGCTGTTATTATAGGTGACATAACCTCCACCATAGATGCCCAGAGGTTATCCGGGCTCGGTGTACCAATAGTTCAGATTAACACCGAACCCTTTGGTGGTGAGTGCCATCTGGAGGCAAGCTGGGTGAGGGAAGCTGCTCTTTCTCTCAATTTACAGGATCTTGCTCTCATTTTTATAGAAAATGTGGGGAATCTTGTTTGTCCTGCAGAATTTGATACGGGAGCAGACAAAAATGTGGTGATAGTAAGCTTGCCAGAGGGTGAGGATAAGCCTCTTAAATATCCTTTGATGTTTAGAGTTTCCAGTGTACTGTTGGTGAATAAGATCGACTTGGCGAATGTTCTTGATGTAGATAAGAAAACACTGCACAGAAATGCTCTACAGGTAAACCCAAACTTAAAGATATTTGATATTTCTGTAAAGACAGGCGGAGGTTTTGATGCATGGTTAAAATGGACTGAAGGAGAACTTAAGAAAAAGAGAGAACAATAAATTTCAACTACAATTACAATTTATATATTTGTGAGTAGGTTAGTGAGAATTATTGCAGTGAGAGAAATAATGTAATTTCTTGTAGGTTATCCCTTCACAACAGCCAAGGGAACCATGCGTGCAACTTTCTTTGAGATTCCTGCTCGATGTACAGTATCCACTACAATGTCTACATCCTTATATGCCTCTGGCACCTCTTCTCTCACTGTTTCTACGGAATGGGCTCTTACAATGATTCCTTTTGCTTTTAATTCATCTACCACTCTCCTACCTGCAGTAGCTCTGATAGCTGCCTTTCTTGAGAGAAGCCTACCAGCACCATGAGCAGTGGAACCAAAAGTCTCTTTCATAGCTCTTTCTGTCCCTATCAGTATGTAGGAGGCTGTTCCCATATCTCCTGGGATGAGAACAGGTTGTCCAACAGGCCTGTATACTTCTGGCACCTTAGGATGTCCTTTGGGAAAAGCTCGGGTTGCTCCCTTGCGATGAACAACAACCTGTTTTCTTGTGCCATTTACATCATGTTCTTCCAGTTTAGCTATGTTATGAGCAACATCATACACAAGGTGCATTCCAAGTTTTTCTGCGCTTTCACCCAGAGCCGATTCAAAGGCCTCTCTTACCCAGTGGGTTATAAATTCCCTGTTAGCCCATGCAAAATTTGCAGCAGCAACCATGGCGCCAAAATATGCCTGCCCTTCTGGCGATTTAAATGGAACAGAAGCAAGCTGTCTATCAGGCACCTGTATGCCATATTTTTGCATTGCTCTTTGAAGTGTCTTCACATAATCATCACATACCTGATGTCCAAAACCACGAGATCCTGTATGGATCATAATGGTGAT
>Ga0190352_1000176_pt1 | contig 16011 bp, 30 predicted proteins | sample 4872131011_MG_FD_161682 | JGI IMG/M metagenome (GOLD analysis project Ga0190352, IMG submission 161682) | Hydrothermal vent microbial mat bacterial communities from Southern Trench, Guaymas Basin, Mexico - 4872-13-10-11_MG | ecosystem: Environmental > Aquatic > Marine > Hydrothermal vents >...
TTTTCCAAAAAGGGAGTCTCCAGAACCGTAGGTTTTGGATTCGCAATCAGGAGGTCGCGGGTTCAAATCCCGCCCGGTCCACTGAACTTTCTCTTTTTTGAAAAGAGAACCTTCACTAAGAGAAAAATCCTTGTTAGTTTGCTGTCGAATTCGGTTTTGAACTTGTTCTATTCCTTCCAAGTAGATTTTAAGAAGATTTTCAACTGTTCTGCTTAAGTTAATTCCGTATTGCTGTGCTTTCGCTAAAAGCTCTTTATTTATACGTATAGTTGTCATTTTCTTTTTCTGTTTCACTGTATATCACTTAATATCAGAAATATTTTTAGTTTTGGTGTATGCGATTCCGACGATTATGCTGAAGATTCCGAGGATTGCGAGTGGGAAGCTGTATTGTTTGTAGGGTTGTATGGTTTCCCAGTATCCGATTCCGAATGCTCCGTGCCATTTTCTTTCGGTGTAGGTTGCTGCGAAGATGCTTGCAAAGATTAGGAATATTCCAAATATTATTCCTATGTAGACTATTGGTTTCACTTTAACTCACCTCTCTTCTGGTATGCGGAAATACGTTTCTGGATAAGGTTTAAGTAGAAAGTTGAAGCATGAACTATTTTTCCCCGAAGTGAGTTTAATGAAAAATGTTGAGATTGAGGCGGAGTTAAAGGAGAGATTGGAAGCTGAAGCTGAAAAGCGAGGCATGAATCTCACCGATTATGTTTCTTTTCTATTATCTCTGATGCGAGAGAAAGAAGATGATTGATGTATCCAGCGAAGCTGGTGATGCCAAGTTCAACTCTTAATCGTTCTTTTTGTTCTTCCCATTTCTTATGCCAATAATTATAATCTGATTCTTTCAAAGTTATAGATTTGTAACCTTTACGAGGCATGTTAATCATTTGATAGTACCGTACATTACTATTTAAGAATTGTTTCGATGTACCGTTTTTGTACCGTAAATCTTATATACTAATTGTACGGTAAAAGTACGGTTTAAGGAGGAGGTGGTTAAAATTCCGCGTGAAGGTTTTAAATCCGTAACTATAAGAGAAGATTTGTATAAAAAACTTGAGGATTTAGGAAAAGAAACTTGTCGCACAGTCCCTCAAGTCGTTGAGTTTCTTCTGAAGACACATCTAAAGAAGGAGAGTGCGGATCAATGATAGAGGTTGTTTTTGATTACAACGAGTTTAAAGAAAAAGTGGACATGTCCAAACCTATACATCATCATGCTATGACTAAAAGCACAGATTTAAACGGTGTTTTCTATCGCATTGAGTTTCGTTTACAAGGCATCAGCAAGGATTCGGATAAGCATTTAATTATGTGGATTGCAACGCGTAGGACTACGATTTCAAGTGAAAATCGTAAGGGGGACAAGGCGTGGTATGAACAGCTTGTTAAGAAATATGCTGAACCGTTGGGAAGCACAGAAGGAGAATGGAGAGAGTGAAAAGATGGGATTTCATCATTGGGTGCATTTAAACGAAGAAGGAATGAAACTATACGGAACAATTTTTCCAGACGGAATTGTTCCCGTCAAAGTTATGGTGCCGACTGTGGTAAAACTTCGTGGTCAACCACACAGAATATACAAAGTGGATTTAAAACAACTTTCTAAGGAACAATTCAATCAGCTTTTAGAACTTATGAGCAGAAAATTTGGTGCCTCTAAAGAAATAATAAGAAAAGACTTGGAAAAAGACGGATGGATTCCTTTAAGAGCAGATTTGGTAAGTGTTTCTGGAACTAATCACGTAGGACTTTTCATTTAGGAAGGAGAATGGAGAGAATGAGCGTTAAAGTTGATATTGTAACGCAAGCGAAAGATCTTCCGCAACTGTTTCAATGGTTAAGTGAACTGTTAGAGTCTTATCCAAAGCAAAGATTTCTTTTAACGCTTCGACTTGAAGTTGTGGAAAAGAAGGGGGATCCTTAGAATGAAGGATTCGCCAGAAAACTATCACACTTTTCTTACAAGCTATAAAATCTTTGAGACGCCGTTTAAGTATGGTTATGGTTTTCTTGTGGAACTTGAATGTGGACACCTTTTGGAATTTGCTGATACGACTGAGAAAGAAAAAAAGTTGAAGAAAATCTTTTGTCCACAATGCCAAGCTTTCAGAGAAGTTGTTCGATATAGACGCGTTAGAATTGGAAAGGAGAGTATTGAACAATGAAGGATTTAGTTGAACTCTTTAAATTTCTCAAGAAGAAATTCGGAAGTTTCACTATAACAGTGGATACAAACTATGAGGAAGAAGGGGACTTAGCTCTTTTTGTAAACGTAGGCACAGAGGAATTCTTAGAGTTTGAAGATTTAAAGAAAATCCGTAAATTCTGCGATGAACTGTCAATAAACACAAATCAAGAAGGAAAGTTGTTTCTGTCGCTTCTGTTTCTGCCAAAAAAGGATGGTGTTAAGGAATGACTCATATTTTGGAGAGTTGGGAAGACTTCGTTGAATACGCTGGTTTCTGTCGTTACGGAGCTTATCAAGTGTTGCGTTACGGTGAAAACAAGGTTGAAGTGCGGGTGTTAGCTGGAAAATTCGGTTACGTAATGGAATATGAATTGAATGATCCAGAATCGCGGAAAACGTATGAACATGTAATTCGGTATGTGCAGGAACATGGATTCATGAAAGTGGCAAGCACAGTTCCAGAGGAACAGTTTTTCAAATAGTTGGGGAAAATGGGAAAGGAAAAACGCTATGCCTGGTTTACTTGAAGTCTCTCCACTTTCTCCCTATTCCTTTCTCATCCCCAAAAACACAAGGAGTAAGCGAAAATGAAGAGTTGGGAAGATTCTAAAGCGATAGAGAATTTAAAGAGAATCATAAAAAAACAAGCAAAATTAGAACCTTTAAGAAGAAAAATAGATCGGTATGTTCAAAATTTGCTTGAAAAACTTGGATTTAAACCTGGACAAGTAATCTCTGAAGAAGGACTGATAGAAGCACTCATGAAATATCATGGAGCGAAATGGATAATTGTTAAAGGACATAGATTCGTTCCAGATGAAATCATTGACGATTTAAATCTTATTGCAGATTCAAGGATTGTAAAAGTGATTACTTTTTACCAATATTTAGGGGAAAGTGAGCAATGACTGTTTATGTTAGGAAGTTTCCATGTGCGGTTTGCGGAGAAAACGTTTATTGGGATAGTGAAACGCAACTGCTTAGTTGTGGATGTGGAAAATTCCATGCTAACTCTGTAGATTTGAGAGAATATATTCCGCTTCCGAAATATGATCGTAAATATTGGGAATCTAAAACTATTCCGATTGACTGTGCAAAGTTTCTCAGTAATGAAATATTGCTTGATGGAAAACAAGTTTTGTTTATCAGTGATCGCGACAGCATTTTCAAAGGCAACGAAAATCCACGCATGGCCCTAAGGTGGATTCATTATCCACGTAAAGATAAGGTTCAGCTTTGCCTTGCAGTAAGCGGAACATTTCACGCGGAAAAAATAGCGTATAATCGGAAAGAAGCGAAACAATGGCATGAACGAATGTGGATTTTCATTCCAGCAGAAACCGTTAAAGAACTAATCGGATTTCTCGAGCGGAATCCTCAATTGTTAGCTTCATGGATGTGAACAGAAATGAAACCTAACGTCATCAAGCTTGTTGGTGTTTGTCCTCATTGCGGGGAAGCTGTGGAGTTTGTGTTAACAAAAAAGGAAGTCAAAGAAATTTGGAAAGGTTTCAAGCTGGATTATCGTGAGGCAAACAAAAGAATTGAAGCAAAGGTGTTAAAACGAAATGAAGAAGTCGAGAAGTAAAGCTAAAACATGCATAGAATGCAAACATTTCAAAATAAAAGGTAATCGCGGATTCTGCGAAAAATACCAATGGAGCATAGCGTTAGAGCTCGCTAAAAAACAGAAACAATGCGACTTTGAAAAACATCATCGTATGCCAGATGGGAAACTTGTTGTAACAAGCGGAGTTGCACCGCATTTAATTCTTTTGGAAAATGAGAAACTGCAAAAACAAAAACGAGGTTTAAGCAGATGATTAATCCAAACTTTACTTTGTTCCTTTGGATTCTTTTAATCCTCTTGGGAGTAAACAGTATATTGAATATTGTTTTGGGTTTGTTAGGAGCAGAGAAAAGGCAACATTATGGTTTACCCGAAATCGTTGATGGAATTTTAGGATTGGCGATTTTAATGGTGATATTCTTGAGTTAAAAGCGAGGTTGAACAGAAATGAAAGAGTATCTTTTAAGAGAAATTCTGCTGTTTCTCGGATTACCATTCATACTCACTGCAATTTTCTTAATCGCAATTTGGAGAGTGAACAGAAATGAGGAAATGCCCTAAATGTGGAACACCGTTGAAACCGATTTTTCACGGAGACGCTTTAGCAGGATGGTATTGTCCAAAATGTCAGAAAGGAGTGAAATTTCAGAAATGAGTGAGAACGAGAATAACGTAAAAGACTTCAAAATTAAGTTATATAATATATTAATACAATACTACAATAAAAATAAAAATAAAAATAAAAATAAAAGGGTAACAAGCATTCGAGTTGATCCTCAAATTTATGAAAATTTCTTAAAAGTTTCAATGAAATTTGGTGTCATGCCCCATAGAGGGATAAGTGATTTTCTTGCTGGGATCATGGAGATGCTCCATGATACATATAAAGATTCTCCGCAAATTGTTCAAGCTACGCTTTTCTATAAACCTCACATTGAAAAAGTGGAAGTTAAACAGCAATTTAATATAGCTCAAAAATTGGAGTTGAAGCTTGTTAAACAAGACTTAACCACTATTCTTAACGGTTTAGAACAGAAACGTGGAGACCCCGCTTTCCTGCTGGGGCGCCTCCGGGAAGTTTTACCTAAAGCAATCCGTTTGTATCAGAAAACCAGCAATGCGGAGATTGCGGAGTTGTTGGAGAAAACGGAAAAGTGGATTTAACGTTTCTTTTTTAATCCGATTAGGATAACCAGGAATAGTATGGAAACTGTGAAGATTATTCCCATAAATAATATTGGAATGTTTGTGGTTGAAACCGTTAAAATCCAATACGATATTGTATGCCATCCGTGAGTTATTAAGTTAAAATTCCATTCTACAAGGTTATGCCATGTTCGTGTCCAAATTTGAAAACTCCATTCTGCTATTGCATTCCATGTTTTCGTTATTACGTTGAAAGTCCATGTTGCGAGGTTATGCCAAGTCTTTGTTAAAACCGTGAAACTCCACATAGAAACAGTATTCCATTGCATTACTGAAATGTTGAAGTTCCAGCTTGTCACGTTAAACCATTTTCGCGTAGTTAAATTAAAAGTCCATAAGCTAATGTCATGCCATTCTTTTGTTACTCCTCCTGTTGTATAACTGAAACCTTCTATTCTGCTTGGATAATCGCTATCACCGTGGTAAAACACAAGTTCATTATTATATCTGCGTAAAAACGGGTTGTATATGCTTGTGAAGTCTGCCCAGTAGTAAATAGTCCATGTTGCACTGTTTAAAAGTGTCGCTCCAAGCTGTTCTGTGAGAAACGAATAACCCATATTTGTCCATGTTGAACCGTCTGGACTATACTGAACAGTAACCATAATCCTATCAGTAGTGTTCAAAGCTGTTCCAGGAATATTAACTGTCTCACTATATTCTGTTGGTGTTGAACTTGTAACTTCAAATCCCGCAGAAGTCGCAATCAACGCTGTCGTATTATCTTGGTATTTCACATAAATTAAACTTCGTAAATATCCATGCCCAGCACCGACAGTTTGCCATGTTGCACTATCTGTGACGTGTGAAGCACTATTCGTTGTGTTAAAAGCGTAATATGTCAAATCCCAAGAAAATGTATCGCTTCGCATATATCTTGTTTCAACAGGGTCTCCAGCATAGCTTATACTGGGGAAAAGAGAGAAAAATAAAGCTGAAACCAAGAAAACGTTAATAGTATCCTTGATACAAAACCGAACATTCATAAGTTTCTCCTTCATTAAGCGTGTTCGCGGTTAAGTTTCCTTCCTCTTTCAAGTAATACCAGCTTCCACTATGTTGACACGCCGTATTATTTAATTCCATGTTAGTCCAGATGCCTGTAATGTTCATATAAACTCGCGTGTAGTCTATTGCTTCCGCTGTGCTGGAAGCTAAAGTATCATTGAATTGGATTCCAACAACAAACCGGATCAGTTTACTCGCGTTAACCTTTACTGTTCCACCGCTTGTGAAGTTTGCTTTAAGCGTGTCTCCTTCCCAAACTTCAATATAATTAATATCGTCTCCATAAGAGTCAACCGCTAAAACCGTATAACGTTGCGGAAATTGAGCAATGATTAAGCATGAAAGCAAAAACACGGTAGCTAATGTTAGTCCTAACTTTTTATACATGTTTTCTCACTCCATCAATTAAGACTCCTATACAGTAAACGGCCATTATGAACATTAGGATTGCTCCCCAAACAAGGTTGCTATTGCTGGGAACTGAATTGAAATATTGTATGCCTAAGAAAACACAGATTGGAAGGAATATTGCTCCGCTAAGTTTCTCTCGCATTGTAACAATTACGATTATGGCAACAATGATTATTAATCCTAACCATGCTCCTGTTCCAAACAATAATTCGTTAAAAAACTCTTGAAATTCTCCCGACATGTTTTACCCCCACAACCATGCTATCACTAATCCTATGCCGATTATAAACATTAAGAATCCCCAGCAAAACGCACTGCTGTATTCTCTCTGTTTAATCTTGTAAAACGTGTAAGTGGGACTTGCAACAAGCATTCCAAATCCAGCAATGCCTAAAGCTAAAGTAACAGGCAACCAAATATCCCATCGTATCTCTATTCTTGTTGGGGATTTTTCTTTTAATGCCACTGTCAATAAATGTGAATCGGGATTAAAAGTCCAATCTGTATAATCACCTGAGACGGAATATGGTTTAGGATAAGTTCCGCAATTAATGATTAAAGAACTGTTAGCATAAACATATTGATAAAGCTCAAGTATGCCCATGTATAGTCTATCGATGCTTTGCTGTAATAATCCAGCTTCATAATATAGTTTAAAATCGCTAATTTGATATTTGAAGAAATCAATATAAGTTAAATCATCTTCTGTCCAGACATTTGTCGAGTTGATTTTAACGTAATCCACTTTGAGACTTGTAAATGTATCATTTATATCACCAATATGGTCAACGATCTGCACTCCATAAGCTGTAATCGAGTTATCTCTTATATTCGGTAGTTCAAGAGGGTTGTCTTCCAGAAAAACTGTATTAGGTAGAGTTATAGACCAAGTCAAATTATTACTGTGAATTGAAACTGTTGTAGAGAAAAACCCCATTTGAAAATTTATCTCATATGTTTCATTTTCAGTCCATGTTCCAATTTCGATAGTGACATCGTCTGTCATATTTCGATATCTAAACTTAAGCTGACGAGATGTCCCTTGGTTAAATATGACTACATAAGATTCGGGATGTGGTGGTTTACCTAAAACAGCAATTCTTTTCCAGGATTTCCAACTTACTGGTGTGCATCTTACGCGTATATTTAACCCTAACTCTGTGGTTGCGAATAACCGTCTAAACCGATAGGAAGTCCAACCAGAATTTGTGCCGTTAAAACTGATTATTAGCTGACTATCTTGCACATTATATGTGTAATTCTCATTGTCACTGTAAATCGTCCAGTTTTTCCATGTTTCGCTCGTAGAATTAGAAAACATCCCATCAAAATTGTCAGTCCAATAATAATCCTCAAAAGGAAAAATATAAACTGCATCAGTATCTAATTCTTTTCCATCCAGAAAAGCTTCAGCACAGCTTTTAATTAACATTTTCAATCGAGTGTTGTTCCATATTTTGTCAAAACACCAGAAATGAAGATGATTGACCCTGTAATATTTGCTCATGTAGATTATGGCATTATAAGTTCTCAGATATGTTTCTGTGGGCATTACAGTTAAGTTATAAGGTGGATTGAACCATAACCATCCTTCATAGGAATAATATTGATTTAACCCCCAAATATCATAATGTTCCTTTAATCGCCACGCATTCGTTGACATATTTGTAAGCGGAAAAGTATAATTGAAGAAAGGATTATTTGGATCTGTAACATTGTTTGGGCCTCGATAGTTGATTAGTGGAATTGGCGGATAGTAATAACTAAAAGTAAATGAACAGTTGACTTTTCTCATTTCCGTATAATTTACTGTATCAGAATAAATGCACATTTCCAAGATAACATTATCTTCTCCAAAATGAGGAACTAAAATATCATTTGCAGCATCGATAAACGCTTGATAATTCTCCAGTTGATCTGTTTCATTAAGAAGAGCAATGCCCCATAAGTTTTGACTATCATCGAAGATAATCCCGTCATAATCTTGGTCATTCTCCAAAATTGTATTCATAAATTCAGTATAATTATTATTTTCTGGTGGGGGGTCTGGATAAGCTTCGCCAGAATGAATACGATAAACTTTCAACCCTTGATTTTGCAAGTAGGTCCTTTCTGTATCATTAAAACCTGGTGGAGAAACTGCTACTGCTGTGATAGAATGATTCTTGCACCATTGTGCAAGTTCAGAAATCGGGATGGTATGCCATTCTTCTATATTATGATACCATAGAATGGTTTCCTTTTGAGGATCAGCTTTGCTTAATGGTGATAAGAAAAAAATTAAGGATGAGAGAGAAAATAGCAATAAAAGAAAAGAAATAATTTTTCTCGTTTTCTTCATTTTCCCAAACTCATCCCCCTACAAACGGAATAGCTTTCAATATCAACACGTAAACAAGATAAGCTATCATAACCCATATAGGAATTGCGATTAAAGCGTTGATTGCTGGATGCACATCTGGCATCTGAAAGAATAAGATTGCTCCAACCAAGTTCCAAGCGTTAAGTTTTGTGTTTGCGTCATCTATTCCTGCACAGAAAAGACAATGTAACTCATTGCCTTCCAGAGCTTCCGAGGGAGTGGAATATTTTGTTGTGTTGAAAGCGAAATAGACTTTAAATTCTGTTTCCCCACTTCTTCTAACCACAAAGTTACATATCCGTGTCTTATTATCATAATTTGCATCAAGTTGAGTGAAAGGTAGATAATCCAAGTAATAAGTATTGTATTCACTTACTTTTCTTCCGTTGGCATCAAACCATTCCATACCTCTAATGTTATACTCAAAAATCCAGAATTTATCATAAAGTCTAACACTAAACCCTAAACCTTCTTGTCTAAAAAACTGCACATTCCATCCTGCAAATGGTTCTGGAAACTTATAATCCCACTTTCCATAAATATCTGGTGCTCCTATCGTAAAATTATGTGTAAAACTGAAGAATTGTAGGTCTATTGCTTCAAAATATTCTGGAACATCAACAGTTCTACCCTCTGGAGTTGTGTATAGAAATCCAGAGGGAATCATAGCGGTAATTAAGAAAAATGTAGATAGAAACGTAATCACTACGATTAAACCTTTGATTTCTCCAGACGTATCCGCCATTTCAGCTTACCCATCCCTTCATTTTAGCACTCCACAACGAAGCAACAAGCAATCCAATAATCAGCAGAAACCAAAAAGGCAACCATCCAACAGCAATTAAAAATCCGAGTAACACGAAACCAACCAGCAACGTTAACATCATATTCCGCCTTGCAAACCATGCAATAGGCAAAAGAAACATCACCAGAAAAATTGTGCACGCTAAAAGCTGTCCAGCAAACGTTGGAATACTCAGTTTTTCAGCGAGATAAGTAGGTAAATCTTGAAGGTTAACCGTGTCATCTGGTGCAGCGTAAACTTGTGGAATGAGTAAGATAGCTAAGAAAACCGTGAACAGTAAGAGTTTAACGTTCAAGTTCAACGTCTCCTTTTCTTACGTCTCCTCTTTTTTCTTTTTCTCCTAACCATATTTTACGTACTTCCAAATTTTAATTTTACTTCTTTTACAAAAGAAAAGGGAAGATTAACGTTTTCTAAGTTTTCGCAATGTCAAGGCAAGTCTTGCTCTTCTCCCCGTTGTCCCTGGTTTCTTAGCAAGCTCATTCAACACTTCCTGCTTAATCTTCAGACGTCCTGTTTTCCTGCTTACTGTGAATCCGCTTTTACCGTATTTGCGGTAAACATATTGTGTCAATGCACCTTTCCGCTTGATAGCATTTTGAATCCAATAGTCACTCCTTGACATTTCCGTCATCTCCAGAAAAGTGAGGTTAATGCTGTTAGACTTTGCCAAGTAATGAAGCTATAAAGTAAACAACGATTCCAACAATGAAGATAAACGGAAGTAACAGGAACAGGGTTTTCGCTCCACTTGATCCTGTGAAAGTCCAACTGCTTGTATTTGAGCTTTGAACTTGTTCAACTACAATGGGTGTAAGGATAACGCCGAGAATAAGCGTTATCGTAAGCATTATCCACTCAGTTGCTTTCGATTCAGTTTTTCCCACTTTTACCACCTCTCTTTTCGTATCGCTTTCTCCCTGGAAGTGGGGGAACCAAATTTCTTGGTTCGCTTTCACTCTTCACCCTCTCCAGGGTTACATTTGACAATGATTAATGTGATAAATATAAATATATCATCACAGAAATGTAAAGTATGGTGTCTGCTTGGGTAAGATTAAGGCAATAATTATCGGTCAAGATAAAACCTTGCAGATTAAGAAAGTTCAAACTGAAGAGAACCGTTTGAAAATTAAAAACGGTAAAATCGAATGGAATCCCACATTTGATCCTGAAGACATTCTCATTGAGCAGAAACGTTTTCCACCTATTACAAACCGTTACTTGATACTACAAGAAGGAAGACAGCAAGCGGAAAAACCGAAAAACGGAGACTTGTTCCTTCCTTTAACAACGAAGGAGATTAAGGAACTGATTAAACGTGAAATGGCAAAGGCACGGATGAAGATTAAACCGATAAGTCTTAACATGTTTATTGTTTTGTTCCTTATGCAAATCTTCACGATAATTGCGGTAATAATGGTTATGAGCGGTGTAAGAATTGGGTAGCGAAGAGGATGCTTTATCCATTTTGAGAGAAGCATTCGTTAAAGAGGAAAAGAAGAAAAAGCGGAAGAATAATCCGAAAATCACTTTTAAAACTGAAAAAACTATTACAGTTGAAACGGAAAAGGAAAAAGAGAAACCTTCAGATTATGATTGGAGACGGCGACTGGAGAAGTTTAAAGAATTTTTGAATGTTGTTCAAGGAAAAGTGGATATCCGAAGAAGGTTAGATGCAATTTTAAATCCAGAGAACATTCAAACAAGCACAAGGTTATCATCAACTGAAATTGATTTTGTTGTAGATGCTTATTGGTTAGCGAAAACATGGCCTGACTTGTTTACGCCTCTTCAAGATTTCGCGGATGAGTTAATGTTTACGAAGATTAGTGAACATGGGTTAGGAAGGCAAGAAGCAATACAGTTTATTTCCGCTCAGGAATCGGGGAAACTGTTGAAGGAAATATTTTTCGCGGGAGAAGGAGCTTCAACGGAAAAAGCGAAAAAAAGTTTATTGGGAAAAGTGAAGGGAGAATGAACGGATTAATAATTTTTGATGGGATTGCTCCGACTTATGATTTTTCTAATACTCTTATAGTTCTCGGTTTTGAAATTTTAACTATACTCGTAGAAGTAAGCGTGTTCTACATGTTCTTTCATAAAAAAATGGAGAAAAATACATTATTCAAAGCGTTATTAACTATTTACGGCATCAATCTTCTCACGTTTTTTGTTGGAGCAACAATATACACGTCTATTTGGGGGTTTGACTGGTTGTTCACAGGATGGTATTACGATTATAATGTGATTTTCCCCGCTTTCATAGCATTCTCTGGTTTAATCTCAGTTTTAGTTATTCCTTTCCTTTTTGTTCTTTTCATTTTTTGGAAAAGTGAAAAGGTGGAAATGAAAGAATGAAAGAAAAATACAAACATTACTATGAAATATTTGGAAGAATTTTCAACACGTTGTTTCCGTCAGCTCTTTCATGGGTTAACTTCATGTTCATGTGGATGTTCATGTTTGCGATGTGGGTTGGTATGCAAGAACATAACCCAATCAAGGCGTTGATCTCCGCTTTGGGAACAATTTACTGTCTAAACGAATGGGATAAGAGGATAGAAAGAAAATGAATCCGTATGGTTATCTTTTCCTTTTCGTTTTAGGCATTTTAATAATGCATATTGGAAGCTACTTCACTATGAAGCTTGAACAAGATTCTCGATATAATCCAGACCCTAACGTTTACGCTTGTGCTTTAACGGTTGTTTTTCTCGGATTGTTCCTTTCAGTTCACGGTTTAATAAAAATGAGGAAGGAAGCGGAGGAGAAAAATGAAAATTAGTGGTGTAATGCCAATTCATAATGAGGAAGGTTACTTACCTTATTCATTGGCATCTCTACAGGAAAGCTTAATAGATGAATTAGTAGTCGTGTTAGATCGTTGCACAGACAATAGCAAGAAAATTATCGAAAAATTTTCCAGTTATGTTTCTTATTCCGTGAAAATTGTTGAGGTTAAAAAGCGAAAATGGTTTTTCCCAACGGCGGAAGTTTTTAAGATAGGATTTGAAAATGCGGAAGGTAACGTAATTTACAGTCTTGCCGCAGATTGCATTTACAATCCAGAGATTTTTAAAATTGATTGGCATAACATTGATTTCGCCAGTTTTCCTTATTTTGCTTATGATCTTTATGGAAATTTAATAGATAAGATTCATGCAAACTGGATTAACTTCTACAAGATTATACTGAACGTTATATATCCTAAACTAACCAAAAAACCAAAATTTTCTGGAATCTATGCTTTCAAAAAAACTGTTTACGAAGTTATTCCAAGATATGATATGATGAGTGAAGATATTTGGTTTTTAAAAGAAGCGTGGAAAAAAGGATTCAGATATAAGTATTATCCAGACCTGATTAATTTACATCTCAGACCTTCCACTCATCAGAGACAAACTAAACAAGCAATACATGGAATTTCCAGAGCGAAATTAGGTTATCCATTTTGGAAAGTTCTCGCTCATTCAATTTTATTGTGGAAACCAAACACTTTCAAGGCGTATTTAAGGGAGAGAGGAAAAACGGAGAAATTAAGGAAATTTCTTAAGGATTTAGAGGATGCTTATGTTGATTTGCAAGTTAAAAGCATGAAAGGATGGCAAATCTTAAAGAAAACGTTACGAAAGAGGAAGTGTGAGAAATGAGCAGTTTAGATAAGATTCTTTTCTCCGAAATTAAACTGTTAAGCAAACAAGTAAGCAGTAAAGAACCATTTTTCCAGAAAATAGCTTGTTTAGGTAAAGAAGAAGCTGAAAAGATTGCTTACTGTGAAATTTACAAGATGATGTTTCCAGAAGACAAAGAATTCAATGAATTTCTTAATCGCATTGTGATTCCAGCTTTCAAAAAACTTGGGATGGTGTCTTGGCGTAGGGATACTTTAACGGAAATGGGTTTAAAACTTGGACAAAAAACTCAGTATGGAACCATGCCTAAAGAATATTATAAAAGAATAAAGAAGTTTGCTGAGGAAATGGAACGTGCAAGTGCAACTGAATGAATTTGATTTCTGCCTTAAGAAACTGTTTGATCTTCCCTCAAGCTTCGTTTTAATTATTGGAGATTGGAAAACGGGAAAAACAGATTTCGCTTTACTTATTGCTGAACGCTTATTAGAATTACGTATTGTTTCAAAAGTTGCAAGCAACATTAAAACATGGGATTCCCCCGTTGAATTCATAGATAACCTGCCTACACTTAAAGAATGGTTACATAAAGGAAAAGAAAGGAAACTGTATATTTTCGATGAAGCTGGCATTCACTTGCATAGACGAAGAAGTATGAGTAAAAAGAACATTGGTTTTATGACTTTACTTCCAGAAATCAGTAAAGCACATGCAAGAATGATAGGGATAACTCAAAATCCCATGAGCATAGATAAAGAACTGCTTAGTCCTGTATGGTGTAAAGGATTAATCTTTAAACTAAGCAAACTTAAAGTGAGAATCGTTAGCGAATTACTGCCTCCAGGTGAAGAAGTGAAAGAATTTTTCCCCGTGCCGAAGACAAATATACCATTTGACCCTTATGCTATCGCTCCTTTCAAACTTACCGCTCCTACACAAGTCCCAGCGAACTTAAAAGATAGAGACTTACAAATATTATGGGAATGGAGCGTTAACAACAAGACTGCACATAACTTGGGACTCCATACTATGCAGATAAATCGCATTGTCAAAAAATTTGTTAGACAAGTGCTCTTAGAACAGTTTAAAACCACTCAGTGATGCAACATTCACTTGTTGAGGTATATTATACAAGAAATTGATGTGGTAGTTAGGTATGTTTTCATGGAAAATAATATTAGATGTTGACTCTGGAGTTCGCAACATCACCCAATATTCTTTTCTGGAGAATGTTCTTCGAGGGAATTTTTGACGAAATTTCTCACTATTCTATTTAACGTCTGGGGATGTAATCCTATCTTACTGCAACTTTTGCCTTCTATTGCCCATTGCCAGAGTATTTGAAGATGTTTATCTTTGAATTCTTTTCTCTTTGCTTCTTGTGCTTCTTGTAATTTTCTTTTTCTTTCTTTTGCTTCCCGAAATCTTCTTAGATTATTTCTTTCTATTTTAATACCTTGAATTATCGGTATGATTTGATCAACCCGTGTTATGAAATATATGCCATGTGCGTTTAAATTTGGAATAAAACTCTCACTGAGAGCGTCTAAGAACGCTCCATTTATCAAAAGAACTTTCCTTAGATTATATCGCTTTCCTAACTCATCCAATTTGTATAAATCTTTATAGATTCTATCATAAAATATGTGATGATTAGTAGAGTCCATTATTTTAACTTCTAAGATAATATCATACTCAGGTAAATAAAAATCAACAATCCATCGTTTTCTTCCATACCCTAAGATTCTTTTATTTTGTTCAAAAGCAATATTATGCTCTCTCAAGAATTGCTTAACCTGCTTTTCCTGTTCCGTTTCATTCTTGTTTATTTTTCGAGAGTTCATGTGATTCTCTCCTTGATCTCAGCTATTGCCTTAAACGTTCTCTGCTTTAAATCGTTGATCCATACAGGGTTGAAATAGTTCTGCATGAAAACAGATGTTCCCACTCTTCCATGTAGAAAGTTGATTTCAGATTCACTGTGAGTTTTCGTTAATAATGTTCCATGAAGCTCTCGGATGTCTCCAAACCTTAAAGGTAAACCTTTACGTTTGATAACTGTCTGTATGCTATACTTGTTCAGCTTCTCCTTTTCAGTTATCCTCTGAATCAGGTCTTTAGGAACGAAACTGACAAACGTTTTCTTACCTTTCCTTAAGAACTTGTCTGTAAAGTGGAAATGCTCAAGAGTGCCTTTCTCCTCATTATAGTATTTGTTCAGCTTCCCTTCTTTCGCTAATTTAATAATGAGATTGTAGCTTTCAACAGCTTCAACCAGACGCATACCAGATATTGCCATTAAATCCATGAACTCAGCTAAGTCTGGTCTCTCTTCCTTAACGGTTTTAATCCACTCGAAAACCTCATTTGGATTCTTAACCTTAGTCAACCTTTCAATGAAAATCTTATCCTTAGATTTTCCACTCCATTTTAATCCGTATTGTCTTATCAACCGTCTCCAATCTTCATAGACACCTAAGTATTTCGCTAAAGCACTAAGCGAAGACATAACTAAACGCTTCTTACCAGAACTAAGCGATAGCAACGGATTCAAATCATGAGTTAAAAGGCAGCTCTGAAACTTCTGTGCATAACTAACCATGTATTGAGCTACATACCGCTTATGATCCCTCAACAACCACTCATGAAAACCACTCCAATCAATCGCCTTAAATTCAGCTTCTTTTCCAAAAAGGGAGTCTCCAGAACCGTAGGTTTTGGATTCGCAATCAGGAGGTCGCGGGTTCAAATCCCGCCCGGTCCACTGAACTTTCTCTTTTTTGAAAAGAGAACCTTCACTAAGAGAAAAGGGTGTTT
>Ga0190352_1000177_pt1 | contig 15890 bp, 10 predicted proteins | sample 4872131011_MG_FD_161682 | JGI IMG/M metagenome (GOLD analysis project Ga0190352, IMG submission 161682) | Hydrothermal vent microbial mat bacterial communities from Southern Trench, Guaymas Basin, Mexico - 4872-13-10-11_MG | ecosystem: Environmental > Aquatic > Marine > Hydrothermal vents >...
TAATTTTCCTGTTATTTTGTAAAAATGTGAAGTTTCAGGTCAATTTAGACATGTTTTATAAGGAATACAAAAAACTGGGCCCTATGAAATTTGAAGAGTGGGTAGTAATGATTGACTTTATTCTTCTTGCCTTATTATGGTTTACCAGAAAGGATATTCCAATTGGCGGATTTAACATACCTGGTTGGTCCTCTCTATTCCCTGTCCCTAAGTTTATAGACGACGGAACAGTAGCCATAGCCATGACCCTCCCCCTATTTTTTATACCTGCTAGAGACCATCAAACTATTATGGATTGGGAAACCGCTTCTCAACTGCCTTGGGGTATTGTGTTACTCTTTGGGGGTGGGTTTGCCCTGGCAGCAGGTTTTAAACAATCAGGATTATCAGCATGGTTTGGTGAGCAACTCCAAGATCTGTCTTTCTTGCATCCTTTTTTGATTATGATAGCCATCTCTCTATTAATAATAATTTTAACTCAATTTACCTCAAATACTGCTAGTACTCAAATGATTTTGCCTATTGTGGCCTCTATGAGTATAAGTTTAAGGATAAATCCGCTGCCTTTAATGGTCCTAACCACTCTCTCTGCTTCTTGTGCATTTATGTTACCAGTATCCACTCCGCCTAATGCCATTATCTTTGGTAGTAGTGCTATTAAAGTATCTGACATGGCCAAAACAGGAGCAATTTTAAATCTTTTAGGAGTAATCTTAATTGTTACCTACATTAGTATATTTGGAACATTTTAAAAGAAAAAATTTCGTGAGCTACATCTGCACCAGTGTTACAAAAGAGATCAGTTTCTCAGGGTCTCCTATGTTAATTCCTGGATGAGCGGATACCTAAAATAATTACTAAAATAAAGATAATAAAAAAATATGGCGGTCAAAAATTTTTTTGGATAATTCATACCTGTTTTTTTTGCATTTGCTCCAGTTGTTTTTTAAGTTTAATATTTTCTTTTTGTAATTGACGCATTTTCATTGCTCTATCAACTGTTAAAATGATCTGCTCTTTTCTGAAAGGTTTAGTGATATAATCAAAAGCACCTTTTTTCATTGCTTCCACCGCTGACTCAATCGTGCCATAAGCCGTTATAACAATAAAAGGAATAGTCTCGTCTACCTGTTTCACATAATCCATAAGCTCTATCCCATCTATTTCTGGCATGCGAAGATCACTGATAGCTACATCTATATCATTTTTCCCCAAAATTTCAGGCACTTCCACAGGGTCAGTAGTTGTAATCACTTCATAATCAGTTTTATGTCTAAAAGTCATGCTTAACAACTCTAGTATCTCTTTTTCATCATCTACGATGAGGATTTTCCCTGGCATTTTTCCCTCCTTGTTTTGGAATATAAACCGGCAACCTGATGATAAAAGTTGTGCCGTGATTTTCTTTATCTTCCTCTTCTGTTTTGCTCTCAAAATCAATAGTTCCCCCATAATTGGTGACAATGCCATAACTAACAGTAAGACCCAGGCCTGTACCCTCTCCCACCTTTTTGGTAGTAAAAAATGGGTCAAAAATCCTCCTTCTATATTCCGGCTTAATACCTACACCAGTGTCTTTTATAGAAATTTCAACCATGTTTAATTCACTATTTAACCTAGTTGTTATTGTTAGATGTCCGCCATTGGGCATACTTTGAATAGCATTGTTGATAATATTAAGAAAAACTTGCTGGATCTGTTTGGCATCAGCCTTGATTCTTGGCAAATCAGGACTGAGATGTTTCTCTAATTTGATCTTTTTGATTAACAAATTATTGCTCACCAATGCTATCACCCTTTCCAGATTGACATTTACATCACTAATTTCTTCGCTATATTCTCTAAAGCGGGTGAACATAAGAAGATTTTCCACTATCTTTTTGCATCTTTCTGCTTCTTGCTTGATGTTTCTTAAGGCTTTGGACCTTTCTTCAGCGGACAGGTCTCCATCCTCCAAAAGCAAATCAGAAAACCCCAGAATAACTGCAATTGGGTTATTAATCTCATGTGCTACACCTGCAGAAAGAAGTCCTAAGGATGCAAGTTTTTCTGTGTTAAAAAGCTGCTTGGCCATTTCTTTATGCTGGGTAATATCTCTTGAAATACCCAGGATGGATATTTCCCCATTTCGCCGCCTGATGGGGATTAAATTGGTATTAAACCAGTAATTCTGCTGGCCAATCTGCACTTCGTGTTCCATGGAGATAGCACCTTTGAATTTTTCTTTTATAGTTTCAGGTGTAAATGCATTATCAAGAGAATGAATATATGAAAAGACATTCTTTCCTACAAGGTCTTTAGGACAAACAGGGTTATTACTTTTGATAAAGTTTAGACCGTAGCTATTGATAGATATAATTTTGCCTTCGGTATCTATCAAATAAATCAAATCATTAGCATTCTCTACTAACATTCTATATCTCTCTTCTGATGTCCTCAATTCCTTTGTCTTATTCTCTACCTCCTTTTTTAACTGGATGGAGTAATGTCTTTCAAGGCCAATAACACTGAAGCTGACACAGACAATAGCCAGAAGTACAAGACTCTGAAGTAATAACTGGTTTCTACAGACACCACTAACCATAGTTTTAACTTCCTGCATGGGTGCAACAACTGCCACTGACCATAAAGGTGACTTTCCCTCTTTTTCTAACCAAAGAGGGGTATAGGCAATAAGTTTTTTCATTTTTTTGGTAACACCCAGGTGCCAGTTGCTTATATACCAGCTTGTACCTTCCTTACCGCTGAGCATGTATTTCTTTTGAATGCTATTAATCCTGGCAAAAGAAATGGGAATATGGGCCTCCTTTTCCCGCACGAAAAATGCATTTTGTCCTACATAATCTTTGCGGGGATGATAGATAAATGTTCCTGAATCATTTATGACCCAGACATAACCTGTCTTCCCTGATCTTACCTTGCTGGCAACAATTCCTACCAGTTTATTTGCATCTATTGTGAATATCAGGCATCCAACAAATTTATGAGTAGGTCTTGGATGAGCTTCGTCAAAAGAATCTTGATAAGTGGGAATAGTAAGGTGCATAATTAACTTCGTAGAATGATCAAATGGGCACTGGTGGATAGGTGAAATATAAATTTTACCTTTGTTTTCGGGCTTTTGGGCCCATTTTAATAACTTAAGGTCTTCGCTACTACATCCTGTAATTTCTTTAAAAACGCCATTTCTGTTCAGAATATATACTTTATTACAACCACCATCTATTCGTCTGATTTCTAAAACCCCTCTATCTTGTATAGCAGATAGGGTAATGTGCATCCGGTTGGCTAACGAGACCTTCTCTAAATATTGAATAGTAGGTGATAAATTAAGGATAGCTAACTCTTTTTTAAAGATATTAATAATTGTTTTAAGAGAGAGACTTACATGCCTTGCTAGCACAAGCTGTTGCTGATCGAATTCAACTATAGCCAATTGCCGCACTTTTTTAAAAGACACCAAACCCGTGAAAAAGACCATAAAGAGGAGGATAACAGTGATAATACCAAACCCAATAATAATTCTCCTTTCAGTCAAAAAATTTTTCATAGTATTAACTTCCAGTAAAAAAGCGGTAATTATTGTTTAAAAATGCCTCAATACATCCATCTACCATAAATTCATCTGAGAGGCTCATGTCCAGTTGTTGGGAGCAACCCATCAACCGCCCCAGATAATCTAATTTTTCAGTTGTGATAGTTTCATCATACTTGCGAAATTGGGCCTTAATTAAATCAGCCTTAATTTCTACCTTGAAACCCAGTTTTACCAATACAGTGCCGATAAATCTAGCCCGCCGCTGTCGTCTCCTGATATCAGCCCCACCACCCATAAATGTGAAAAAGATATAATTGCGATTTATATCTGGGTTACAATAAGATTCTACATTACTGTAATGATAACCCAACTTGCAGCTAAAATTTGAATATTCTTTGGAAATAATGGCATAGGTTTTATCCCAGAAATCTTCGGGTTTTGTAAGCGTGGATTCATACATAACTGAAAGAAAGCCAGAAATACCTTGTTTCAGCCCTTTTGGAACAGGCCGGACCCAGCTAATATCAGGGTGTTCCATCCCTTTAAGAAGGGCACGTAAGGGAATACTTTGAATATCTTCTTCTGTATATAGGTCTTTCCCTGTCTTTTTGAGCCCTTCGCCCAAATCCAGCACATATAAATTGAGAGGTGCTTTTGTTTTTACCCGAACAATTTGAGCCTTTTCCATTTGGACTGTATCCATGAGAGAAAACATCTCTTTCATAGCCATTTCATGAGTAAAGCGGGTAATGTCGTGATAAGTTTTACAAAACTTAGAATGAAAATTTCCTTTTTTAGGATCTATAAGTAGTGGGACAATTTTCTGAGCCATTTGTTTTAACCGTTTAAAAAAAGGAGTTTCTTGAATAAAGATATCGGCTTGCTCAGCTTCCCTTATGATTTTTTCTATGATACCTCTATAAACTTTAGCATTATAAGCATCTACTGTTATTTCCATTCCTGGTTTAAGCACTTTGGTAGCAATCTTTGTATCAACCAGTGCTGGAACATTATATTCTCTAGCCAAAATGGCCATGTGACCAGTGGCGCTGCCAAAATCCGTTATCACGGCTGCGGCCTTTGGCATAACAGTAGCGTAGCGAGGTGAAGAGTGTTTAGCGAGTAAAACTGCCCCTTCAGGAAATTCCTCTAATCCATGATCATTAACAAAATAAACTTTACCTGCCCCAATTCCAGAGGAGGCAACCGTGCCTTGAGAAATTAAGACATCATTAATAGAAACAATTTTTTTCCACGTTGGTTTAGTCTTGCGTATATAATGTAAAGGTCTTGTCTGTAATAGATAAATAGTATCTTCTTTATCTATTGCCCACTCAATGTCCTGGTTACTTTCAAAGTGCCTTTCTAAGAGTAAGGCCTGTTTGGCAAGTGAAATGATTTGAGTTTCATTCAAACAGGGTTTATTTCTCCACTCTTCTGGCACACTGACTTCCTTTGTTCCTCCTTGTGGAGAAATAGTTAGCATGACATCTTTAGGCACAACTTTTTTTTCTTTAATCGTTAAGGTATCCTTTTTAACAATATAGGTATCTGGTGTGACTGGGCCATTAACGGCATAAGGACCCAATCCCCAAACGGCATTAATGAGAATTTCGTCCTTTTCACCCTCAGGGTTAGCAGAAAACATTACCCCACTAACCTTAGCATCCACTATTTTTATGCACCCAACACTCATGGCCATCTGGATCAGGTTTAACCCCTTGTTCTTCCAGTAAAATATGGCTTCGGAAGTAAACTGGCTGGCCACAATTTCCTTATAGCGTAGCACAATATCTGGGTAAAGGATATTAAGAAAAGACTTATATTGTCCAGCAAAGCTAAAAGATGCGTCTTCAGCAAGGGCACTGCTGCGCATGGCCAAAGAAACTTGATAATTAGCAAATAAATCTTCACATGCCTTATGGATTGTTTCTTCCATCTCCTTTGGTAAGGAAGCTTCCAGAACCTTCTTTTGGAGATACTCTCCTGTCTCTTTAAGGAGCTCATAATTGGTTTTAGCAGGAAGGGCAGCCAGTCTTTCTTTAATCAACTTTTCTAACCGATTATGGGCAATAAATTGAAGATAGGCATAAGCTGTAATGACAAAAGCATCTGGAACATTCAGACCTAAACTGTTTTTTATCTCTCCTAAATTGGCCATTTTATGACCTACAGCAGGTGCAGCATCTTTTTTTACTTCTTTTAAGGGTAACACATAAGGAGTTACAGGAATTTTTATTTTGGGGTAAATGATATCTTCTATCTCCTGAGAAATTTTTTGAAATACTTTATAGAGGGAACTATATTTCTGTCCACTCATTTCGTTCAAATGCCAGACAATATCACCCACAGTTTGCTGCAGGTCTTTGTAAATTTTATCGATGTATTGATAGTCAAATAGGTATTGTCCAGAAAGTTTTTCTTCTAAATCCGCCATCAAGGATAGAGCCTTAGTATTTTTAGAAAGAAGGTCTTGAAAGTGCATGTAGATTTCTTTAAAAGATTTCTGAATAGTTTCTTTTTCGGGTTTTTTTTTAAAAAATGATAGGATTTTTTTTAACACTGTTACCACTTTAATAAGATTTTATCTTTTTAAAAACATCTGTAGGGCCAGGGAAAATTCGCCCGCTAAAGCTGGTGGGAACAGCCACACTAAGATCACCTGAAATAAAACTCTTATGCATATCAAATATATTTTATATTTTTATTTTTGCCCCAAAATATGATATAAAAGGCGGACTCCGTTGTCAAGACAGAACCCAAACCCAAAATCCGTGATTGTTCTATGTTTGAGAACCATATCCGATCTTTTTTAAAAAGTCTTCTTTATAAATTAAGTCGTATTCACCTTTTTTAAATACGTCCGCATAGATATAGCAAACATCTTCATTATCCATAAGCATATCCAACTGACGGGTAAATCCCATCAATCTTCCAAGCATATCTAGTTTTTCTTTTGTAATTTCTAAGGGATATTTTTTAAACCAAGCGTTTATCAAATCACCTTCCCTTACCACTGAAAAACCTAAATATTTCAAGATTTCCTCAATACATTTGGCCCTTAGATTTCGCCGATCTGCACTTGCGCCTCCACCAAAAAACCGAAAATTAATGTAGTTGTTAGCTGCAATTTCACTACAAAAGCCATCTACAAGGGAATAATGATAGGCAAGCCGAATATTGAAATTCATATACTCTTTGGAAATAATGGCGTAACTAGGTTCTCCCAAATTACCTTCTGCACCTGCCATACTGCGCATTAAAACTCCCATAAAGCCTTGGATATTAACACCCACAGGTCCGCTCCACCGCACCTTGGGATGAGCCATACCTTGCCATAAGGCCTTAAAGGGGACAGAAGCAATTTGTTCTGGTTTGACTACCTTTGCCTCTGAAGCAGATTTGTCTATACCTCCGCCCAGGTCAATAATAAACACAGGCACTGGCAGATGAGAAATCAAACGAACTACCCTCATGCGTTTATTAGAGGCCACTTTATCACTCAAATTGAACATTTCTCGAATAGAAACTTCATGGATAAACCGAATAATATCATGGATTGTTTTACAGTTCTGAGAACGAAACTTGGGGCTCCGTGGATCTAAAAGCGTCAGAGGCAAGATAAGTTCTAATGTCTTCTTGAGACTTTCAGATTCCCTGCGTTTAACGGCCCTGGGTCTTAATTCCTCTCCCATTTTAAGAATATCCTCTACGCGTCCATCATAAACAACACCATTATTTCCATCTATAGTAACAATTTGGCCATCTTTTAAGAGTGAAGTTGCTTTAAGGGTATTGATTACTGTTGGAATAGACTCTTCTCGGGCCACAGTGGCCATATGTCCACTTGGATTTCCAAGATCAGTAATAATTCCCAACACCCTTGGGATTAAGGCAGCAAGCTCAGGAGAAGTATGCTTGGTAACCAGGATTGTCCTTTCAGGCACCTCACTTAAAGACTTACCATCTAAAACAAATACCGGGCCAGAAGCCACTCCAAAACTAACACTTATGCCCTTTAAAAGAGGCTTGGCTGGAGGTTTAAACTTACGGGATGTAAGTCTTTTTGAAATGTTCAAAGGCCTTGTTTGTAAGATATAAACGCCTTCATTATCTATGGCATATTCAATATCTTGAAGGATGTTAAAATGTCCTTCTATAATCAACCCATACTGTTTTAAAAGACCTATTTCGTCTTCGGTTAAAGAAGGCTTATCCCTAAGTTCTAATGGCACAGGTTTTTCTTTAATGCCATCTATTTCTAGACCTAGCATTATTTCTTTATGAGCAATGTGGGCTTCTATTTCATCCCCTGTTCGGGAAACCAAAAAATAATCTGTAGAAACTTTACCACCTACCACATACTCTCCTAACCCCCAATAGCTGGTGATAAGCATGTTATCTTCCTGGGGTTGCCTTGGATCCTTAGTATAAACAACCCCTGCTGCCTTGGCATTAACCATTTCTAGAATCAAGACTGCCATAGGCATCTCTTCATCTCTAATCCGTTTTTGCGTCCGATATACTATGGCCCTTGGTGAGTACTTACTGGCAATTACTTCTTTATAGGCCTCTAATAACTTATCCTTTTTGACGCCTAAAATACTCTTAAACTGGCCTGCAAAAGAAAATTGTGAATCTTCTCCATAGGCACTACTTCTTACCGCCACGATTCCTGAGAAAGTTGATTTTTGTTGCAGTCTTTGCCACTGAATATCTATGGCTTCTTTAATGTCATCAGGGATATCTCCTTTACAGATCAAATCTTTCAGTTCAAGACTTGCCTTATTGATAGCTTCCAGGTCGTTTAATTCCAGCTTCTCCAACTTTTCTTCAATAATCCCTTTGTAATTATTATGTTCAATAAATCTCTTAAATGCAGTAGTGGTAAGCACAAAGCCTAAAGGCACAGGAAGATTTAGATATGAACGTAACTCCCCAAGATGAGCAGCTTTTCCTCCTACCAATGAAATTAAATTTACATCTACTTCATAAAGGGGAATAGCCAGTTCAACTAATTTGGATTCGGGAATAAGCCTATTTGTGTTGGCTCTAATTTGCCTATCTAATTTAATAAAGACTTGATAAAGGTCCTGATATTTATTATCGCTAAATTCATTAAGGTTTTGAATAAGAAAAAAGCTGGTGTCCAGGATTTTTATAATTAAAGAACGCACTACAGGGATATTAAGATAAAACTTGTTAAGTTCCTTTTGAAGCTTGCTAAAGAGATCAAGCAACTCATTGTTTGTCAAAAGAAGATTTTTAAAACTATAATATCTCTGAGTAACATCAATTTCTTTCCGAGTCTTTCTTTTAGAAAATATTTTTTTTACCAAATTAATCATTTTTTTGCTGTTCCATTTTTAGGTGTTGTTGCCACTTATCAGACAAAAATTGGCCCACATAATAATCTATGGCCTTATCACTCTTTAGCATGACATCTAGCTGGCGAGTGAAACCAATTAAACGACCAATCATCTCTAGCCTTCCCTCTACATCCTTTTTGCCAATTTCCCTGATTCTGGCTACTACTAAATCTGTTTTGGTATCTACTTTAAAATCATAAGTTTCCAGAATTTTACTTAATAGTTGAGCCCTTCTTGTTCTTCTAGTAATTTCGGTCACCCCTCCTAAAAAGCGAAAGTAGATATAATTATCCACCATATTATCACTCATATAGGTGTCAACCATATTAAAATGGTATCCCAATCTCAAACTTAGGTTAAGATATTCTCTGGAAACTACAGCTAGGTTTACACCTAAATATCTTGGCGCAGTAGAAAGGCCTTGAAGGGTACTTGTCATAGTTACTGATACAGGCTCAGTAAGCCACACACCAGGAACAGAAAGTCCTTTCCATAGGGCTAACATGGGTAAAGATGTTATATCTTGAGGGGAAATAGAAGTATTTTTTTCGGCCTCGGGACTTAGACCCCCACCCAAATCAATCAAAACCAAATCAAGGGGAATTTGGGTTTTCAGTTTTTTGGCAGGAACATTTTCCCAAGCTGTCTTGTCTATATGGAGCTCGATAACCTCAGCCACTGCCTTTTCATGAGCAAACCGTAAGATATCATGAAAGCTATGACAACCTTCAGGATTAAAGTTGGGATCATTGGGATCAGTAAGATTAAGCGGGGCCACACGAGATAGAATTTGTTTTAACAGCCGATATTCTCTAGTATCTTTAAAAGGAATCTCTTTAGTAAGATAATAATCTAATAGCTCTTTAACAATTCCTTCATAAATAACATTTTCTTCAGCATCAACCGTAACTTCAATTCCATTTTTTAATACTTGTGTAGCAATCCCCGTATCCACTATGGCCGGAACCCTAAATTCTCTGGCCAAAGAAGCCATGTGTCCAGTAGGACTGCCAATATCTGTTATAATGGCAGCCACCTTATGCATAATGCGTCCAAAGAGAGGGGATGTCTTTCGAGTTACCAGAACCTCCCCTTGCGCAAAATTAGCAACATTTTCATCGGTTTCTGCTATAAAAACCCTTCCGACTGCAATCCCTCGCTGAGCAATAACTCCCTTTTTCTCTAAAAGAACCCGATACTTATCTCTTAAGACTGAAAGTCCTACCGAAGTGTTACTTGGCTGGGTAATTCCTTGTAAGGGACGGGTTTGAAGGATATATAATTTCCCTTTTTGATCATAACTCCACTCAATATCTTGGGGTTTTTTAAAATACCGTTCTATATTAAGCGCCATTTCCACTAACTCTTTGATTTGTTCTTCAGTTAAGCAAGGGCTTGCCGGGGCTTCTGTTTCAATAGTTCCTCCCCCAGGCTGAGCTAAAAGCATTCTCTTTTTAGAGCTAATTTTTTTCTCCATAATAGGATAAGGTGGGTCTCGCGAAATTTTAAAACGATCCAGACTGACACTTCCTTCAACCACGGTTTTGCCTAATCCCCAATTGGCATTTATGAGAAGGGTGTTTGAAGAAGGATCTGTAGGGTCTATAGTATAAATGACACCACTTACACTAGCAGCAATCATTTCTACACAAAGAACGGCCATAGGTAATTCTAAAGGAGAAAAACCTTTATGATAGGCATATGTCATTGCCCTGGGGCTGAAAAGGCTGGCCAAAACCTTTTTATAAGCATTAAAGCTCTCATCTTTAGGAACATTAAGCTCTGATTCAAATTGGCCAGCAAAACTATATTCACTATCTTCTCCCACAGCACTGCTCACTAAAGCAAAGAGAACATTTTTATGTCTTGCAATCTTGTGTATTGCCTTTTCCATTTCTACTTTAAGATCTGGTGGCAATTCTGCCTTTATAAAAAGGGAGCGGATTTCATTGGCTATTTCTTCGGTATTTTCCTCCCCTTCTGTGTCCCAACGTTTCAACAGTTCTTCAATCCTTTCACTCAGCTCATTGTAATCCAAGAATCGCTTATAAGCAGTAATGGTAATGGCAAATCCATCTGGTATAGGGTAATTAAGCTTATTCCTAACTTCTCCTAAACGAGCTGCCTTGTTACCAACAATGTCAGCAATGGCTTCGTTTAAATCCTCAATGGGGATAACAAGATCTTCTGTCAGGGTATAGGTTTTACCTTCTATTAAGGCCCGTAATTGAGTATTAATATTCTCAAATCGCTCATAAAGTTTGATATACTTGTTAGAGGAAGTTATATTAAGATTGTATATGACTTTATAGACTGTATCTGCTAATTCGTTATAGGAATTAATAATATATGCTTTATCAAAAATATAATCCCCGCTTAGCTTTTCTTCCATATCAACAATGATTTCTAAGGCCCGATTATTATTATCAAGAAGCTCTCTAAAGCGGGTAAAAACACTTCTGAATGCAATTTCACCTGTAGGAGGTCTTTTGCTAAAAAATTTTTCTTTAATTCTTTTTAAAACACCGAGCATTGAATTTCTAAAAGCCAAGATTTCTTCAAAAATCCAACAATAATAGCCAGCACTACTACTAAGATACCATAAATTAATGGATGTTTAAAGGTCAAACAAAAGGCAGGAAAACCTACAAGCTCCACATGAAGTGTTTCAAAAGTGTTTCAATCTTATTTTTAGTGTTTCATATTAAAACAAATTACAGTAGCCCATATTTTTTTAATTTGCGCCATAAGGTAGTCCGAGAAAGCCCCAAAAGCTTGGCTGCAGCAGTTTTATTATAGCCTGTCACTTCTAAGGCCCTTTGGATATGTTGTTTTTCTTGCCCGGCTATAGAAAAAGGGGGCTCTTCTTCTGTCATAATCTCAAATTCTGAAATATCTTGAGGTAAATCTTCTATGGTAATTTCCTGGCCCTCAGCCAAGGCCACGGCCCTTTCTATGATGCTTTCGAGTTCTCTCACATTCCCAGGATAAGGGTATTTTAAAAGACATTGCATGGCATTTTGAGTAATTCCATTTATCTTTTTTCCGAAAAAATTGTTGTATTTTTTTAAAAAATATTGAATGAGAGGGGGAATATCCTCTTTTCTTTCTCTAAGTGGTGATAAATGGATAAAAACCTCATTTAGACGATAAAAAAGGTCTTTTCTAAATTTTCCTGCCGCTACCAGTTTTCTTAAGTCCTCATTAGTAGCTGCAATAATCCTGATATTCAATTCAATGGGTCGAATGCCCCCTACTCTTGTAATCCTCTTTTCTTCCATGGCATGCAGGAGTTTAACCTGCATGGAAAGGGGCATCTCTTCTATTTCGTTTAAAAAGATGGTCCCTTTGTTTGCAGCCTCTAAGTGCCCAATTTTTGTCAGAAAGGCCCCTGTAAAGGCCCCTTTCTGATATCCAAAAAGTTCCCTAGCAATTAATTCCTCAGTAAAAGCACCACAATTGAAAGGGACAAAGGGATCTTCTTTCCTCTTGCTATAATAGTGAATAGCCCTGGCTACCAATTTTTTACCTGTCCCGGTCTCCCCATGAACAAGAACATTGCAATCTACCCTAGCAACTTTGATGATTGTCCGATATATTTTTTGCATCTTTAAACTTTTATCCACAAGGTCGGCAAAGGTATAACGAGCTAAGGTTTCTTTTAAGCGGTGATTTTCTTCTATTAACTGAATTTTTTCCTCTATCTTCTTAACAAGGGACATAAGTTCATCCGGTTTCACCGGTTTTGTTAAATAATGAAAGGCGCCTTTTTTAATTGCCTCTATGGCCGTCTCAATAGAACCATAACCGGTCATAATAATAACTTCGGTTTCTGGAAAGTTTCTTTTAATTTCTTCTAAGATTTGAAGTCCATCCATATCAGGAAGTTTCAAATTAAGCAAAACAATAGAAAAAGCTCGTTTAAATAATCCTTCTAGGGCCTCTTTTCCACAATGGAAAACGGCCACCTCATAGCTTTCCTTTATAAACAGGCGCAATAAATGCTTACAGGCAACTTTTTCATCTTCAACAATGGCAACTCTAAAATTCCGTAACATCTCTTTTAATAGATGAAAACATTCAATAAGAGCAACAGAAAATAAAAAATTGAGAGGGCAACAATCCTTCTATGTAAAGATTGCCACCCGTTATAAATCTTTCTAAAGCCTTTATTTCTATTGTTGCTCAAATTGAAAAAATAAGTTTCAATTATCCTCTTTCACTTATAATACCTTTAACCAAATACAAGGTGATAATACCTGAAATAACCAAAGCCGAGCCCAGCACCATGATTCCAGCAGTTTGTGCCATCTTCAACTGCTTTAACAATACAGATGTAGCTGCCAACAACAACATAATACCATAAAGAAGCCGAATGCCATATCCCCTTACATATTTTACCGCAGAAGCACCAATTTGGGCCCCGATACAGGCACCTAAGAGCAAGATCATTGCCGCAACAATTTCTACCCTTCCCTTCATAGAATAACTAAAACCACCATAGGCACCAGAAATAATGCAACACAGCAAGCTAGATCCTACCGCTACAGCAGTAGGCACACCTACAAGGTAAATAAAGGCAGGCACCAAGGCAAAGCCACCACCAACGCCCATGAAACCGGCCATAATACCAATTAAGATACCAATAATAAGAAGAGTCCAAAAAGAAACACTTACTCCACTAGCTTTAAGGTAAATCATCGGAGGAATGCTAATGTGTTGAATCTTGGCCGCTAGGCCTGGATTTGAAGATCTCTTTTTAGATGAAGAGGCCGTTGCTGGCACCTTTTTCACAGCGGTATAGTAATCATAGAGGATATAAAAACCTAAGAATGTCAATAAGCTCATATAAACATACCGAATGATTGGTCCTGCTAACCCCTTAGCAGCCAGAAACATTACTACCCGTGCACCGATTTCTACGCCGATCATCATTCCAATAGAAACAAGTATACCTAAGGAAATATCCACATTTCCTAATTTAGCATGCTTTTTAACAGCAACAATTGATTTCCCATAAATGTGGAGCAAGTCTGTACCGATGGCAAGAGGCATAGGGAAACCAAAGATGTTCAAAGCTGGTGTGACAATCCATCCACCTCCCATGCCAAAAAATCCACCCATAACGCCTAAACAAAAACCAATGGCCAAAAGAATAAGCCAATTAAATTCCATCCCGGCTATAGGGAGGTACAGGTGAAAAAGATCCATTTTCCTCCTCCTAAAAATTATTCTGTATGATCCATTTTTTCTGTCTTATATCCCAACATACCCATAATCCACTCTGTAATGTAGGCCAACACGATTCCCATAATCGTCATGGCGATAACGCCAGCAATGGAGTGCAATAGACGATCATTATTATAGCTTTCAGCCAGCCATTTGGTAAAAAAATTTGTGGCTCTGCTTATATCCGCTACATGATGTAAGGGTTCTTTAGTGGCTTCACCAGCCCATACCGAAACAGGATAAAACAAAAATACCCAAAAAAACATCCATTTTTTCATTCTTGTCACCTCCTTTCTTATTAAATGTTTCATTTTGAAACGAATATAAACTAATTAAAAATTAAAGTCAAGTTTTTTGGAATCCTAAAATCTGCGATTGATTTTTTAGATAAGGGTATTTTTAACAAGGAAATCCAGTCTGCCGAACAGGCAGGGAGGAAAAATTAGAAAAAAGAAAGGAGTAAATATCTTGCAATAAGTCTTGAATGAAGCGAAAAATAACCTTTTACCTCTTTTTAAAATTCAATTTCTGTAATTTTTCCTCTTTTTCCATTACAATTCATACAATAATTAAAGTAAGTTTTCTCTATATTTACAGCATCTATGGGCAAATGATATCCCAACACACATGCTTGTCGTAATGAATCTCTAATTTGCTCAATAATTCTTAGGGACATACTTTTAATTCCAGCTAATATAAGCTCCTGATCTATCATGGATAGTGCTGTAAGCTTTGTTATTCCCTTTATTTTCAAATCGTGACAACATTTCACAGTAGTAGCAAAAACTTCACAGAATTCCTTCTTAAATTGTTCTTTAGAATCTTCAGGACTAGTAGCTAACATCAGATTATTAGTGGATAGGATGGCGCCTAGTAATGCTTCATCACCAACATTTTTCTGGTCTTCATTTGTGCCTGGACTATCTTTGGGAATACATATAAAACCCGGGTATTTTTCATATATTACAGAATTTTTGAGATAAAACAGCACTTTTGTGTTAACTCCTAGAATAAAAAAATAAGAGCATAAAAAGACCAAAAAAAATAACTTTTTAATCATTTAATTCACTCCTTTTAATAGTATTGGAAGTACTTTTCTTTTTATGTTCTCTATATTCAATAAAACCACTAGATACCGCCAAAATTATTTTACTTTCATTTAGGTAGTTTCTGCGAGAAATGTGCCAAAAATAATTTCTGGATATTTTATTTTGAACGATATACTTCTGAAATGACCGTTTTTGGGATAAAGAGTGATACCAAAATTAGGAGAATAAACATATTTATTGACAATATTTGTTAAGAGTTTGACAAATTTGGTCAACAAAAATAAAAAAAGCCTCCCTTCAAGCCAGAAGGAGGCCTTTTATCATTCATATTTGGCGTCCCCAAGGGGATTTGAACCCCTGTTGCCGGCGTGAAAGGCCGGTGTCCTGGACCGGGCTAGACGATGGGGACATGGTGGGCCGTGCAGGATTCGAACCTGCGACTCTCGGCTTAAAAGGCCGATACTCTACCACCTGAGTTAACGGCCCACAAGTTAAAATTAACATGCTTAATATTTACTGTCAAGACAACATCAGATAAACATCATTTTAGCTTTTATCCTGACTGTGAAGAATTAAAGGTATAATTTAAAATAAGCTATGCTGCCCCTTAGTTATTATATGAAGATGTTGATAGGCAGCAGGAGCAGCGATGCGTCCCCGGGGAGTACGTTGTAAATAACCTTTTTGCACCAAATAAGGTTCATA
>Ga0190352_1000178_pt1 | contig 15815 bp, 9 predicted proteins | sample 4872131011_MG_FD_161682 | JGI IMG/M metagenome (GOLD analysis project Ga0190352, IMG submission 161682) | Hydrothermal vent microbial mat bacterial communities from Southern Trench, Guaymas Basin, Mexico - 4872-13-10-11_MG | ecosystem: Environmental > Aquatic > Marine > Hydrothermal vents >...
TTCTTGCCAACTGGGTGAATAAAATACCCATTTATCAAAGGGATAAGTAGGAATACCCCAGGCTACAATAGTAAACACATAACGGTTAATTAAAATACCAATGCAGTTAAAAAAGGCACCTAAAATCAACCAGAATTCCTTTTTTCTTAGGGCAGGACAAATCAAAATTAAGGCAGGAACAATTCCAAAAATACCTAATTCAGCTACTAACCACCACATTCCATAAGGACCAAACCATCCTTGATAAAGTTCGGTTATGGTCATACCTTTTTGAGGTAAGATATAGGTTGCCCAATACAAGGTATCCCAAGATTTGAAAACTAAATATACACAAAGTAAAATACCTGAAATCTTACCTAAGAGTTCTAATACATCATATTTCACTAACTTCCTTTTAGTTACCTTTTGCAAAATCCAAGTGCAAAGTAGAGTAAAAGAAGGACCTACAGCAATGGCTGAGAGTATAAATAAGAAAAATGTCCAAGGCCAGACAAAGAAACCTTCTCTAAAGGTAAATGGCCGGCTATAAAGAACACCAGGCACACCTCCCAAAGAGCCTTGATGAAAGAAAGACAAAAAGGTTCCTACAGCCGCAAAAATTACCATGTATTCGTGTAAATTATGACTAAAAATATGGATAAACTTATTTTTTTGTAACTGAATATTTTCCAAAACAAGGGGTAAATACTCAATACAAAGGACTAAAAAATAAGTACTGATACAAAAGGCCACTTCTGTTAACATAGAGTGAACATTAGGGTACCAAAATATGTGCCAAGCCCTTAATGGTTGGCCTACATCAATGGCTAAAATTAACAAAGCACTACCATAACACAGCCAGCCAACCAGTACCGCCATATTGATAATATTTTTTAATTTATCTATACCTACTATATATCTCAAGAAACCAGAGAAGAAGGCACCTGCCCCTAAAGCAATCACCCCTAAATCTGCCCAAATCCAAAGAGCAAATCCATAGTAGTTGTCCATATTGGTCTGATTTAGCCCTTTACCCCAACAAAGGGCCAGGCCATAGAGTCCCCATAGGACTACTAATCCCCAAAAGCAGACCCAAATAATAAACTTCTTAAAACCACACCTCTTTACTCCTGGCGGAATTAAGGCAGCATCCATCTTACTTCTCCTTATTCATGAGATTGTTTTTTATTTTGTGTTTCTAAATACCAATCTGTCTGGCGTTTTACCCATTCATGCTTACTTAAATAATAAACACTGGGGTGGGTGCCATATTTCTCTAAAAGTCTAAAGGCATAAGGACTTTTAATCAGTTTTGCTACTTTACTTTCTGGGTCCTTAATATTACCAAAATACATGGCCTTTGTGGGACAGGCTTCTACACAGGCAGGCACATATTCACCCTCTTTAAGTATCACTCTTCCCTCAGTTATAGCTTTATCTCTAGCCCTTTGATAGCGATGATTACAAAAATTGCACTTTTCTACTACACCCCTCATCCGGGTGGAGACATCAGGATTAAAACCTCTCTCAGTGCCTTCAGGATACTTTGGATCCCACCAATTGAACACCCGTGCATGATAAGGACAGGCAGCCATACAATACCGACAGCCAAAGCAACGTGGATAAATTTGACTGACAACTCCCTTAGCATCTTTGTCAGTGGCCATTGCTGGACATACATGAACGCAGATAGGATGGTCACAATGCATACATGGTCTGGGGATATAAGCAACCTTTGTTTTTGGAAACGGTTCTCCATTAGTAATACGGTAAATAACCAGCCAATTCAAACTTAGATATTTATCTGTCTCATCTGTCCTCACAGGAATATTGTTTTCCTGAGAACAGGCAATAGCACAAGCCCCACACCCAGTGCATTTATCAATATCAATCACCATTACATATTTCTCTGCATGGCTACTTTGGTGTTTATGATTGTGTCCCATAGCTTCCCTTCCTTTTTATATTTTTACCAGATTGGCTTTAGCCATGGCCCATGTGGCTATACCACTAATTTTTTCTTCGGTATAGCCTAACAACTGATGGGCATTTACTCCCTTCCCTGCTAAATATTCATCATAGGCAGAATGCCCTAATCCTAAAGGCATAGCTATTAATCCAGACATAATTCCTTCAAAAATATGTGCTCTCACCTTTGCCTCACCAAATGGTGTCTTAAGCCTCACTTTATCTCCTTCAGCCAACTTATATTTAGCAGCAGTCTCAGGATGAATTTCTACTAACAAATCATTCTTTTTCAATAGAGTAGGAGGTAGAGCCTTCATCATATAAGGAGAGCTAGCTATATATCCTTCTGTAAGCATTAACGTTTCGTAACAAATGAGAGTGAGTGGGTATTCTTCTAAAGAACCTTCCAATTCCCAAGCTTCATAATGAGGTAAAGAGGCCTTTTGAGATAAATATAAAGCACTAAATTTGCTAGGAAGAAATTCAAATTTGCCGGTTTTTGTTTGGAAACCAACTTTTTTAACCTCAGGGTTAAACCAAACTCCCTGTGATAATTTTTCCCACATGGTGTTAAAATCCCTAGGTAGTGCAGAAACTTGGGATGAGGCTAATTTTCCTTCTCTGGTGTCATAAATCTTTTTGGCCACTGTCTTTAATATCTCTTCAAAGCTTCCCCATGGCAATGTTTGAGTAATGCTATCACTAATTCTTTTACTTATAGTAAGAATTACATCTCCTGGATGTTTTGTATCATATAAGTTCTGAGTTGCTGGTTTAGAAATCCCAAATACTGGATATGGCCAACCTTTAGGAGTAGTAATTCCATTCCATGTTTCCAGATAAAAAGGAGTAGGTAAAACCAAGTCTGCTTGTTGGGTAGTCTCACTCCAGAAAGTGCTAAAGACCACTACAAAGGGAATTTTTTTAACTGTTTTTATAAACAAATCTGGTTTAGGAGCTGCATAGCAAGGATTAGCTTCAAAAATTAATAAGGCATTTATAGGATATTTGGGCTCAGTAGTCAGATTAAAGGCAAATTGGTGCAACATGCTGGTAGCCAAGGGATATCTCTTACTTCGGGCTTGATCAATGCGTTCCATTTTTAATGATTCTGTAGCCGTAGTATCTAAATTTAATTCTGGCCACCAGGTTTCTGCAATTTCATTAAAACAGACCACTCCACCCTTTTTATTAATATTTCCTACTAAGGCATTGAGGGCATGAATAGCCATTACTTCATAAAGACCACAGGGTATATTTCCTTTCCCTCTTCCCCATATAGCCAATGGACTTTTCGCTTGGGCAAATTCTTTAGCAATCCTTTTAATATCATTTACATTTATACCGGTAATGTTAGCTACTGCTTTTGGAGAATATTCTTTTAAAACCAACTCTTTAAAGGCATCAAAGCCATGAGTTGAATTAGAAATAAAATCCTGGTTATAAAGACCTTCTTTAATGATTACATGGACAAATCCTAAGGCCAGAGCTGCTTCGGTACCAGGCTTAATAGGTAATAATTCATGGGCCTTGGCAGCAGTGTCAGATAGACGTGGCTCTATCTGAACTATCTTTGCCTTTGTTTTGAGAGAATTAGCATAAACTCTTTGCATCCTTACCGAAACACTCCAACCTTCTAACAACTGACTTCCAAAACTAAGAATGTAATCTGCATTTTCTAAATCAAATCCTATTTGCCCTTTGTGACCCTGCATCAACTCTATAGCTAATGAAGAAGCATCGTCTGCAGAAGGCATTTTCAAATAATTAGGTGTGCCATATGATTGGCAAAATCTTTTTATTAAATTTGACATCAAACCATGACCATAACCATCCACACAGGCTAAGGTATAACTTTCTCTCTTTTCACGAAATTCTCTTAATTTTTGAGCTAAAATATCTAATGCCTCATTCCACTCTATCTCTTTCCACCTTCCATCTTCCTGCTTAAGAGGTTTCCTCACTCGTCTTTTTTCTCCATACAAAAGCTGGACGCTAGATGCACCTAAAGGACACAATCCACCCTGATTCACTGGATTGACAAAATCACCTTTTACACTCACTACCCGATTATCAATCTTTCTTACCTTTAATCCGCATCCCCCAGGGCAAAGCTGACACAAGGCCTTAGTCCAAGATTCTTCTCCATGAGGGGCTTGGTAGGTCCAGCGTTGGCTAAATAAGACCATTTCATCCGCTATTCTCCAGGGTAAAGGAGAAAAAACGGCTCCTAAAGCACCACCTACCACAAATTGTAAAAATTCTCGTCTTGTCAACATATCCTATCTCCTATTTATGACAAGTAAAACAATAATTTGGAGCTTCAAATTTTTTATGGCATCTCATACACCTTTCCATTACAATTACTGTGTGTTGAGAATATTTAGAAAGTCTTGAATATACATATACAGGTGGTTTATCATTATAACCCATTTCACCATGACACCTTCTACATTTAAAACCAGCTATTTTTAAGTGGGCGGCATGCGAAAAAAATACATTCTTTGGTTGTTTAGAATAGATAAGCCAAGGAATTTCCTTTCCTGTCTCTACAAATTTTTTAATAAAATGGGCCTCTTCCTTGGTTTCTCCCTGAGCCTCCTCATGACACTCTATACACTTAGCCAATTTAGGTATACCTGACCACCTCCCGTTAGGTTTCAAATAATGACAATCCTCACAGGCCATCTCTGCTTGTTTCACATGGATATTGTGGCTAAAAGACACAGGTTGAGTCAATTTACCATAAAGAGGAGGAACCGCTAAATGATTACCAAAAAAGATCCATCCTACCAAAAATGAGATAATAAAACCTAGTATAAGTGCCCCCCAACCTCCCTTCTTTTGATGTTCTTTCTTTTCTTCAACCATATTTAACTCCTGCAAATTTTAAGGTAAAACACTTTTAGATTCTAGCCTTATTTACCCTTATTATAAAGTTTTGTCAAGGAAAAAAATTAAAATTTTCTTTTTTATAAAAAATCACCTTCACCTCTATAAAATAGGTAAAGTCTGGGACCAAAATCCGCGATTGATTTTTGGATGCAGAACGCACTATACCTAAATTTCTTAAAAAAAGATGGCCTAGGTTATAATAGTTAAATTTGACAAAAAGGAGGCCACCCATGAAAAGGATACCAGTAAGTCAAAAGATGCGCAAAGGCTAAGACGGCATCTTTTTTAAAAACCAGCCCCCAACTTTTATATTGATTATCCACCGTAAAAACGATATAAAACTAAATCATGTACCGCAAGGAAAAACCCGTGAATAAAGCGGAGGAAACAGTAGAATTTCATGAAAGTAAATTAAAACTTATCTGTGTAGATTTTATTTCATAGGTAGTGGTTAAGGAAAATAAATAGATAAATGGAGAAACATCTATTACAGTCCAGGAAGAGATTAAACTGAAACTACTTGAAGAATTATATATATTTAATAATGAAAACCAAATAAAAACTTTTCTTAAGAAGAACACATCACTTATTGATACTTTACTATTTGCTGAAAATGAAATTAGAAAAATATTTGGAGAAAATATTACTAGTTTGGAATTAGAATTACATGAAGATCCTGAAGAAAGTTTTGAGAAGTTATTTTTGGTAATAAAAACCATCAATGTATCACCAGAAGGAATTCTTACTTTGTTAGAAAAACTAGATAATCAATGGTATTTGAATTTGGATTATGAAATAAGAAAAAACTTTAACATAACAATAGAATGATAGGATTTAATTGGACACTTTATTTAGAGTTGGCCAAAGAACTTATTTATAATAGTGAACAAACATCGCTAAAAGAGGCGTCTCTTAGAACAGGCATAAGCAGAGCTTACTATGGAGTATTTTGTATTGCTAGAAATTATCTCGAAAGGGCAGTATCTGTTCCTAAAAAAGAAGTTCATAAATTTGTAATAGAATATTATGAAAGCTCTTCAAACAAAACAATGAACCAAATAGGAGCTGATTTAGATAGATTAAGAGAAGCAAGAAATGGAGCAGATTATGAGAATAATTTTCAAGTTAATGAATTTAAAGCAAAAGTTAAATATCAATTATCCCCAAAAATTTTAAAAAACTTAAAAAAGATAGGAGCAATTTAGGCATTCGTATTCAATACATATTGAGTAAATATATCAATGAAATTTTACCAAAAACATCATTAAAGAACTTTTACAAAGGGTGATCTCTTATAATTCCTGTAAAAAAGGATGGCCTTGGTTATAATAGATAAATTTGACAAAATAAATTTGACAAAAAGGAGGCCACCCATGAAAAGAATACCAGTAAGTCAAAAGATGCGCAAAGGCTAAGACGGCATCTTTTTTTAAAAACCAGCCCCACAACTTTTATATTGATTATCCATCATAAAAACGATATAAAACTAAATCATGTACCGCCCTGAGTATTTAATTATTGATAATAACAACCTCAAGCTTTTTGAAGAATTAAATAATATCCTAAAAGAACAAAAATCCATTGATGTAGCCAGTGCCTATTTCAACATCGCAGGATTTTGGCTTGTAAAAGATGCCTTGTCAAATGCTAAAAGATTAAGACTGCTGATGGGCATTTCTCCTCAAATAGGCGAAAAAGAGCCTGATCTCTTTCAACCAGAAGAGCAATATAAAAAGAGTTTCCGCCGTGACTTAGAGGAGGAAGCATTTGAAAGGGATAAAAAAGAAGCTGTAATATCTTTAATTAAGCTTTTGCAAAATCCTGCTTGGGAAGTGCGCCTCTATGATAAGGGGTTTCTCCATGGCAAGGCCTATATTTTTGATAAGCTAGCTATTGTGGGTTCTAGTAATTTTACCCACTCGGGTTTCACTTCTAATACAGAGCTTAACGCTGTTTTAGATGAAGCTCATGCAAGGTACATAAGGGAAGAATGGTTTGAAAAATTTTGGCAAGATGCCCGTGATTTCAAAGAAGAGCTTATTAAAATTCTTGATGAATCAAAATTTGGTACTAAAGAATACTCACCTTATCATATTTTTATAAAGGCCTTATATGAGCTTCAAAAAGAGGATATTTTATTTGAATACGACACACCATCGGCTTTACCCGCAAGTGAAGTAGATTTGGCCAATTTTCAGGAAGATGCGGTTAAGCGTATTTATTCAAGGCTTAAAACTTATAATGGTGTTCTCATTGCAGATTCTGTTGGACTTGGAAAGACCTGGATTGCCAAAAAGGTCATTGAAGACTTTGGTTTTTATAGACGAAAAAGATTTGTTGTTATTTGTCCTGCCTCAGTAGATGAACCTTTATGGAGGCCCGCCCTAAAAGACATAGGAGTTTCTGAAAACATTATCCATATGGAGGAGCTTGGAAGAGAGGATCTTAATTTCTCAGAACTTGAAAGGAAATTAAATTTTAGGCTTGAAGACATAGCCTTGATTGTCATTGACGAGTCTCATAACTTTAGAAACCCATTTTCTAATCGTTATGAAAATCTGTTCACTTTAATAGAAAAAACCAGCATTGAAAACAAACCAAAAATTTTGCTCCTTACCGCAACGCCGATGAACAACACTCATTGGGATCTCTACTTTCAATTGATGTTATTAGCCCAAAATAATAAGAGAATTTTTTTTAAAGAAGGCATCTTTGATTTAGAAAAGGAATTTAAAAAGGCAGATAAAGGTAATATTTCCCAATTAGCAGATATTTTGCAGATTATCTCCATCAGGAGAACCAGACAATATATAAAGGATAACTACCCGGATGCAAAGTATAAAGATGAAACGGAGAATTGGATACAAATTAAATTTCCAGAACGAGAATTAGATGAGATAAATTATAGTCTTAATGAGACCTATCAAGGTCTTTATCACCAAATTGCCGAGAAGATAGAAAAAGGACTAAATCTTGCCTACTACAGACTTGAAGAATATCGGATAGCTGGCAAGAGAAACGAGATGGAACTAGGAAGAATGAAGGCCTTGGGGGGTATCTTACAGACCCTCCTCTTAAAACGCTTGGAAAGCAGTGTAAAAGCCTTTAGAAAAAGTATCCAGACACAAATAGATTTTCTTTCTACTTTTAAAGAGATCTTTCAAGAGGGTAAAATATTAAGAAAAAAGTTCTATGATAAATACCTTACTTATTTAGAGGAAGAAACGGAAAACGCAAGTTATTTAATAGAACAATTAAAGAGGAACCTTGAACCAGTGAAATTAGCAGAGTTTAATACAAAAAAGTTTTTTGAAGATTTAGACAAGGATATAAAAATATTTCAAGAAATAAAGGCCCTCGTTGCCCCTATAGATAAAAATCAGGACGCTAAGCTAAAAAAATTAAAAGAAAAATTGATAGAGCTTAAAGATAAGGGGAAAATACTTCTTTTTTCATTCTATGCAGATACCATTGACTATCTCTATGAGGCACTTATTCAAGACAAAGTGTTTTGCACTAAATTTAGTAAAAAAATAGCCAAGATAACGGGTAAATCTTCACCCCACGAGAGAAAGGAAAAAATTAGTAACTTTCTTAATTCGGATACAGATTTGCTCCTTTCTACAGATATTTTATCAGAAGGCCAAAACCTCCAAAAGGCAAGGATAGCCATAAACTATGATTTGCACTGGAACCCGGTAAGGATGATTCAGCGGGCAGGAAGGATTGATAGAATAGGCTCGCCTTTTGATGAGGTATACATTTATAATTTCTATCCAGAGAGGGAATTAGAAAGTCTGTTAGAGTTGGTAAAGATATTGCAGACAAAGATAGATATGATAAATGAAACTATAGGCTTAGACGCTTCCGTTTTAGGCGAAAAGATTAATCCCAAGGTCTTTGGCATCATCAGGGACTTAAAGGGCACAGAGGAGCAGAAGGAGAGGATCCTTAGGGAATTAGAAGAGGAACAATTCGGAGGGGGAGAGCTTTTCTGGCAGCCACTAAAAGACTTTGGTCTAGAGAGATTAAAGGAATTCTGTGAGTCTCTTCCACATGGCATTCAGAGCGGATTAAAAAGAGGGTTTAATGGCGTTTTCTTTTACTATAAGTACGGAGAAGACTATCATCTTTGGTATCTTTATGACGCTATCAATGACCGCTTTATCACTAATAAAACAGAGATATTAAATTTTATCTCCTGCAAAGAAGATGAGCCAAGAGTAATCCCTGAAGATTTAGATGTGTTTGAAATCCACAAAAAGGTAAGGAGGAAAATAGAAGAGTTTTTCTCTGAAGGTTTAATAGCCACAAAGATACGCGCTGTTCATGGCCGAATGAAAAACACACTGCGGGACATGAGGGATGAGCTAGTATTTATCCAAGAGAATTACCTGGAAGAAAACGATGCATTAATACAAAAAGTTGATAATATAATAAATGGCCTTCCCAGCATCTCTTTTACCAAGAAAAGGATGAAAACCTTAAGAAAAATCTGGAAAGATTATAAGCAGTCCAGAAATTGGCATATTATGCTGGCAAGGCTTAGTGAATTTTTAAAAGAAAAGCCTGTAAATGAATTAGAGGAAGCAGTAGAATTTGATGAAAACAAATTAAAGCTTATCTGTGTGGATTTTATCTCATAAAAGAGGATGATGTGGTGAAAATTAAAAAGGCTACCTATAAAAATCTTTTAGATAAAGTTTCAAACCTTATTGAAGAGGCAAGAAGGAAGACAGTCAGATATATAAACACAGTTATTACCCAGACTTATTGGGAAATTGGAAGACTTATTGTAGAGGAAGAACAGAGAGGCATGGCAAGGGCAGAATATGGTGAAGAACTTGTAAAAAGGTTATCAAAGGACCTTACAAAAAGATTTGGCAAGGGATTTACCATGTCAAACCTCTGGAATATGCGTCAATTCTTCTTAACTTACCCAAAACTCTACCCAATGCGTAGAGAATCTATAGATGAAAAACTCTACGCACTGCGTACACAATTGAGCTGGACACATTTTAGAATTTTGATGAGGATTAAGGATGAAACAGCAAGGCAGTTTTATGAAATAGAAACAATAAAGAACAATTGGTCAACCCGTGAGCTTGAGAGGCAAATAGACTCACTGTTGTTTGAAAGGCTCACCCTAAGCAAGAACAAAAATAAAGTAATGGAACTTTCCCGGAAAGGTCAAATTATTGAAAGACCTGAGGATGCCATAAAAGACCCCTATATACTTGAATTTTTAGGACTACCAGAAAAAAGTTATTATACAGAATCCCAATTAGAGCAAAGACTAATTGACCACCTTCAAGAATTTCTATTGGAGCTTGGTAAAGGTTTCACCTTTGTGGCCCGGCAGAAAAGGATTACTATTGATAATGAACACTATTATATTGACCTTGTCTTTTATCACAGGATATTGAGATGTCTTATATTAATCGACCTAAAAGTTGGCAAGCTAGACCACAAAGATGTTGGACAAATGAATTTTTACCTCAATTATATAAAGGATAAGGAAATGCTCGAGGGTGAAAACCCACCTGTAGGAATTATCCTCTGTACGGAGACTGGTAGGAGTAGGGTATTTGTAGAATATGCCCTTGGTGGATTAAGTAATAAGGTCTTTGTTTCTAAATACAAATTGTATTTACCCACTAAAAAGGAGTTAGAGGCTGAGATCAAAAAAGAAGCCGCCCGATTCTCCCTAATTAAAAAAAAGCAAACAACTAATAATGATTGATATTAAACAATTCATAGAAAGCCATATCTCTCAAATGGATAGCCCTGAAAAGGTCTATCAACTCTTTCAAGGCCTAGGATACAAAACATTAGACCCATCTTATAAAGGAAAGGAGGCCTGGGGACTTAGAGAAAAAGATAAGGAATTCATAAAACAGATTTATGCTATTGCCAATTATAAAAAGAAATTTCAAATCTTTCTGGTAGAACTAAAGACCCTCTCGCCAGGCATTATAAGAGAAATCCCTCTCTATTTTGAAAGAGAAATCCAATACCCATTCTTTATTTTCACCCCTGATTATCAAAACTATACCTTTGTTTTGATAGAAAAAATCCGTGAGGATGTGGGGGTATGGAAGCGAAAAATTATCAAACTCAATCTGGATAGAGAGAATGCTTATTACACAGATAAATGGATTCTATCTGAGATAGCTCTCAAAGATCCTACAGACGACCCCAAAAAGATATTTAAATCCTTACAGCAGGCCTTTGGCATTCACAAGGTAACAAAAAGGTTTTTTGTAGAATATCACAAAAACTTTGATATGTTAATAGAATCCTTAAAAAGGAATAATAGGGGTATCCCGCTGTTTAATTATCCGGAGCGCCTCTATGCCTTTGCCCAAAGATTTATGGGCAGACTAATGTTTTTATACTTCCTCCAAAAAAAAGGTTGGCTAGCAGGGGATAAAAAGTTCATTACAAACTGGTTCAACAAGACCAAAAGAGAGAGGAAAAATTTCTATCAAAGCATCTTAGAACCGCTATTCTTTGAAATCCTCAACCGCAAAAGGCCAAATGATGACTCCCCCTTTGGGAAAATACCTTTTCTCAATGGTGGCCTATTTGAAAAAGACTATGATGGATTAGTTTATATCCCAGATACAACTATAGAAAATATTCTTAAATTCCTAAACTCCTATAATTTTACCATATCAGAGGAAGTACCCCTTGAGGTAGAAGTAGCCGTTAATCCCGAGATGCTTGGGAAAATCTTTGAAAGTATGCTCCCAGAGTATGAACGTGGGGAAAAAGGCACATTTTATACACCTCGTCCAATTGTTCATTATATGTGTAGGGAAAGCCTAAAAGAATACCTGGTAAGTTTTAGTGATATACCAAGATACAAAATCCTACCACTCATAGAAGAAGGGAAAGTGAAACAATTAACAGCAACCGAGGCCAAAAAAGTCTATGAATTACTGAGAAATGTAAAAATTCTGGATCCTGCTGTGGGTTCTGGTGCCTTTTTAGTGGGAATGATGCAAGAGATAATCCATTTGAGACGGGCATTAGGTTCAATTTTAGAAGAAAAGATATTAGATGCTGAGTTAAAAAGAGAGATAATTCAGGAAAATCTCTATGGCGTAGACATCGAACCAGAGGCAATTGAAATTGCCCGTCTAAGACTCTGGCTTTCTTTAGTAGTAGATGAAGAGAAACCTGAGCCCTTACCGAATCTTGATTATAAAATCCTACAAGGTAATAGCCTGATAGAAACCATAAAGGGATATAACCTCTTAAAACTTTTTGAATCAGGAAAACTTGAACTCCAAATTGGTAAAAAAGAAGTTATCCCTAGTAAACAGCTTGAATTGTTTAGTAAGATTGAAACGTTAAAAAAAGAAAAACTGAAAATTGAAGAAAAAATAAAAAAAGGCGCCTACACACTCTCTCAAGGTAAGTTAAAGTTTCTTAATTTTCAGCTTTATCAAATAAATAATCAATTAAAAAAATTAAAGCCCAAAGATAATATAAAAGTAGTAAAAAACCAGGATATGTTCGGCATCCAGGTTGAAGTGAGCGATTATCACAGATTAAGAAATCAGTTTGCCTTTATAACTGACCCTTTAAAGAGAAAAGAGGCAAAAGAAAAATTGCAATTATATGAAAAAGAGATATTCCGCATCGCTAAAGAGCAAATCATATCCAAATTCAGACAAGATATAAATAATATCAGAGAGAGATATAAATTTCGTGATATTCCCAAAACCAAGCAAAATAAGATAAACAAATTAGAATTGACCATCTCTGAAATAGATAGAATATTTTCCCAATATGAAAAAGACAAGGTTAAGCCCTTCTTTCTTCCCCAGTGGGAGTTTAAAGACATATATAGAGAAAAGGGAGGCTTTGATATTGTTATCGCCAATCCACCTTATGTAAGGACACAAAAACTTTCCGACCTACCTTATAGAGAGGATCTGAAAAACCACCATGGATATATTGATGACCTCTATGTACATTTTACCTTCCGTGCCTTTGAGCTTGCCAGATCAAGAGGCATAATAACCTTCATTACCTCTGATACCTACCTCACCTTGGCCTGGAAGGAGAGAATGCGCAGGCTTCTCCAAGATTACCGGCTTCGTAGGTTAATTTTAACTCCCAAGGCATTTGAGGCAACCGTTAATACTGCTATTTATATTGCCCAAAAAGAAGTGCTTTCTGATTATAACCTAACCTTCATAGATGCCAGAGAAATCAGCAGCAATGAAGACCAAAACTGGGAGGATAGACTTATTGTATTTGAGGAATTAAAAGAGATTGAAGCCTATGATACCCAAACCCCCGTAAGGCTGGGAAATAAAGAATTAGAGGTGTCTTATAGTCGTTATGCCGATATAGGGCAATACCGAGTACCTATTGAAATCTATAAAAAATCAGTAAAAAGGGTCTTCTTCCCTCCCACCGAGAAAAATCTCAAAATCTATCAAAAATTTATGCCCAAAATGAATGAACTTTATGAGAAATGGTGGGATAAGATAAAATCGAGTAAGGATATACAAAAGCATAAAAAAGAAATAAAAGGATATCTTTCTACTTTAAGGCCAGGGGATATTACTCTTCTGGGACTGATAACAGAGGGTGGACAAGGACTTGCAACTGCAGATAACGGCAGATTCTTGGCTGTGCTAGAAGGCACAGAAGAGGCAAAGAGGATTGAGGAGAGACTTAAAGATTTTGAGAAAAAGTGGAAGAAAAAAGATAGCAAAATTTATGAAACTTATCAGGAGCTGCTGAAAAGATATCCAAGAAACGAGGCATTGGATAAATTAAGAAGGAAATTTGGTGAAAAAAAATTGGGTTTCCCAAGGGGATTTATTTATAAAATTATCAAAAAAGAGGATGTTTTTGACATTGCCTCTCATTTATCGAAAATCACTGGCTTTGAAGACCAAGAGGCTGAACGACAGCGCATAATATTTGAGGGTTTGGAAACACCGAGATACTGGGTATCCTTTGAGACCACCAAAAGTGCAGAAGATGTCTACTTCTGGTCGCCAAATGTTATCTGTATTAACTGGTCTAAAGAAGTGGTGAAATGGTTTTTCAGGTACTCTGGGAAAAATGCTTATAGAATGCCTGTAATCCGCAATCCCCATCTTTATTTTTGTAAAGGGGTTATCCTATCTCGTTTTCACAGATTACGAGCAAAAGTAGTTGGTTATAGTATATTTGACGATTCTCATCCATTTTTGACAGTAATCAACAACATACTAGGTAATAATTCAGAAAAAATGTTATCTGCACTTTTAAACTCTTCAATCCTTGGTATTATATTTGATGAGTTTTACGCCACCAAGAAATTTGAACTTAACGCCCTCCGTCTCTTGCCCATCGTCATTCCCAGCGCATCACAGCAAAAAGGAATAGAAACTCTAGTTAACAAGGCCATTGTGATCCAGAAAAAACGTTACGCCACAAAGGATGAGGATGAAAAATCCCGATTGTGGCAAGAACTTCAAGAAGTGCAACGGCAAATAGATAGGAAGATAGAAGAAATTTATGGGATTTAGAAATGGCACATGAAATATACCCTATACCTTCCATATTCTCTGGTTTAAGTAAACAGGAATTCATTGAACTACTGAGGAGGTAAAAAATATGAAAAAGAAAAAGGATTATGAGGAGAATTATTGCCCAATATGCGGTCATAAAAATGTACTGGAAGAAAAAGCTCAGAGAAAAAGTCCTTCCTATAAAAACAAAGAATACTCTTATTATGAATGTCCACGATGTGGTGATTTTTTCATATCTTATGAACTAGACAGAAATCTTCAAAGTGAACAGAAACCGCTTACTTTGATTTCATCTTGGATAAGGGAACAAAATGAAATAGGAAGAGAAGTATCTTTAACGACTGAGGCTTATGAAAGGCTTAAAAAAGATTTACGGATGCCAAGCGTCAGTGAAAAACAATTTAAATTAATGCAAGCACTCGAAAGACGTACTGAACCAGGGGAATGGGTTGATTTGAGAAAAAATAAGGAGGCCCTTATAGCAGCCGGATGGTGTACTAGCTTAGAAGAACTTATCTTTTGGATAAAAACATTAATTGAAAGAAAGCTCCTAAAAGAAAAAGGTACCCAAACCCATAGGGCTACTCCTGGGGGTATTAGACTAGATGGACCTTCACATATTCAGATTACCGGTTCTGGTTGGGATTACTTGGATGAATATAAACGTCGGAAACCAAAGGATTCAAAAAAAGCCTTTATAGCCATGTGGTTTGACAAAAGGATGGATTCTATTTTGGACAATGCTATATATCCTGCTGTTGAGGAGGCTGGATATGAGCCAATAAGAGTAGACCGTGTTGAACATATTAATAAAGTTGATGATAAAATCATTGCTGAAATTAGATCATCAAAATTCGTCATTGCAGACTTGACAAAACACCGAAACGGTGTTTATTTTGAAGCTGGCTTTGCTCTTGGACTCGGTATACCTGTGATCTGGTGTGTTAGAGAAAATGATTCAAAAAAAACACACTTTGATGTAAGACAGTTTAATCTTATTATTTGGGAAAATGAGAAGGATTTAAAGGAAAAATTGCTTAATCGTATTAAAGCTGTAATTGTCTAAAAGATGCCTGAAACAAATAAGATGACCAATTGTAACTTATATAAACATTGACACTTATTTTCCCAAAATTCAGGGTTTATGGGTCTATATACTCTTCAAAGTTATTACACCAAATAACATTTTGATTAATAAAATTCCCAAAGAAATTGACTATTTTTTCCCTTATATTTTGATCAGGGTTAACAATTGTAAGAGATGGTTTATTTGTATTTTTACAAATGGCCCTTTTAAATAGCCATTTTGCTTCAATATCTATATCTGGAAAGGAATATCCAATTATGATGAGTCTATCAGCCCGTTTTAAATAATCTTCTGCAACCTTCCAGACATTGGCTAAGAGTTCAGGAAAATCCTTAAAATAT
>Ga0190352_1000180_pt1 | contig 15765 bp, 11 predicted proteins | sample 4872131011_MG_FD_161682 | JGI IMG/M metagenome (GOLD analysis project Ga0190352, IMG submission 161682) | Hydrothermal vent microbial mat bacterial communities from Southern Trench, Guaymas Basin, Mexico - 4872-13-10-11_MG | ecosystem: Environmental > Aquatic > Marine > Hydrothermal vents >...
CAGAGAGATGGGGATAAGGGAGAAGTAGATATGAAATTTGTAGTGGAAACCATGAGCACTGACAAGAATATAATAGATAAGGAATCGCACCGTATATTGTCGCTACACCGTGCAGGAACGAAGTGAAGAACCTACCCAAGCTCGTGCAGTCAATTGGTATCTATCGCAGACTTTAAGACCGCTTTTATGGGTGATTGTGGATGACGGGAGCACGGACAGAACGGGATGGAGTAAAAACAATGTATGTACGCACAGCGGTTGAATTAAGAGAAGGTATATAGCAGGTAGCATTAAAAAAGAGGTAGGAGAAAAAGAAAAAGAAATGTCAGAAAAGATAAACGAGATATTATACGAAGCTTTGTTTAAGGATAAGAAAAAAAGTCTTTTTGGAACAATGAAAAAGAGAGATATATCAGACCTTAACCTTAGAGACCATGAGGATAGGATATAAATGTTATAGGAACGTGAAAGTATTAACTGGAGCTGGAGACCCGCATTTTGCAAATTTCTCCGATAGTAACATGCTTATACTTCAGATAAATTGGATTTTTTGATAAATAAAAATGGCTGGCAAAAATGTTCTTGCGGTGGGTGCGCATGCGGATGATGTGGAAATAGGCTGTGGTGGCACAGTTGCACTACACGCGAGAAATGGCGATAAAGTTGTCATATTAATCATGGCTGAATCCTCTTACACGTATTACAATGGCACAGTTCTCAGGACAAAAGAAGAAGCGGAGAGAGAGGAGAGAGATGCAGCGAGGATACTGGGCGCAAAAGAATTGATAAATCTCGGTTTCAAGAACAAAGAGGTACCATATTCAAGAGAATCGGTAGAATCTATCAATAGAGTGATTGATGGGTATAACATAGATATTATATACACACACTGGTATCATGATTCGCATCAGGACCACAGGAGAACAACGCAATCGGTGCTCGCAGCTGGCAGATATGTGAAGAACATCCTGATGTATGAGCCTGAATATCCCGCAGGACGCTCATATTTGGGGTTCAGAAACCAGTATTATGTTGATATCACCTCCACGTTTGATATAAAAATGGAAGCATTGAAGCAGCATAAGAGCCAGATAAGGAAGTACGGTGAGAAGATGTTCCTGGAAGCGGTGGAAGCGCGTGCACGACATCGCGGCTACGAGATAGGTAATAAGTATGCGGAATGCTTTGAGGTTGTGAGATTATTAGGTGAAATATAGGGGATGAAACTGTCAAAGAAATCAAAAATTGGATTATTTTCACTACTTATAATACTCAATGTTATTCTCAGGTTTCAAGTAGTGCCTAATGAAATTTTCCCAGATTCATTTTTGATGCATATAATGGTGAATTCGTTGAATGAATTTGGTTATGCGAAATGGTTCCTGCATCCGCTCTCCGTTATCGGACTTTACCCTGCATCATATACGAGCACGATGCAATTTCTCCTTTCCGGTATCTCGCAGACCACAGGGCTGGAAATGAGATGGGTGATATTTCTTTATTGTGTGTTCTTCGGACTTCTGAGCATGTTCACCTCGTATCTGATGGCAGGCGAGATATTTGATAATGACCTTTTTAAGCTTTTAGTAGCTTTTGGGTTCTCCACTTCTCCCGGGGTATTAGCATATACAACATGGACAATACCGACAAGGGGGCTTTTTGTTGTTTTAGCACCTTTGCTTATTTATATGCTGTTAAAATGTCGCCTCTCTATAAAATATGCACCACTAACATTCATCCTGACAATTTTTTTATTTGCTACACATCACCTATTTTATTTTCTCATCCCGTCTTTCCTTATTTTTTTAATTCTCATCATATACTTCAAGCTAAAAAGTAAGATGGGGGTTATAATAAATAATAGAACCTCTAAATTGACGCCTTTTATACCTGTTTGCGGATTTTTATGCATGTATTCTATACCCTTCTTCACAGGGCATTTCATCGAGGGAGGCTCAAGATATGCTCCGGTATGGGAAGGCTATCTAAGATATATAGGGGTATTGATAATACCCGCTATTGGAGGTCTCTTATATTTAGTATTCAAACAAATTAAGAGTTTAGAGGAGTGGTTTATACTTCTATCGGCAATTTCCCTCATCACTTTTATATATATACCGACGTATTTGAAATGGTTTTTACCCATTTTTGTTATACCATTATCTTGCATGGGGTTGATAAATATTATGAAATTGAAGATAAGAAGGGCATTGCTGGTCGTCATACTCTTCCTGCTACTTGCTCTTTCTTTTTCCTCTTATTATCAGTTCATACACTTCCTGCCATCTCCAGGGATGAGAGGAATGCATGCGAGATATATGGAGGATTCCACATATCAGACGGGGAGATGGATGAAATATCATTTGAATGGCTCTGCTGTATCGAATGATGCTGCACTTGGTAAAAGGATTTTCGCAGCATCTGAGACCTCCCATGTCCTTACAGGATTCACCACGTGTGACCTCGTTTATGGCTTTATTCACCTTAATTTGTCAGAATTCCGGAGATATCCAATCACATCTGAAGATTTTTGGTTTGATGGTTATGAAGGTCCAGATGTTGGAGAAATAACCTGGGATTATATTCATAGCTATTATGGGAAATTCAGGTTATTTAATATCTCATATATCATAGAAAATAAGGAATGCGGAGGGAATGTATACTGGCATCATGGTAATTCCCCGTCAAAACCCCTTCATTTTGCATATGACAAGGGAAGTTCCGTATACGATTGTGGAAATATAGGTATCTGGAGTGTGAAGAGCATATGATATGAAAATATATATAATGGACACAATTGAGTTACCAAAGAGCAGTGGAGGAGCAACACATAAATGGGAACTCGCAAGGAAGCTATCTAAAATGGGGCACGAAGTGCATGTTATGACTTACGAGGGCACAAAAGTTGAAGGGGCAGTTACGCATACAATGAAGACCAGAGAGAAATATGGCTTTGAGTTCTTTTTTAAGCTTATACATTTATTAAGCATTTTAAGAGTTATTATAGTATGTAATCCTGATATTATATATACAAGGAATGTATCTTTTGCATTACTGGGACTTTTAATAAAGAGGATAAAAAAAGCAAAATTAGTGCTTGAGTTAAATGGCCTATTTTCGGAAGATTGGAAATCGGGAAAAAAAATATATGGTGGTGTAAAAAAATTATATGTAGATGTAAAAAACGTTGTATGGAGTTACTTGGAATTTTTTGTTGCCAAAAAAGCAGATGCCGTAATAGCAGTGGCACAGGGCATTAAAGACATTTTAATACAGAGAGGGGGAGATAGGAACAAAATTTTTGTCATCCCAAATGGGGCCAATATAGATATGTTTAGACAAATAAACGACTCAGCAGCTATTAATGAACTACGAAATCATCATGGTATAAAGAATGATTATATAGTGGCTTTTATTGGCAATCTTGCGCCGCATCACGGCATTGAATATTTGATAAATAGTGCTCCTATTGTGCTGAATGTCCTTCCAAATACTAAATTTTTAATTGTTGGCGATGGGGCAATAAAAAAAGAGCTTATAAACCTTTCAGAACGAATAGGCGTATCTGATGAAATAATATTTACGGGTAGGGTCTCATACGAAATCGTTCCGTTATATATAAACATGGCTGATGTGTGTGTTGCTCCATTTATACGAGCAAGAAATGAAAGAATAGGCTTGTCACCACTGAAAATTTATGAATATTTAGCTTGTGGAAAGCCGGTGGTTGCAAGCGATATAAAAGGCATTGGAGATTTATTGAGGACTTCGAATGCTGGAATTGCAGTTACACCAGAAGACCCTGTTGAATTGGCTAATGCAATTATCAAATTGCTCAAAGATGAGGAATTAAGAAAGCAAATGGGAAAAAACGGGAGAAAAGTCGCGGTCAATAATTATAGTTGGGACCATACAGCTAAGAAAACGATAGAAGTATTTGAAAAGATATTAATTAAGAAGGGTGATTACTCATCAGCAAGCTAAAAATCCTTTTTGTATATTCCTACCTTTCATCATTCATCAAAGCAGATTTGGAGATTCTTCAACGCCATTTTGATGTAATACCTCATCAATGGACGAGGACGAGAGATATAAAAAATATTTTGCGTGTTATAAGGTATATTCTCAGAACAGACTTGAGTTTTATATGGTTCGCAGGCGGTCATGCCGCCCGTGTAGTCTTCCTTTCAAAACTTTTCAGGAAAAAATCAATTGTAGTCGTTGGTGGCTATGAGGTTGCAAAGGTGCCTGAAATTAATTATGGATTGATGTTAAATCCTAAATCTGCTCGTAGAGTGAAATATGTGCTGGAGAATGCTGATCTTGTTCTGACTGTGGATGAATCTTTAAAGAAAGATGCTATTAATAACGCAAGGGTGAATGGAGAAAATATTCTAACTGTTTCTACAGGCTATGACTATGAAAAGTTTAGACCAGCGGGGGAAAAAGAAAATTTAGTAATTAGTGTGTCGGTAGGGGATACTTGGACAAGAGTTCAGTTAAAGGGTTTAGACACATTCGTAAAATCTGCAGAATTCTTGTCAGATGTGAGATTTTTAGTGATTGGCATTCAAGGAGGTGCGCTGAAGAAACTTCAAGACATCACATCTCCCAATGTGGAGTTTCTTGGTCCTTTATCGCAAGATGAGCTTATTCCTTATTATCAACGAGCAAAAGTTTACTGCCAACTTTCAATGAGAGAAGGACTCCCAAATGCGCTTTGTGAGGCGATGCTATGTGAGTGTGTGCCTGTTGGAACGAGAAATTGTGGTATTCCAACAGCAATAGATGATACTGGATTTTATGTGCCTTATGGTGATCCGAAAGCAACCGCAGAAGCAATTAAAGAAGCGTTGAACGCTGATAAAGGGAAAGAAGCAAGAGAGAGAATAAAGAAGATGTTTCCAATAGAGAGAAGGGAAAAGGAATTAGTTGAAATAATAAGAGGCTTAATAAAGGAGGGGGAGTAAAAATGAAAAAATATCCGTTCTTTATAGTTATTGATGATGGTGGATTCGATTTTGCAGTATATGAAAACAGAAATAGCAAGATTAGTATGGATGTATACTATACCATCTTAAAACTCGCAAGAGAATTCGATATAAAAATTCCGATTTGTTTTACTATGAAATATTTAGACAAAGAAAATATCTCAGGGGTTGGAACTCCATTAGAATACGCTGTTGATTTAGTTGATTTCTTGAGAGAGAATAAAAAATACATTGAAATCGGCTATCATGGACTTACTCATAAATATAAAAATCACATTGGAGAATTTTATTGCCTCGATGTTAATGAACCGATCCCAGAGAAGATTCAAAGAGAGTATATAGAAAAAAGCGCAAAAATATTCGAGTATTGGAACTTAGATTTTCCAGAATTGTTTGTCCCGCCATATCACGCATGGGAACTCGGTGTTACAGATAAACTATTATCCAAATTTGGAGTGAAATATCTGGTTTCTTTTGAAAAATTTAGATATAACAATTATGAGTATAAATGGAATGCTTCTCGATATATTCTATTTTTACCACGTGAGGATATGGGCATTTACAGTTATCACACATATCTCACTGGAGATCAATTAAAAATCGCAAAAAAACTTATTCTACCAAGAAATATAATAAATAATTTGCGTTTTCGAAAGCGCATATTTAATAAACCAGTTCATAGCTATATGACACACATAGGGAATTTCATGCCACAAAATTATGATTTTTGGGTGCAATTATTGAATTGGGTAAAAGACAACCCAAAACTACAGCTCTGCCGAGATAATCAGAACGCTGTAGAATCTTTTTTATTATCGTTGGGGTGTCATAAATGAGTAAAACAAATAAGGAGAAACTGTATGATTATATTAATCAGTTGGTATAGAGCCTTACATGCAATCCTTGCGAAAACATGGAATTGTAGGCAAGAAAAATATTTTTGGATGTGGATTGCGGTCTTGGAGAATGGACTTTTGCAGCAGCAAAATTAAACCCAGAAGCTTCAGTAACAGGAATAGACATAAATGAAATAATGCTGGATTTTGCTATTAAATATAAAAGGGAAAAATGACGTCAAGAATTGCGAATTTTTAAGAGAATTCTATGAAAATTTATTGAAAATTTTTCAACAAGAAAGTTTTGATGTGATCATGTGCAACGGTGTAAATCTGCACAGAAGGTGAAATATGTGCTAGAAAACGCAGACAAAATTTTAACCCCCTCCATCAACCATTCACAAAAGATCATCATATCACTCTCCAATCTATCAAAACACCATTTTACCACCGCCACTTAAAACGACAATTTTTAATTGCATATAATTAACAAAATAGTGCCATATGACCCATACTATATCTATCATCCCTATACTTAATTAACATTCTCTTTCTCACCACCTCCGCCTTCGTATAGTTCCTCGATCAAATCAGCGTACTCCACAACCAGCGATTTACTAAGCTGCGTTATGAATGAAGTCTCTTCCACCGACAATCCTTTCTTAAGGCAGAATCGCACACGGTCGAAATCGCCGAGATATCTATCGACGGCGCTGGGACTGTGATGAGTTCCCCTTGCGATGTCCACCCTGCATCATATACGAGCACGATGCAATTTCTCATGAATGCCCTTATTTTCTTTCATTGTGCCTTTCACTATCCCCAGCAGGTTCTTATCTGTATGTAATTCTTAAAATATTATCCTTAAAGTTTTAAAGTGCGGAATGTGAGTTATTCCCTAAATGATGGGAGTTAAGGTTAATTAATTATTGTGTTGCTAAAAATAATCTCAAAAATAATTCGAAAGATGCAAGATATAATATCTTCATCGAATTATTTGCTTTTCCAGCTTCATGCTGTTGAATTAAAGTTTTAATATACTCTTGATTAAAATATCTCCTTGATATTGCTTTTTCATTCAACAATAATTCTTTAAAAAACCTCTTCCAATTTTCATTCGTTCTGAGCCATTCATTAAAATTTACGTAACTCCGTTTATTGAGTAGAATGATCTTATCCTTTGATAATCTGCGTATTAATTTCTTTAATAATTCTTTACCAGACTGATAATACATTCCAACTCTCCAACATAATAAAGGTGCATCTGGTTTAACCATCGTTTCGTTATAAGGTATTTTCGCTAACTTCAGTGATAACTTCTTCAAGAATTTGCGATAAATTTTATGAGCTTGTCGGAGTTCTGGAGGTATTTTCATAATTAAACCTATAAAATTGTTATCATATGTGGGCACAGAATTTTCTATTACAGTACGCATTAAAATATGACCTCCAATAGTCCATCTTCTAACATGATTTTGAAGGTAAAACTTATCGCAATAATTTCCTGGATGTTTCTCATTAATTTTGTTAAACTCTTTTTTAAAAGAGATTATAGGACAATTTTTTATTTTGCTATAATATTTATCAATAAAAAGTTTACTAAGCTCGCTATCAGAAAAAAGTCTTGTCTTATTATATAATATCTCAAATAAATTATCATTAATCTTTGCATTTAATATTTTTTGATTTAAATAGCTTCCACCAAGAGTTAAATCTAGTGCAAATCCATCAAAAACGATATCGATGTTTTTATCTCTAACAGCTTTATGCACAGGAGGGATATAGCTGATCCCAATATAATTCATTCCATCAGAGTAAAAAATTTCTCTTTCGGCATTATTAATAATCATCTCAGGGGTTATTTCTATTGCTTTGAACTTTGTCCCCGCCTTTTTTGCAACTTTTTTCGCTATTTTTACCTCATCACAATCTAAAGGACCAAAACTAAATGCAAGAACATCCTTTCTCTTATTTTTGTCAATGGCACCAACTACACACCTTGAATCTAATCCACCACTCAATGAAACTCCATACCTTAAATTATCTTTCATCCGTATCTCAACTGCTTTCTTAAAAATTTTAACCAATTCATCTACGAATTCATCTTCAGATTTGCTGTAATCAGGTTCATAATTGAAATCCCAATACTGCTCTATTGAGAGTTTTCCATTCCAAACGGTAATAGAAGCCGGTGGTAAAACTTCTATGCCTTTAAAAAAAGTTTTATTTCCTAAAATCTCTCCAAATGCAAAGAAATCTGCAATTGCTTCGTCATTTAATTCCTTTTTGAAGCTTTTATCCTGTAAAATTGCCTTAACCTCTGGGCCAAACAACAATTTTTTATTATTTATTGCATAATAAATAGGTCTTAGTCCATACCTGTCATTAACAATTATTATTTTATTTTCTTTAAAATCATAAATAACGAATACAAAAGACCCATTCAAATTTTTAATAAAATCTATACCACGATCTTCATAAGAATATAAGCAGAATTCAGGGTCATTTTTAAAACTAAATTTGTATCCTTTCTCTTTTAATCTATCCATCTCTTCTTCATAATCGTAAATTTTACCGTCCATAAAGATGCAAAGCGATTTATCCTCATTGAAAATCGGCTGTGGTTCTGGGTTAAAGATTCCTGAATGCACTCGTGCAATTCCAAAATGCAAGTTAATATATTTATCTATGCGATAAAAATCTTCATGTTTTATAGAATCAATCACGCGATTCAAGAGCTGTTCATCCACTGCCTTTTCCGATACGATTCCTACGAGTCCAGGCATATAATCACCTCCGATATATTAATGATAATGTTAATGATTTAAACATATCTCTATCCTCTTCTGTAAGGAAGAACCAGAATATTAAGATTGAATAGCCAATCAATATTACCCCCCCGAGTAAAAATGGATTTACAAAAACCATGCCAAATTTAAATAGAATTGTAGCCATAAGAGCAGCTCCTAAAATCCCTAAATACCACCTAACATTAACTTTTATTGAAAGATGTTTTATTACCAAACCCAAATTAATAAAAGCCCCTCCTGCTAAAGATATTGTGGTTGCAATCGCAGCTCCGACAATGCCTATTTGTGGTATTAAAATAATATTCAAAGCGGCATTAATCGCCATCATGAAAGCGGATATTTTCAGATTTAAGTCAGGTCTGTCTATTGCAGCAAGCGATCCACCTATTGGCTGAGCAATACTACCTCTTATTACTGTTCCTATAAGCAATATCTGAAGTGGCAGAACAGCGTATATGAACCTATTACCAAATAAAAACGTAACAATATCCTTTGCGAAAAACCATACCGCGAGCCCTACTGGTAATAAAATACAGGCTGAGTATTTCATGCTTTTGTCAATCATTTTATTCAGTGAATCATATTTTCCCTTAGCCCAGTATTCAGATGTTGCGGGATAAGTTATCATCTGAATGGATAGAGGGACTCTCCAGAAGAATCTGCTTAAACTTACAGCAGCGGTGTAATAACCCAGGTCTGAAGCTGTTAAAAAATATCCGATTAATAAACTGTCTGCTTGATTTTGTATTAAATTTATTGAATTTGCACCCATCATTCGGCTACCAAAGGCTGTCAGCATTTTTGTGTTCCCCTTGAAATCGTAAATTTTGAAATTTACAAATTTTTTCATGGTAGTTGCTGCAATTATTACCACAATAAATAATGCCAGCATATCACCTATCAAAGCACCTATGACCCCAAAACCTAAAAAAAGGAGAATCAGTGTAAACGAAAAAATCATTATTTTATTCAATATATCAATAAATGTTAAATGTTTCATCTCTCGTAAACCGTTGAAGAGCGCCAAGAGTACTCCGAAAATTAGAGAGAATGGAAATACGCCTGCATAAATTTTAAGCAGGAATGAGAGTGAAGGCATGTTAAATACATCGGCTAAGGTATTGGTTAACACAAACAAAGCAATACTTGCAAATACGCCTAAAATCGCCATCGTAACTATTCCACTTGAAACTATTGCGCTGAGCTTATTCCTATCGTCTTTATGTTGTGCAGTATATTTTATTATTGCACTATTGAATCCCAGACCTGCTATAAGTGTGATAATACCAGCAATCATTGTTACCATTGAAAACAATCCCAAGCCCTCAGGACCAAGGAAACGTGCCATTACAGGTTTTTTCAAAAAATTCAGCACTAAACCCGCCATAGAGCCTGCAAACACCCAGCCTACATCAAATGCGAATTTTCTCACCGTTTTTATATCCGGCATCGCTCCCCTCTCATCTCTCTCGTTTAAAAGCGTTATGTATTGCTTATCATTATCAATAATATTTATAAGTGCGATTGCAAATCATGTGCTCTTTCCCTAACAAGAATTTTTTAACATCCTGAATTCGTTAAAGGGTTAAAGAAAGGGGATACGCGGACATGAAACTATACCATTCAGGTGCGCGCGTGGGTTCGCGTGCCATCTCTCTGACAAAAATCGTCTGGAGTCCTAAGTCCGTAATGATATTGAAGAACGCGAGATAAGCAAACACGAAATTATACTTACCGAAGCCGACCTTACCGAGATACCTCGCAAGGTAGATTGTTACAGCCAGAGATACCAGCCGGAAGATAAGGTCACCACTGATGATGATACCTGTGTTCTTTGCCACTCGCTGTACTGTGCTCAACTGAATCACCTGTCTCCTGGCTAATCCAGAGTGTTTTCTATATCCAAATGTCTATTCCCATATATTTATACCAATTACAATTTTACTTTCCTTACATGCCACCACAGGGTGCGTGGACAAATTAAAAATTTATATCAATTTGCGATAATTTATTTCTACATATCGCATTATAGTTTGAGGTATGTACAAAAGCTCTTACATTGTATGTAAGGGTTTAAATACCCCTTAATTTTTAACTTAGTAGTAAACTAACTATGAATGTACAGCATCTGTGAACAGGATAAATAGTAGGCGAGGTATAATATGCGAGGTATAATATAATGGTGGTGTTAGTAAAAATAGAAAATAAGCATAAGGATAAATGGGGTAAAGATACAGTGGAAAATAAGAAAGCCAGCAGCAGTAGCAGGATGACGAATAGTTCCGTCTTTATTGCATGTTTCGTGATAGGTATCATCCTTATTACAGGACTGAGCGGAGTGGTGAGCGTGAGTGCCGCTGCACCATCCATCACCGATTGGTCTTCTACTGGAGGAACGCCAACCTACAAGGATAATCCACAAGACCTCATATACAAGGTTCAGCCAGAAGATACCATTACCTTCACCGTGACAGCAAATGAAACCTGTAACTTCACCTGGGAAGTTATGCGCGGAGCAGAAGTTCTTCAAACGCATGAAGAAAACAACACAAAGACAAGCTCTTTTACCTGGACTGTTCCGAATGAGGTTTCCTCGTGGGATATAGAGGTAAATGCTCAAGGTAAATTAAAAGCTGTTGGACCCACAGAAACCGCCCATCTATTCTGGTCCCTCACAACATCAAATCTCATAACTGTTGCACCGGGAGAGAGTATTCAAGATGCGATGAATTCCCTTCCAGCAGAGGGAGGAATAGTTGAGCTTACAAGTGGCACTTTTGTGATCACTTCCACCATCCTCATCAATAAGAGCAATGTAATTTTGAGGGGGGCTGGAATGGATAAAACAGTCATAGATGGCAGTAGCGGAGAGTTCACGGTTATAATGGTTCATGATTCCTTAGATATCCATTCTTATCCTGTGGAACTTTCAAATGTAACGATTGCGGATATGTATATAAAGAGTAGTGGCGGACGGAGCAGTGGATGGGGCATTGCCTTTGTTTATGTGCGGAAGCCAAAAGTCTCGTCCGTTCATGCAGAAAATTGTTCAAATGTAGTTCGGTTAAGAAACACTTTAGAGGCGGAAATTGCCTACTCTCTTTTTCGCAATAAGAAAGGGATCGTTTTGTGGTCATTATTGGAGAATCAATTTGGAGAAAAGACATGGATACATCACAATACTATAGATGGTGGTACTGATACTAGTGAAATTATTGAATTCAATCGCTTGAATGAGCAGGAGGAGCAGATATATCCCAATTCTTATGCTGTAATAGAGCATAATACAATTTATAATGCAGCCAACGATGGAGTTTTTCTTTATTCGGCTTGCGGATATGCCACTGTAAGATATAATCATATATATAATTGTCGTGACAATAGTATATATGTTGTTTTTAGCAGTGGCCATGAAATATACGGTAATATATTGAGTGATACTTATAAGGGCTCAGGTGTTACTATTGGTGAGGAGGTGACAAATGTTGAAATACACCATAATATCCTGCTTAACAATAAAATAGCAGGAATTTCAATCTATCAATCTAAGCTATATAGTCAGCCACCGAAAGACATAAAAATTTACTCAAATACAATATACGAAAATGAGGAAAGTGGTATCAAGGCATCCCATACCGCCGTGAGTGGTGAGAACATAATTAAGAATAACATCATAGCAAATAATGATCAATATGGAATTTACATGAATCTTACGGGAGGAAGTTTTACTATTGATTATAACGATGTATGGGGGAATCCAACGAATTATCAAGGTTGCTCCGCAGGTGCAAACGATATCTCTATCGACCCATTATTTGCAGATGTTTCAAATTATGACTTCCATCTTAAATCGCAGGCAGGCAGATGGAGCGGCACAACTTTGGTTTATGACCCTGTAACGTCTCCCTGCATAGATGCAGGAGACCCTTCTGAAAAAGACCCGGACGGAACAAGAATGAATATGGGCGCTTATGGAGGGACGAGGGAAGCTTCTAAATCCCAAAGCCATGGAAGCCATGGTATAGAAACCTATAATATCTCTGGTTATGTAAAATACGCAAATGGCACAGGAATTTACAATGCTTATGTAACTAACAACGTAACAAGTGCGGAAGATTATACCAATGAAAGCGGATATTATATTCTTACTAACTTTACAAATGGCACTTATAACATAACTGCTTCTAAACCAGGATTCTATTCAAATTCTATAACTGAATCAATACTGGGAGCGAATGAGGAGTATGCAAATATTACTCTAACTGAGATTGTGGATAGTGATACTAAATCACCGACAATCTCAAATGTAAGTTATTCATTGATAACCGCAACCAGAGCAACTATTACATGGGATACTGATGAACTTTCAACATCATCAGTAAAATATGGCACTTCTCCAGGAATTTATACCCGAACAAGAAGTGATACCTCTTATGTAACTTCACATTCAATAACTCTAACAGGATTAACACCAAATACAACCTACTATTTTGTTGTCAACTCGACAGACAAAGCAGGGAACTCTGCTGAAAGTGATGAACACAGCTTTATCACTCTCTCAGTACCACAAGAGGGATACGTTATCCTGTGGGATACGAACAAGAAATATACCGAAAAGAATCCGTTCTCGGATGCTTTAGCCGATAAAGCGAACTGGACACAGGTGCCTTATGGCGTGACTAACTACACATTCACGGGCGATGCTATGATCGAGAACGATTACTATTATCTATTCCTATTCTCAAACGATGAAGATTCACCCGCACTCGCTGCGAAGATGAACGGGGGCTCTACTGTCCAGAACGAGATATATAAGGTGCATGACACCGGATATCGTAACTTCGGTATGGGGAACATGTGGGTGGAGATACTGAAGAATGATAAAGACGAGGTAATTGTAAAATCAGCGGAGAAGGGTATGCGGTTTGGAGAACCCCCGGTACCGATTACTACGACATACACTATTAAAGGTGGTAAACCGTGGCTTGAAGTACGCCCGGTTGAGAATGTGAACCAGCAGGGGATGCATAGAAAACAGAGGCTCGCTGTGTTCATCTACAAGAATGTGACAAAAGATGTTTTGATAGATGCGAAGAAACATGGAGAATTTGAAGAGAATGTATATCCTGAAAATGGTTGTATTGGCATTGTCGTTTTTCACCGTGAATACACTCCACCTGATAACCCATCTGATTACGATTTCTTGTGGCTTTTAACATTCCCTCCCGGCGCTGAGAATAACAGTTTGACATATGCGGGAGTACATTATCCCGATCCATACTGGGAATGGGATGATAAACCAGGAGCACCTTCAGTTGGTGCTGTATACGCATATCTTGATAAAATGGTGATAATAGGCGTATTAAACTCAAAAGATAACTGGAAACGGGAAGATGTTGGTCAATATTTAAATGCAGGCGAGACATATACAAGTTCATTCACAGCCCCTTATGCGGGGAAATGGCGTGTTGCAGGTGTTTTTTCAGATGATGATTGGAACATAACAGATTATTTCAGCGAAGTGGAAATGAACGAAGGTGAGCATTTCACATTTACAAGTCCGAGAAATGGGACTTTAGAATATCTTGTGATGTATATGTTTGACCGCACTGAGAACACACCTGAGAATATCACCACAATAATGGATGTTTATCGGGAGACGATGGGAATTACTCCAGATATAACTTCACCGGCAAAAGTAAATGATTTAGTAGCAAGCAATCCCACCCAAAATTCAATCACTCTGACCTGGACAGCACCGGGCGATGATGGCAATACCGGAACTGCTGCTCAGTATGATATCAGGTATTCTACTTCAGAAATAACAGAAGAAAACTGGAACTCAGCAACCCAATGCACGGGCGAGCCAGCTCCGAAACCAGCAGGTAGTTCTGAGACCTTCACTGTTACTGGCTTATCTCCAAATACAACTTATTATTTCGCTTTAAAGACCGCGGATGAAGTGCCTAATTGGTCCCCCATCTCCAACAGCCCATCTGGAAAGACCACTCAGGTAGCGGGTGGATTAGTTGGTTACTGGAAGTTTGACGAAGGAGCAGGAACAACCGCAGTAGATTCATCCGGGAACAATAATAACGGAACCTTAATTGATAATCCTGATTGGGTAGACGGAAAAATAGGAAAAGCATTAGAATTTAACGGTAGCACGAACTATGTTGAGATAAACGATTCTGATAGCTTAGATGGTTTTGATGAGATCACGATTGAAGCATGGGTAAAACCAATTCTGGGTCAAAGAGGAGCAGTAGTTAGCAGGTATCTGTATGATTATAATATCCCCATCAATGAACGAGTGTATGAATTAACAGTAGAACAGGGGGGAACAATAGGGTTTGCCCTGAGTTCTGACGGCTCTTCTGCTACATGGTTAGAATCCAATAATACTGTTCAAAATAATGAATGGAATCATATCGCTGCTGTCTCGGATGGCAATACTATGAGGATTTACATTAATGGGGAACAAGACCCCAACACTAAAGCAGCTCCAGCTTCTCTTCACTCCTCTTCTTACAATCTTCAAATCGGTGCATGGGAATATTCACCCAATCAAAGAGATACTTATTTCAATGGTGTCATAGATGAAGTGAAGATTTACAACCGGGCGCTAACCGCAGAGGAGATAAAAGCGGATTATGAGGCTGGCATACCACCCGCAAGCAGTAGTATCGCCGGGGTTGTCACTTATGCATGTAACGAAACCGGGCTCGCAGGAGCAACAGTTAACCTCTCGCTCTCGCAGCCGGGAAATGGGAACGGGAACGGTAATGAGACACCAGCAATAAAATCCACAGTTACCGATAGCAATGGTAGCTATATGTTCATCAATGTCTACCCGGGCACTTACAACATAACCGCGTCCAGACGCGGCTTCTGGTACAATTCCTCATCAGTTACCGTGACCGGCGCTCCCGGTTCTGAGTCCTATACCCTCAATCTCGCTCTATGGCTGAAAGGCGACCTGAACAATAACGGCAAGCCCGCAGACGACGCGGACGTGGCGAAGATGGAGAACGCATCCATAGGCGAAATCTCACCCGACTGGCGTTACGACCTGAACCGAAATAGTATAGCGGCAGATGCGGGCGACCTGGCAATGATAAAAGATGC
>Ga0190352_1000182_pt1 | contig 15721 bp, 14 predicted proteins | sample 4872131011_MG_FD_161682 | JGI IMG/M metagenome (GOLD analysis project Ga0190352, IMG submission 161682) | Hydrothermal vent microbial mat bacterial communities from Southern Trench, Guaymas Basin, Mexico - 4872-13-10-11_MG | ecosystem: Environmental > Aquatic > Marine > Hydrothermal vents >...
CAAAAATGGTAAAGAAATTAAGTAAATTAGAATGCGCTTTAGGCATATTATTAGGAATACTATTTATAATATGCGGTGTGGAACAGCAACTCATACTATCGGGTTCGGATCAGCATGCAAAGTTCATTTCTTCAGAATTCCTAAAGTTTTTCGCTCCTTATGCTTTAGTTATAATAGCATTGGAGCTTGTGATAATTAGTGATGTGATTAAGCAGTCAATAAAAAAGAAAAAAGAGCTAAAAGTGAACAAAATAGGTGATAAAAGTGTGGTTGAATAAATTAGGAGCTGAAATAAAATGAGATACTGGAGTGCGCTTCTAACGCTTGTGGTTTTGATAGTCGCAGTGATATTCATGACAATGTACGGCATATCCTCGCTTTCGGTACTGAACAGTGTAACGAACATGTCAGGTAGTCCGTATCAAGCCCAGTGGAACGCCACAACGAGCACAGCAATAACCTCTATTTCAGTTATGCAATTATTGCCATATCTATTGATAGTAGCAGCAATAGTTTTAGGGATTTCATATCTTGCTTTTTCAGTCCGTATCAAAAAAAGCTGGTGATATAGAGCCTAAAAACCATTCCTCATTTTTTCTCACCTCTATGTAAAAATACATAGAACCATTTTTATTTATTTATTTTTTTTAACAAAAATGATGAGTATTTATATATAATGAATTTTAATTTTTTAAACAGAAGCACTTAGGAGGTGAGAAAAATTGAGGAAGTTAGAAAGGCTGAAGAAATCTCTCTCTACGTTCAATAAAGATGAACGTGGTACAGCGACGGTATGGGCTCTGGTGTCTGCATCAGTTGCAGTTGCGGCATTGGTGATTATATTTGCGATCGTTCCGATGATAGGCTATCAGGTGGATTCGGCTGTTCCAATACCCGCGGGTTCGGCTTGGAATGCAACGGAGAACACTCAGATAGTTAGTGGTGTAGGTCTGTGGGGTGCAATCGGTCCGCTCATCAAGTTAGTGGCAATAGTGTCATTCCTCGGTCTGGTGATAGCGTCCATTATAATGCTTGCGGGCAGTACAAGTGAGGAAGCCACAGGTAAGGGCGGTGGCGGCGTATAAACGCCTATAACCACAAATGTGTTATGCTTCTGGGTTATAATATTTTCTGAGGCATAACACATTTTTTATATTTTTCTTCTTTTTAACAAAATAGAGAGAAAATGGCAGAAGAAGAGGGTATAGATATAGAAGCTCCGTTTTTAAATGAGACATTCAATTTCTTTACGAGGCTGGGCTACCCCATAGAGGTAAAAAACGCAATAATCGAGGCAATAGACTCTTCACGATTTTCATTAGCATACAAAAAATGCCTGAAAAACACAGTAAATGTAATCTTCGATAAAGTAGTCCAGTACAGTCACCAGAAGGACATACTCATGCCAGCATTAAAAATACGCGTAATGTTACTAAAATGTCGTATAGCAGCGAACTCACGTGATATACGTCGTGTAGCTGGTGTAACTTGTATAGAAGATAGTATCATTCTTGCCGCGGAAATGATACTTACACGGACAATAGGTGAAGACCGAGAACGGAAGTTACAGCGTTATCCTGGCTATGTAGAGCAGCGTGCGGTAAATACAGAAATCCCACCAATGGAGTTGCCAGAGTTGGGTGAGAAACGTGAAAAAAGGAGGTTCTGGATATTTAGGTAAAAAGTATCATGAAAGCATATAATATTGCTTTAGCCCTGTTCATTTTTAATGCAGTGATTTCGGGCATAAACGGCATGGGCATTTTCGATACCCATGTGGTGGAGATGGCACAGCCAGTGAATGAGACGCGGATAGCTGAGGTTGTAAGTGATACGGGAACGATGCATACTTACGATATGTTTGTCTTCACGTCAAAGATATTAGTTAGAATGTTCTCAACTTTTTTTACTGCGTTAGTAGGTGCTATAACAGTTATTCCAATGTTAATGCAGTATGGTGTGCCTGCACAGGTGATAGCAATGATACAGGGTCCGATTTGGCTCGTATATTCATGGGGTGCGGTTCAGTTCCTTACGGGTAGGAGTGGTAAGAATATAGAATAACCAAACCTTTTATATATGATGATGATAAAAGTTTATATATAGAGATGAACAATATAAAAAATGTGATATGTGCAATGTCAAAAAATAAGGAGTAAGGCAATGCTAAAGACCAAGATAGCACTAATATTAGTTTTGTTAGTATGCATGTTTTTTTCGTTCTCGGTAGTAATGGCAGCGGAATCACAGGATTCATTAAATGCGCAATTCACTTTGGAACAGCAGCAACCTTCCGCCCCGTCAATTTCAGGCTTAACGAATTCCACACCTGACTATGATTCAGTAACAATCACATGGACAACGAACCAAAGCAACTCAAATAACCGTGTGAAATACAGCAAAAATTCAGATTTATCTGGTGCGGTCTGGAGCTCATGGGCAAACGGCACAAGCAATGTCGCAATAGAACTAACGGGCTTGGAACAGGGCACAACCTATTATTATCAAGCGTGGTCATATAATGCATTAGATAGCAACTATAACACATCAGAGCCGTCATCAGCGCCATATAGGAGTTTCACTACACAGAGTATCCCACATGGGTTGGCTTTGGCAAATGCGATAAACGCAAACGACACAGTAGGCGTGCATGCATCATATTCTAACGATGTAGTGACAATAACAGCCGATAGTCCCGGAGAAGATGGCAATAACATAACAACAAGCGAAACGATAGCAAATGCGTCATTTGCATCTTCATCGCTTACGGGTGGCGGTACGGCAACAAGTGCATGGGCGCAATATCAGGATTACGGGTTAGATTTATGGAGCTCAATAGGTGGTTTGATACTTTTGGTTGCGATTGTTATTGTTTTAGGATTAGTATTAACCGGAGTGATAAGCTTCGGCACAGGTAATGTAGAGTCACCGGTATCCAATACTTTCATGCTCGTGAGTGTAACTGTGGCGATTGCAGCGCTCATAATTATAGCTGCAGTAGTGCCACGTATGGGCTATTTGGTGCAAGAGTCAATACCGATGACAAAAGACACTTATGCATCGAACACACTAACATTTACGGGACCCGCAGCAGATGGTGAGACAGTGACAATCTCTGATGGTGTGAGGACAGATGTCTATGAGTTCGATACTGATAATAGCATAACGGCAGGACATATAAGAGTGGCGATATCATGACATGCATAAAAATTTTTTATATAACAAATACTAAAATTTATTGTAGTGAGGTGAAGTAGTGTATGAGTAATAAAATGAGCAAGAGGATAGCGGTTGGTGTTTTTGTTGGGTTAGCATTGGTATTGTTAGTATTTGGGGCGATGCAGCCAGTTAGTGCTGCATTTACAAAGAAAGCACCGATACATATAGATAATACAGGTGGTGGTGCCCAAACCTATTATCAAGTGGTGTTAAACATAACCTATGATAGCGATATGAATAACGATTTTTCAGATATACGAGTAAAGAACGAAACTTCAGGCGAATTCGTACCTTATTGGATAGAGAATAAGGTTAATGGTAGCTGGTGTAAATTATGGTTTAATGCGTCTTATATACCCGCAAGTTCATGGTGCAATGATACCTACTATTTATATTACGGCGACCCTTCTGCCAGTTCTGAGAGTGATGGCGACGCGACTTTTGAGTTCTTTGATGATTTCGAGGGTTGTAAACTAAATGCACAGAAGCTTGAGACTTATGTTTTCTCCAATTATAATTCAGGAGCTTTTTTCGAGGACTATCCACGTATAGACGATGCACGAGGTCTATTAGCATTAATCGAATTATATCGTGCAACATCTAATTCATCATATTACACCAAAATAATAGAAACGGCTGATCATTTAGTTAGTCTACAAAATGAGGATGGTTCTTTTACTTTTCCTCCAACAGAAAAGAAGGAGCCTCTTACAGCAGATGTGCCTGCTATTGCTTTAATTGAAGCTTGGCTTGAAACTAATAACGAGACATATAAGATAGCAGCAGAAGATGCCATTGATTATGCATCCACATTTGAGCGTGATAATGGAGATGGAACATATTATATTGAAGATGTTGACGGAAATATTCGCTATAATTTTGTTTCGTGGCACAGTGCGGCTAAAATGTTTGTTGGTGAACAAACGAACAATTCGTCATACATATCAAGAGCTGAACAATTAATGCAATATGTGCTAAATAATCAAAATGAGGACGGTTCTTGGTATTATTTGTCTACTGATACATTAAAAAAGACGATGTATCAAGTTTTTATGGATGTGAGCTTGCGTAGATATTTGTTAGCACATTTTGATTCTAATGTTTATAATGCAATGAAGAAAAATGTAGATTATGTCATTAATAATCAGAGGGGTCCTAATACCTTACTGCTTAAAAAGGGAGATGGTAACTATGCATCACACATAAATTTTTGGTTTTATATCGCCTGTGTCTATCTATATCTCCAAAATGGCGATGATTATTATCTAACTAAAGGAGAAGAAACTCTAAATTCTGCTTTGGTGCGTCATCAGTTGTGGTCAGGAAAGATATTAAGAGAAGATTCTCCCAGCACAAATGATCATATTGACACTATGATTGGCTTTTATACTTCTGCATTTCGTCTGAAATTTTTAGGCCATCCTTACGAAGATTACTTTAATCTTGAAAAAGTTGGTGATAAAATTTGGTTTTTAAGGACAGACAAAAAAATAAGTGAAAAGTTTTCAATAATGAATAATATCACAGAAGATAATAGCATAATAGTTACCGAAGCGAATGCGCCTAATAACTCTGGAAACCAAATATTTTTTTTCTCTCCTGAGATGACTTATGGTTCATGGCCAAGTTTAGTGGCAAGATATACATCTGAGAATGAGTCAGAGAGTTATTATCGAGCTACGGTTGACTATGAGTACCAAAAAATTAAAATCCAAAGAATTGATTCTGGGTCTGTCAATACTTTGGCTGAGACGAACTGTACGATTAACTATGATACATGGTATAAATTGGTGTTTCAAGTGAGTGGAACATCTCTAAAAGCATCCGTTTATAGTTTGTCAGGATCGTTAATAGGCACTCTAAGTGTTACTGATGCTACATATTCACAAGGCAAATCGGGCTTTATGAAGTATAGAACTGCCTATTTTGATGATTTTAGTGTCCGCAAATACGCCGACCCAGAGCCTTCAGCGCAACTCGGTGCAGAGCAAAACATAGGTGGTAGCGGACCATACACAATCACCTTAGCACAGGGCTATAACATGATAGGCTGGACGAGTACAACTTCAAAAACATCCTCGGAATTATGTAGCATAGTGCCAAATTGCACATGGATATACAAAAAGAATCCAGATGGTTCATGGACAACAAAACAATGTGGCTATCCAAGCGGAGACTTTACAGTTTCGCGCGGGTTTGGGTTCTTGGCGTATATAACACAAGAATGTGACTGGACAAGGGATGAGTAAAAGTATAAATACAAAGAAAGTATATAATATATCAAGGGGGTATAGAAAAAGAAGATGAGAAATAGGAAATATATTGCAGGACTTGTGGTTTTTGCGGTAGTGCTTAGTGTGGGGTTAGCGTCAGCCGATTATGGGTTATCTGGTTTTGTGCTTTTTGAGAACGGTACGCAGTGTGCGGGTGCTAATGTAACGATGATAAACCAGCGTACATCAGCGGTGATATACAACAATACAGGTTGGGCGGATCCACCATTCGAAGGTTACTATCTTCAAAATGCCGGCAACTTTCCAGGTGGATATGAGAACGGTGATGTAGTGTTATATCATGCAGTGTATGATGGTTATGAGGGTAACGCATCGCAGGCAATAAACATATCACAGGGCGGTCAGATGGTAAACATAACTATATACGAATCAGGTGGTGGCACGGCAGCAGTAACAGTGAGTGATGGTTCAATAAGTTTTGGTAACCTTCAACTCAATGCAGTAAAGAACACAGCGGAAATAGGCGATACTCAGATAATAAGCACAGCAGGTGCAAGTGGTGCACAGAAAATAGAGATAAAGCTCAATAGCAGTAGCGTAACGGGCATAAACAATGGCAGAGTGCTAAGTTTTGTCACAGGTAGTCCGGGCAATAACGAGCTCAAGTGCGAGTTCAAAGGTGGCGATGTGGGTTCATATACAGCACTAACTACCACATATCAGACTTTTGATGACTCAATGCCAGCGGACTCAACTGCGAACCTTGACATCCAGCTAACGATGCCGAGTTCAGTAAGTAACGATGACTACTATGACGACTATCAATTCGAGATAGTTGTGAAAGCTACACTCTTATAATTCTTTTATTCTTATTTTCAATTTTTAGAGAAAATGAAAAAAGTATTGATTTGTCTTTTAGTAATAGCTACTATGTCAATGATAGCTATATTGGCAACAGCTTTACCGCACAACAACACATTAATTTCTATTTTTAAACTCGTGCATTCTAACACTACATACTTCGATACAGAGCATGGCAAATATCCGAGCATTGCAGGCACTTTCAATGGCACAATCAAGCCATTACATGAAATACATATAAGCGGGATATACACCTATCCATGTATTGGCGCAGGTGGTCATTCCGAGTACATAAAAATCTGGAACGAAACAGGTATTGTGGCAGAAGCTAACTGGAGCGGGTATCAAAGCGACTGGCACAATATCACTTTTAGCAAGCCAATTACCTTATTAGCGAACAAGACCTATAACTGCACAATACGCACGGGCTCCTATCCACAGATTCTGCATACAAAGTCATTGAGAACAACAGATGGTTGGCTGAATTGTAGTTCATATATAGATGTAAATGGAAATATATATCATAATTGGATACCATGTATAAAGCTATGGGACTAAATAATTTTTTAGTACCGGTTTTAGTGATAGCCATTTTTGTTTCAGTCATGCCGTTATCAAGTGCATTCACAGTGACGGGCAAGCAGGTAACGAATATCCATCCGGGTAAGAACACAAAAACGATAACCGTGAAAAATACGGGTGATAGCACATTAGTTGTCAAGCTTATACCGACAGCCGATCAGTACTATACACCAGAAAATATCTCTTTCAAGTTGAGTGAGAACTGGCAGCGGAGATTTAATAGTAGCAAGAGCTGGCAGCGTGTATATTGGATAATAGCGAAATATGGCGAAGCGATAATAGCGCCACATACGAGTGAGGATATCAAGTTCACAATAGATGTGCCTGAGAATATAACATCGGGCACTTTCTATGCGAATGTGGAAGTAAAAGATATAACAGAGAAGCAAGGTCTAATTGTCATCCGTCCGATATATGTGTCGCAGATAGTAGCGCATATAAGCTCTTCAGGTATGCAAAGTGGTATCTCAGCCAAGTTGTCTTATATTTTCTTTTTTATGGTTGTATTCTTATTTTTTATATTGAGGCAAAAAATAAAGAAGATGCTGTATGAACAATAGCAAGAGAAAGCTAATTCTTCTCATAGCAGTGATAGCTATACTATCGGTATTTGCAGTAAGTGCATTAGCGAGCAATACGGATATTTTGTCAGTAGGGTTTACGCTTATTAAGAGCACGGGTTCGGCTGTTAGCGATAGCGTATCAATAGGTTTCTCGCTAATTAAGAGCATAGTGTCATCGGCAACAGGCATTATATCGGTAGGATTTACGCTTATCAAACAAGCAATAAGCATAGTGTTTGCAACAATAAATACAACCTTTCATTTAAGTCCGTCACCAACCCCGACGCCAACCCCGCCACCATCGAATTTCTATGTGCAAATCACATCGAATAATTGTCCGGTGTATATCAATGAGACAGCGTATTTCAGTGCGATAGTAGGTGGCTCAGACATTGTCTATCCGGTAACTTTTTATTGGGACTATGGTGATGGCATATTACAAGTATATACACTGCACTGGAATACTTCTGAAGTAACACATGTATTTCCGCCATATTGGCGTTCGTGGAACGTAAAGGTAACAGTATTAGATCAAGTCCTCCATGAAGCAGAAGCTACTGTTACATGCTGTGTAGTACGAACCAAGACCGATGAGCATGTTGACACAATAGACGATACGCCATATTATGCTTTACTTAATGCGTTAGTGGGTCAGACTTTTGAGGGACCAATAAACGAAAGTGCCGAACCCAACTTTATTGAGTTTGGTAAAAGTGTTACAATTCCATATACAAACATCTTAGGTAGCTTATTCTTCGTTATCTTCTTTGGTGCGTTCTTCATAATGATGTGGCTACGGCAGGGCAATATCGCTATCCCGTCAACGATAGGCATAATAGTAGGTGGTGTTTTATTGAAGTATGCACCTGCGGAGTTCAGATTACCAGCGATACTGTTTATTTCATTCAATGTATTTGGCATAATCTATACACTACTCAAAGAACGCAGTTAAAAAATTTAAATATTCTGCGATTATAATTTTATATAGGTGATGATAAGAGATGGTAAAGATATCAGAAGACTCAATAAACATAGTAGAGAAGTCGGAACGTATCAAGCATGACATTGAAGACTGCTATCGTGCAGCGATAAAGTTTCTTGAGCTCTATACTAACAGTTCGTTACGCCGTGCGGGCAACCAGAAGCTATTTTACATAGGTTTTGTTTCAAAGTTCCAGTCTTTATATTATTTCACACGTGTTGATAGCAACATGAAGCACGAGAAGACAGAAGATGGCAAGTTTCTATTGAAAGAAGTAGATGAGTGGCTGAACAACGGAGTAACAAAAGACCCCAAAAAAGGCATCAAGTTATTTACAGAATATTCACAAGCGTTATTCGATAAAGGCATATTGAGTTTCAAAAGGTAGGTGATAGAAAAAAATGGTGGTATCAACATCACCAGCGTCGTCGTCAATACCAACAAAATTTGATATAGCGCGGTTAAGGAAATACGAGCTGAACTTACAGGAACGGATTGATACAGGCTTAGTTCCTTCGTTCTATTCTTTCATGAACATTTACGCGTCAGCAATAGAAGACCTTAGAGGCGATACTGATCTCCGTCCAGAGCTATTGACGCTTTTAGCGATGGGCTATGTGAGACACAAAAGAGACAAGCTCATGAACGAGTTAGAACAAAAGATACGCGATCGCATAAAAGAAGTTAAAAAAATGAATGATGGCTCGATATCGAATTCAGAGATAGGACGGATACGGATAGAAGAGTCAGTAAAGATGATGGCGACCATAATTGCGCATTTTGAGGAAAAATACGAACGCCGTCAGACAATAGGATTATTAATCTCACCAAAGGACATGGAGGAGCTCGATGCACCTCCTATCGTGTTAGATTTGAATTCATGCGAAGACAAGCTACGAGAGATGGGCGTGGCGATAGAAAATGCAAAAGGCGTAATAGAAGAGAGTAGCGATTATGAAGAGAGTGAAGAATACAGCGAGGATGATGAGGAAGAATGAAATACGCGGAAGTACCGGTTTATGAGCCATTGGAAGGCGCTAATAGTTTTAGTCCGTTTTTCTATCAATCACCGAAACAGCCTCTTGCAGTTGAAATAGCTCGTAGGGTCACATCAAAACACAACCAAGATGCGCGTATCATAACAGTAGGTATGCAGGGCAGAGGCAAGAGCTGGCTGAGCTTGACATTGGCTTATGGCATAGCGTGTGAGGTAGCACGTATCCAGAATCGCAGGAAGGGTGTCAACACGAAATGGACGGATTATTTCAAACTCGATAACATAGTGATAATGGACGATACGAAAGTACGTGAGGTTCTGTCGGATGTCAAACAGTACAACATCTATCTTTTTGATGATATAGGTATAGCGTGGAACGCACGTGAAGCGATGTCAAAAGGAAACAAGCTACTCAACGATGTCTTCCAAGTCTTTAGAACAGAGAACACAGTAGTAATGATGTCAATAATATCAGACTTTTTGATAGACAAAGTTCCGAGGAACTTGGTAAACTACCAAATCGAGATGGACATGTCACTGTTCAGTCAGCACTGGACATTTCCCAAGGTGTTCAATGTTGTTAGCAAGCCACGTGAGCACGCACCACATTATCACTATCCAAGGACAAAAGAAGGTGTTGCGGTAGTACGGTTTGCTTGTCCAGCACCACCTGAGAAACTGAGAACCGAGTATGATGTTTTGCGTCGCGAAGCAGCAACAAAAATCAGAGTGGAACGTATGAAGAACGAAGCTGAAGAGGCAAAGCGACCAAAGAGTGGTGTTAAGGGTGTCTTTCCAAACGAAGAGAAATATAAGAAAGTGGAGCAACTGATAGCAGCGGGTTTGAGTCAGCGGAAAGCGTGTAAGATTATGGAATGTGACAGTGCAGCGTATCGCAAATGGCGTGACACAAAAGCAAAGGAAAATTGAGGCTTGAGGCGTGGTTATGCGTGCGTGTGCGCGTGCGCGACGGCACTATATAGCTAAAACTCCTCATTATATTTTCATTATTATAGCACTTTTCAGTCACGGCACGCATTACACAAACCCACAAAATTAAAAACTTTATAAATAAGAAAATTCAATATAGAAATTGAGGAAGAACCACAATGACCCGAAGTCTATCATTATTATCGGACACATCGGGCGTGTCATACGCGTTCGCAGTAATGGTTATAGCGCTTTTATTCTGTACAAGCGTTTATATACTGTGTATACCCATTGTGAATGCAATAATCGGGCAATTCAATTACATGATAGACCAAGATATGGTTTCAATAGGCACGCAGAAAGCGTTTAATTTCAATATAACGATGTATAAAGCGATGCCGATATTCACTGTAATAGGGTTCTTCCTCATATATCCGATAGTGATAGCGTTATTAGAGAAGAGGGTGATAGAATGAAATTATTAGAAGATTTGAAGGCTGCGAAACGTGTAGAGCAGGCAATAGCGCGCCAGAAGAAATATGAAACACAGAAGGAGTTAGCAGATAAGGCAAAAGAGCTATCGAAAAAGTATGGTGTGAGTATAAAAGAAGCTGAAGCGTATTTGAGGTTGCAAGCCAGCCGTCAGAAGCGTAAACAAAAACTTATAGGGGCGCATAGGGAATTGAGTAGGGTATGGCATGGAATGCAAAAACTTGCAAACCAGTATGAGCGAAATCTTCCAACAACACAGCAAGTTAAAACAACAACTACAAAGAAAAAATCTCCTACTAAAAAATCAAAGAAAAAGACGACAAAAACTCCCGCTCCTACTACTAACAGCTTGAGCGAATATGCCAATAACATGATCAATTTCTGGAAACTATAAAAAATGAGCACATATAGCAAACAGCTTATCGCAAGCTTTTTCATCATGTTATTTTGCAATCTTGTGGGTATGGTGTTAGCGATAAGTGTCGGTGTTGCAACCGATCAGATACATGATACGTTAGTGTGTGAAGGAATTTACAATTTAGGTGGTAGATGGTCGTCCTATGAGATGCAGTCGTCCTACGATGCGCAATTCTTTATTACAATGATACATGTGATAATCTACACCATACCGCTTATTGGCACAACAATATTCATACTCAGCGCAGCACGTAAGCTGAGATATGACAAATATTTGAAAGATAGGGATTATATAATATATTAATGAAGAAATGTTAGGAATTAGGAAGAAAATGGGAAGAAAGAGGATAATAAAAAAAGAAGAAGAGGAAGAAAAAGTAGTAGCAAATGAAGAAGAGGACGAGACGCCAGTGAAGGTGGAAGTGCCCAAGTCACCAAGAACTGACAAAAAGGATATTGTCAAACAGCAGCGATTAGAAGCGACAGCGTATGAGCTAACTGAGACTGCGGTACTGTTACGTAATATTTTATCCAGACCAAACGGCGGATATACCGATATGGAATATGCAGCGATTGGTAATGCGCTAATAGCAGTAGCAGTAGCGAGCGAAAATGTGGAACGGTTTGTTGAGCTCAGAGATCAGCAATTGATGGAGGCTAAAACCCTTACGGAAGAAAAAGGAGAAGTAGCTGAAACCGAAGAGCAATGAAACGACAACAGCCAGTGGTAAGCGAACGCGTATATCGTGAGGTTATATCACGAGCAGAACAGGGTAAAGTACCGTTATATCCTTCAGTAGTACGGAAAAAAGCGATTGAGCGTTACAAAACTGAAAAGATAGCAGAACTCAAAAGAGCACAGGAAGAGACAGAACGGAAAATAAGAGAAGAGCAAATAAGAAGAGAAGAACGGCGCAGGCGAGCTGAGCAGCAACGTCGAGAACAGTATAGAAAAGCAGAAGAAGCGAGTAAGGGACGAGTACATACGGGTCAGTGGATAAAAATCGAAGAGGGTGGCAAGTCAGTAAGTGTCAGGGACATGGCAGCATTGTCACCATCACAGGCAAAGGCTTTAGGGTTTAAATGGGGCACATTCAAAGCAAATCCCCAAACAGGTACTTTTGAGTTTGTTCCATTACCTACTGAGCCAACCGAGCCAGAATATTACGGTCTTTTGAAATGGAAATACGAAAGCGGGTACTATAAAAATGTCCCGCAGATGGAGAAAATAATAAAGAAAGAGATAGAAGTAGGTGGTAAGAAATATGGCATAAAAGCACCAGCATGGGCAAGTGGTTTTGCAAAAGAATACGAAGCAGTAGCGAGACAGATAAAGGAAGCGTATACAAAAGCTTCAGAATATGCAGCCAAACCATCACCATCGGAGCTAAAAAAAAATAAAAAAAAATCAGTATCGAAACCCATTACTAAGCAAGATATATCGCAATATCAAAGACTTACTTCTTTAGCGCAACATCCCGAAGTACAGGCATATATAAGTAAAATACAGAGTCTCCAAGGTATAAGTGCGGAATTACAAACCCAAGGTGTAGAGCTCAAACGGCAAACTGAAGCGCATAACAAGTTAGTTAGTGAATTGAACAAGACATTTGAAGAGTATAAGAAGGGCGGCTGGACACCAGAAGAAATAGTAAGATACAATTTGTTAGAAAGAACTGTAACAGGTATAGAAAAACAATTAGAACCAAAACTCACAAAATACGAGAAAAGAGCAAAAGCGCTCGAAAAAACACTGAAGGAGCCAAAACCGAAAGTGGTAAAAGAATTTGAAACACTAAGTAAATCATTCATGGAACAGTATTCACCAAAGCAAATATCGCAGATGGAAAAAGCAATGATTGTTAGTTTCCCTGCGAAAAAACAGCCCATGCCAGAAGTAACTTTTACCGGGTTAGGAGAATACATAAAATCTACGGGTCGAGTACCTATCTTTCCTATACCTGAACAATCGTATCGTCGTCCTCCAACAGCTATTGAGTCATTAATCGAGCCAATAAAGCGCCTAACAGGTCATTATCCTGAAAAAGAAAAAGCATTGAGCTCAACACTATCAACATATATGAAACAACAATTAGGGTTAGCGGAATCGTTAGGTATAATCCATAAAGAAAAGGGCAAACGATACATTATCGTAAACAACACGAAATATTATGAGGGCACAAAAGGGTTTGATGAGCATTTAGGAGAAGCGATACAGAGCAAGCTGGCTATAAAACCACCACCTGAAGTTAAGAGAAGGCAGGAAGCGATACGTGAAGCCGAACGTATAAAATCAGAATTCATGAAGACTTATGGTGCTAAGCCCGGTGAGCCTATAATATTAGCAACGCCAGAATCGCAGAAAGCGTTTGAACGAGTAAGGTCAGCATTTGAAGCCATACCAAAAGAATCAGCCGCAACAAAAGCTTACTGGGAAGAAGCCAGAAAGATACGCCAAGCGCAACCACAAATAGAAAAGATTAATGTGTTAGCGAAACAGGTAACGAAGCAGGCAAAGGAGATGGAGCGGATACAAAAGGAAAGATTGTTTGGTATTCCGTACAAGATAGAAACATTAGAAGAGAAATATTCTCCTACAAAGAAGTTCATTCCACCAGTAACTCCTTATGCAGAAGTAAAAACACCAGAAGATTTAGTTAAAGCAATTAAAGAGACATATAAATGGGGAGGAACAAAGTTAACTAAGCAACAAGAAGAGGCGATAAGAGAGTCATTTAAGAAAGGAGAACGAATAAGTAAATCATACAGAATGGTATGGGGTTTACCATCTGAACCCTTTGAGTGGGAAAAGAAAGCAGCTCAGCTTACTGCTGGCATAAAAACCGGTCAGGTTGAAGAGATAAGAGAACATCCAGTGAAAGGAGCGATAACAGTTGCTTCGTTTGCTGCCTTACCGCCTATATTCAAAGGTGCGAAATATCTGTGGGGTATACGAGCTGGTGAAACTGTGGGCATGGCAGCAAAGTTGCCGCGTTTGACAAAATATGCACCTAAGTTTGTTATGGGTGGTATGGGCGCAAGCTATGCGGGCGCAGTTGGATACGAAGCATACAAAGCGCCAACATTACAATCAAAAGGAAAAATATTGGGTAGAACATCAGTAGAGCTTGCTGAGATGGGTTTGGGTATGCGTGCAGGAGCTAAAATTAGTGAGCCTTTTTCCATCGTACAAGGATTAGAACGCTTTCCTAAAGGCTACATAGAATATAAAGGAATAGGATACAAGGGAAAGCCTCTTTTTGGAAAGTATACAGTGATGAAACATGTAGGCTACAAAGAGGTTTTACAATCACAACAGCCTTTGAGAGCAGATATAGAAGTCCCTTTTAGGTTCCGGTCATTTATAAAAGAATTTCAATCACCAATTAAAATAAGACGAAGAGGAAAAATAACCATAAAATCTCCAATAGATATATCAGGCTTCAAACTCAAGACGCAAAAACCAATAGAAAAGGTTATTATTGGCGAAACATTAAAGATAGGAGAACCTCATGATATTGACTACATCACAAAATATCGGTTTCAAAACATATTGAAAGATTTAAAGATTGGTCAAATTAAAGTTTCAGCTCCATTAAAAATAAAACTTCCAAAGATACAATTACAGAAACCTAAGATATCTTTTCAGTCACCAATAAAACCTCAAAAAGGAAAGCTTGACATAAAAACCTCTTCTATTTTGAAGTATGTAAAAGTCCCGGAATATGAAACTATAAAATCTGGGATATTATTAGGAAGAGGCGCAAAGACTGGAGTTCCTATTAAAGTTGGAAAAACATCAATAAAAATTCCGGGAGAAGGCACAATAGAGCGAGGATGGACGTATGAGGACATAAAATCAGTTGAGGAGTATTTAGCGATGCATCGTGCACGAGGTGGTGAAGCACGTGCACAAAAATTTGAAGAACTTGAAAAGAAGAAGCAAGAACTTAAAAAAGAGCCTTATGAAACAGTATTTACATCAGGGATAGCGCCATCAGAAATATATGGTGGTGCTGTTCCTATACCAAGAATTACAATGCCTAAGCTCCCACGTCCATCGCATTTACCGCCAGAGATGATGACTTCGGGCATTATCAAAGGCGAAGAATTGAAAATATTCGGGCATAAATATCCTGAACATGAAGTTCGTATGATAAGCGGACTTATAGGCAAGCCACCGGGAGCGAGATTAGGACTAACAGAAGGTCAGTGGGTATCAGGATTGACAGAATCAGAAGCAGCTCGAATAAAATCCATGAGCAAACCGCCAAAAGACCTATTAGCTCAAGAATTAGTATCTCGAATAATAAAACATCATGCTTATAGTTCTGAGCAAACAGAGCGATTACTAAAATCATTAGAAGAGCCAAAAACAGGTGGTTATTATCATTTTTATAAGAAGTCAGTTCTGACAATACCAGAAGATTTGCCGTTACAAATA
>Ga0190352_1000183_pt1 | contig 15702 bp, 14 predicted proteins | sample 4872131011_MG_FD_161682 | JGI IMG/M metagenome (GOLD analysis project Ga0190352, IMG submission 161682) | Hydrothermal vent microbial mat bacterial communities from Southern Trench, Guaymas Basin, Mexico - 4872-13-10-11_MG | ecosystem: Environmental > Aquatic > Marine > Hydrothermal vents >...
AACAACAACCCGAAGCTTGAATAGCTAATCCTCCAATTTGAACTTCTAAATTATGCTTGCCAATTTTTCTTTGGTATTTTTTAATTCCCATTTATATTATTTTTTTCTTAAAAGATACTTTTTAGGGTCTGATCCAATGTCGAAAAACTCATCAGCTACCTCTTTTAATTTTGAAGAGGTGGTTCTGTCAAAAGCTATTACCTCAACTCTTTTCCCTTGATTCTTCAAATACTCAACTAACGGAACAAAATCACCATCTCCAGAACAAAGAACAATTACATCAATATTGGGAGCGGTTCGAATGGCATCAATCACAATGCCAACATCCCAGTCTGCTTTTTTCTGACCACCATAAAACTCTTGTAAATCTCTCACTCTTGTTTCAATTCCTAAACTAGTTAAAGCTTCAAAAAATGGTTTTTCTTCTCCTGTTTTTGTCCTCACCACATAAGCAAAAGCTCTTATAAATTTCCTGCCAGCAATCGCTCTTTTTAAAACTTCTTTAAAATTAACCCTTGCTCCGTAAAGATTTTTTGCTGAATGATAAAGATTCTGAACATCAATTAAAACTTCCACTCTTTGTTCTTTAGGTTTGATAAACATAACATTAATTTTCAATTATCAATTTTCAATTTACAATGAAATCCCAATTTTCAATGATTTAATTTTCAAACAAGAATAAACAAGGTTTGAAAATTGAAAATTTGGTCATTGAAAATTCATTGAAAATTGGTACTTGAAAATTGAAAATTATCTTTTCAGTCCTATCTTTTTCAAAATAGCATTGTATCGACGCTTACTTTCTCTTTCTAAGTACTTTAGCAATCTTTTCCTTTTGATGACCATCTTCAAAAGCCCGTGTCGAGAATGAAGATCTTTAGGATGTTTTTTAAGATGCCCGAGCAACTTTTTTATCTCTTCTGTCAGCAAAGCAATCTGAACCTCAGCTGACCCGGTGTCAGATTTATGCAATTTGTATTTTTCAATCATTTTTTGTTTTTCTTCTGGTGTTAGCATAATAATAACTCAAAGAGCAAAACTCAAAACGCAAATCCAGAAATAGAAACAAGAATTAGATTTGACATTTGAGTTTTGACTTTTGACATTTTTATGGTGCCCCCACCAGGACTCGAACCTGGACTCGTCTGCTTAAGAGGCAGCTGCTTTTCCAGTTAAGCTATGGGGGCTTATTTTTATCGGGAAGGACAGCAATAAATAGGTCCGGTGCCGCAGCAGTACTGGCCTCCGCATACTTTTCCTGTTTTACAGTCAGCAGCTGGGGGCCCGGGGATACAGGAATAACCAGGGTAGAAAATTTCACAACGCCACATTGGACAATTAATGGTGAAAACTCCGTTCTGCCAAACCTCCTTGATAGGATTTCTATCTGCCGCTCCTACAACATTTAATAAAAACCCAACAATCATAAATGAGCCATAAGCAATAAAAAGACCAATGATTACACTCTTGATCAAACTTTTTCCCCGGCTCAACAATTCAGGATTACCACCAGCAAAATAAAACATTATTCCACCAACCACTATCATCAAAACAGCAATTGGGGGCACAATATAGGTTAAAACAAAATCAAATATGCCATCAATCATCACAAAGAAATGACAGAATTGGCAATAAACAAGCTTTGGGGTTCCTCCAACGCACTTCCCATTCTGCCAGGTTCCTCCCACCATAACTTCTTTTCCGCAAGGAACTAATCCTTCGTAACAAACAGGGGTGCCATCAGCTAATTTATATTCCCCAGCTAAAGTAATCTGAGGCAAAAACAGTCCTCCTACAAAAACAATTAAAAACAAAGTGACAACCTTCTTTCTCATTAATTTATTGTAGCAAAATTTTTAAATAAAAAAAGTTTCCCCATCTCAAATCTTTTTGCATTTTGAATTATAATTTTGCATTTTAATTTTTGAATTTTGAATTATCTATGGTGCCCCCGGCACGACTCGAACGCGCAACCTGGTGGTCCGAAGCCACCCGCTCTATCCAATTGAGCTACGGGGGCCTTCCCAGAATCTAGGAGAATTTTTAGGCGAGCTGTCCTCCTAAAACGAGAAAACTTATCTAAAATTCTAGCAAAAACATTGAAAAAAATCAATTTTTAAGGCAAAATAAAAAGTATGGAAGTTCCTAAAGAAGTCCAATTTGTTATTGAAAAACTCCACTCTCATGGTTTTGAAGCTTATATTGTTGGAGGGTGTGTTAGAGATCTTCTCAGGGGAGTTGAGCCTCAAGATTGGGATATAGCCACAAACGCTAAACCAAAAGAAATTGGGAAGATTTTTTTGAAAAGCTTTGCTGCAGAGAAATTTGGTACCGTGACTGTTTTGACCGATTCTCAAGATCCCCGATTGAAGGAAATTGAAATTACCCCTTATCGAATCGATGAAAAATATACTGACAAACGCCACCCTGATAAAGTCAGGTGGGCAAAAACAATTGAAGAAGACCTGGCTCGAAGAGATTTTACAGTAAATGCCATGGCTTTAGAAATCTCAAATCTCAAATCTCCCGCCTGCCAGCGCCTCGAGCGCAGGCGAGTAGCGGGCAGGCAAATCTCAAATCTAATTGATCCATTTAATGGACAAAAAGATTTAAAAAACAAAATTATTCGAGCAGTAAGAGACCCAGAAGAAAGATTTGGCGAAGATGCTTTAAGAATGATGCGAGCGGTGAGATTTGCTGTTACTTTAGAACCTTTTCAAATTTGGCAAATTGAAGAAAAAACTGAAAGAGCCATTAAAAAGAATGCTCATCTTTTAGAGTTTATTTCCAAAGAAAGAATCCGGGAGGAATTGATGAAAATGATTATGAGCCCAAATGGAGCCCGAGGAATAGAGATATTGAGAAGATTAGGACTTTTGAAATATATCATTCCCGAACTTGAAGAAGGTTTTGGGGTCTGGCAAAACAAACACCATATTTATCAAATTTACCAACATTTACTCTTGAGCTTAAACTATGCCTGCCTGAAAAATTTTTCAAAATATGTCCGACTGGCCGCTTTATTCCATGACATAGGAAAACCCCGAGTTAAAAAAGGAGAAGGCCCAGATGCCACTTTTTACAATCACGAGATAGTTGGTGCTAAAATGACTTGCCAAATTTTAAATAGATTGAAATTTCCTAAAAAAGATATTGAAAAAATAGCAAAATTAGTCAGATATCATCTCTTTTATTACAATGTTGGGGAGGTTGGAGAATCGTCGGTAAGGCGACTTTTAAGAAAAGTTGGGCCCGAAGACATTGAAGAGCTCTTGCAGGTTAGAATGGCAGATAGAATCGGCTCTGGAGTTCCTAAGGCGGAACCATATAAACTCCGACACCTAAGATACATGCTAGAAAAAGTTTCCAGAGACCCGATCTCTGTCAAGATGTTAAAGGTGGATGGAGAGGATGTAATGCGGATTTTAGGTATCCCACCTGGGCCTAAGGTAGGACAAGTTCTGAATTATCTTCTAGGACAAGTTTTATCCGACCCAAAAAAGAACCAGAAGCAAATCTTAGAGAAAGAAATTGTTAAATTAAGCAAGCTATCCGATAGCGAATTGGAAAATTTAGCCAAAAAAGCTAAGCAAGAAATTGAAAAAATAGAGCAAAAAAGAGACGAAATGACCAAAAAGAAATATTGGATAACTTAAATATCTCATCTCTCGATTTTAAATTAGACATTTAGTTTTGAGATTTGACTTTTGAGATTTGAGATAATTTCGGGGTGTAGCGTAATGGTTAACGCGCCTCGTTCGGGACGAGGAGACTCCCGGTTCGAGTCCGGGCACCCCGACTATTCATATCTCAACGCCTCGATTGGGCTTTTTAGAGAGGCTTTTCGAGCAGGATATATTCCAAAAATAAGACCAACTATCGCTGAAACTCCAACTCCCAACAGACATCCTGAAATTGGGAAAACGAAAGTCCAAGTCAAAGAAACCATTCGGCTTAACAAAAAAGCTCCTCCCAAACTTAAAAGAGTGCCAAAAATTATTCCGCCAATTCCTCCCAATAGAGTTAAAATAACCGATTCTAAAAGGAACTGAGTTAAAATATCTTTGTTGGTGGCTCCAACTGCCTTCCGCAAACCAATTTCTCTGGTTCTTTCAGTAACTGAAACCAACATAATATTCATCACCCCAATTCCCCCGACCAGAAGAGAGATTGCCGCAATTGCTATTAAAAGCCAGGTTAAAATTCCGGTAACTGTTTCCACTCTTTGAGCAATTTCCGCTTGAGTTAAAATGTGAAAATCATCTTTTGAAGGGTCCTCAATTCCGTGCAATTCTCTTAAAGTTAACTTAACATCCTTTTCAACTTGAGAAACCTCATCTTCACTTTCTGCCTGAATCAAAATTGAATGATAGTAATTAATTCCTAAAAGATATTTCTGACAGGTTGAAAAGGGAATTATAATTGTATCGTCAATATTAAACATTGAAAGTTGACCTTTTCTAGGCAAGACACCAATGACTTTGAAGTTTCTGCCTTTTATTTTGATTCTTTCACCAACTGCTTCCGATTCACCAAAGAGTTCCTCTTGGACTTTATAACCAATTACGGCCACACTTGCTTTTTGTTTAATTGCTTCTTCATCAAAAAACCTTCCCTCTTTTGGATAAATTTCTAAAATTTTACTTAAAAGATCAGAAGCACCTAAGATTGTTGCTCGGTAAGTTTCTCCTAGGTAACTAACGCTCTCAGCAGCGGTTAAAACAGGAGTTAGATCGGCAAGCCCTGGGACATTGGTTTTCTTTTTTAAAGCTACAATATCTCTTTCTTTCAAAGAGTCACTTAAAAGTTGAGAGAAATCAGATGGCCCTTTTGGCTCCCGGCCTGGTCTCACTATAATTGTTTTTGCTCCCAGAGCACTGACTTGACTTAAAATAAGGTTTTGGGCTCCTTTTCCTACCGACATTACTGCGATTATAGCTGCCACTCCAATAATTATTCCAAGGACTGTCAATGCTGAACGCATCTTGTTAACTCTTAATCCAGATATTGCTGTTTTTAGAGTATTTTTTAAAGTCATAAGAAATTTTATTTAATAAACCCGTCCTTTTCTATTAATCGCTGATTAGCAACTTTAAAATCTTTCTCAATCTTTCCGTCTTTCACCTTAAGAATCCTTTGAGCGTATTGAGCTGTATAGGTCTCATGGGTTACTAGCAAAATTGTGTGGCCTTGTTTATTAAGGACTTGAAAAATTTTCATAATCTGTTCACCAGATTTTGAATCTAAATTACCGGTTGGTTCATCAGCAAAAATCACTTTCGGGTTTTGAACAATTGCTCTGGCTATAGCTACTCGTTGGCGTTCCCCACCCGAAAGCTGAGATGGTTGATGGAAAATCCTGTGACTCATTCCAACCGCTTCGATTGCTTTTTTGGCTAATTCTTCTTGAATTGAAGCTTTTAATCCAGAATACAAAAGGGGTAATTTAACGTTCTCTAAAGTATTAGTTCTTGGCAAAAGATTAAAATTCTGAAAAACAAAACCAAATTTCTTATTCCTAATTCTGGCTAACTCTTCATCGGAAAACTCATCAATTGTTTTTCCCTCAAAACGATATTCACCTTTAGTCGGCCTGTCCAAAAACCCTAAAATATGCAATAAAGTTGACTTACCAGAACCCGATGGCCCCATCACCGCCACGAACTCACCTTCTGAAATAGAAAAAGAAACTCCTCTCAGAGCGGGAGTTTCTACTTCTGCATCAGAATATATTTTCACTAAATTTCGAACTTCGATTAAAGCCATATTTTAATGGAAAAGGCCTCTCTTTATCTCCTCCTTCTGGCCAACTACAACTTCCTCCCCTTCTTTTAAACCCTTAATTATCTCCACCCTACCATCCGAACCCCGAAGGCCTGTCTCAACTTCTTTCAGCTCCAATCGGCCATTTTTCAAAACCTTAACAAACTTTTTATTATCTTTTGAAATTAAAGCCCTCCAAGGAATAGCCAAAACATTTTCTTTCTTAGCGGTTAAAATAGTAATATTTACGGTCATTCCTGGTTTTATTTCCTCACTTTCTCTCTCAAATTCTAAGGTCGTTTTATAAGTTGGCACTCCTTCAATAATTTTTGCCGCTGGATCAATTTTTATAACCTTTGCTCCGAAAACAACCTCCTCTCCCAAAGCATCTAAAGTAATTTTTGCCTGATTGCCAATTTTGACTTTGGTAATATCAGTTTCTGGAATATTTGCCTCAATCTTAAAATTAGTTTTTGACAAAATTATGATCACTGGCTGATAGGCTGAAACCGTTTCTCCTTCCTCGATCTCAACCGAACTTACAATTCCTGAAATGGGGGAGAAAATTTCCGTTTTCTCAAGTTGAGTTTTTAGATATTCTAAATTCGCTTTGGCTGATTCAACCCTTGCTTTTTGGGTTTCAATTTCTTCTTCAGTTGCTCCAGCTTTCTTTAAAGCTAACTCTCTTTCGGCTAAAGCTAAAGAGTTTTCAGCCTCTTTTACTTGAGACCGAGCTGTTTCAATATTTTTTTGATTGGTTGCTTTTTGAAGTTCAATTGCCCCAATTTTTGAGGTCAAAGAGGTAATTTCATTTAAAACCTCCGCTTTTGTTGAACTTAAATTGGCACTCTCAGTAGAACTTAACTTGCTGGGAGGAATTTTCTCTAAAGCAACTTTTATTTTCTCTAAAGCTTCCTTTATCTTTTGTAAAGCTATCTCAATAGCTTGAGGACTACTGCTTTCTTTTGCTTTCTCTATTTCCTCTTTCGCTCCGCCTTTAAGTTTTTTTAAATAATCGTTTGCTAAACGCCCCCCATTCTCTCTGCCCAAAAGGGCTAACACCGCAACAGCTTTTGCGTTAGCGATTTCATTGGCCTCTTGATCATAAGAAAAAAAATGAGCATATTGAATATCAGTTAGGGTATATAAAGCGTTCTCTCCAACATTTACTGCCTCAAACCCCAAACTTATCCCTTCTTCATAAAGTTTTTTTTAAGTGGCCTGAGCTATTTCTTCTGTTCTTTCTAAATTCTCTTGAGCAATTTTTAAAGAATTTTTAGCGTTTTCAACTTTCTGTTGAGCCAATTCTATTTCCTCTTTCCTAGTTCCTCTTTCTAATTCTTTAAGTTTTATTTCTTGAGTTTTGAGATCTGCCTGGGCTTGAACAATTTGGGCTTTTAAATCTTTATTTTCCAAAGAAGCCAAAATTTCTCCTCTTTCTATTTCTTCGCCCTCTCTTTTGTAAATTCTCTCAATCTTTCCTGCTTTTCCAAAACTAAGTTCAAGAGATTTTTCAGCTTTAACTTTACCGGTCACTTCAACTTGTTGATCGAGAGAGGTTTTTCCAACAACAAAAACCTCATAAGGAGCTTCTTTATTGCTTTTTATAACTAAGATAAAGCTAACTGAGCAAATAAAAATTAGGAGAACAAAAATTATTATTTTTTTCATAAGTTTTCTTTAAGAAAAATTTTATAGAAATTGTTCAAAATTCTTAAAAGATCTTTTTGGTCGCGAGAGGAAAGTTTTGAAATAAACTTTTTAATTCTCGTTTTATTTTCTTTTTGACTCTCCCTGAGAATCTTTTTCCCTTTTTGGGTAATTTTCAACCGGATAATTCTTCTGTCCTTTTTATCAGCTTCTCTTTTTATTAAGCCTGATTTAACAAAACTATCAATCAATGAGGTAACAGATGGAGGAGTAATTTTTAACCAACTAGCTATCTCTTTCATCGTTGGATTTTTCTTGGCTTGAATAAAACTCAAAGTGCTGAACCTCAAAAGCGAAAAAAAACTAAAATGCTTATTTTTTTGAGATTTCTCCTGAAAAGTTCGCCTCATCAGAAAGATAAATTGGATAAGTTTTTCTTCTAAAGTTTGTTTCCGCATTAAATTAGACTTTCTAAATGTTAGGTGATTTAATTATATTTCTTCAATAATTTTTGTCAAGCTATTGAAAAATAAGAAAGTTAAGTTAAATTAAATAAAGATCTTTAAAAGGAGGTAAATAATGAAAAAAGAAAGAATGGTAAGAGGAGAAATTTTACCTGCTTCCTCTGAAGATATTAATCAAATTTTAATATTAGCCAAACCATTTGTTGATAAAGGCCTTATCCTAAAGAGAAGCAGAAAAAAGGTGGAGAAAATGATTAAGCGAAAAGAATTACGAGTAGCAATAATAGAAGATCCATTAGGGAAAGAAGGAAGAAAGGTCCAAGGATTCTGTGCTTGTTCCCTCTTAAGTCCTCAAAAAGCTGAACTCCATTTCCTAGTTGCTAAAAGAGGGAATCCATTTGTTGCTGTAAGATTAATTAAAAGCTGGCTAGAAATTCTTGAGAAGTTGGGAATCGAGCTTGTTTTTTTAACTACTCGAGTTGATAATCGAATGAAAGAGACAGTTTTTAAAAGATGCGGTTTCGAACCTATCTCTATCTGGAAATTGTCTTTAAGGAAACTAATTCCTTTACTTTGGCGAAGGATTTTAGGCAGGCACTCAATTGCGATGGGGAGGTATCTTAATAAATAGGGCAGTAGAGTCTGCCCTATTGTTTTAATAAAGAAACTTTATTAAATTAAAAAGAGGGCCTGTAGTTTAATGGAAAAACGGAGCATTCGCATTGCTCTGATGTGGGTTCGATTCCCACCAGGTCCATTTATGGATTCAAAAAAACTAGGGAGGTTTGGCGAAAAAATTGCCAGAGAATATCTTAAAAGAACGAAGTATAAAATTTTAGCCAGAAATTTTAAAAGGAAGTGGGGCGAAATTGATATCGTTGCCAAAAAAGGAGAGAAGATTGTTTTTATTGAAGTGAAGACAATTCGCAAAAAAGAAGGGTTTTTTCCTGAAGATGAAATTGATCAAAAAAAGAAAAAGCAATTAATTAAGATAGCTCAGATTTATTTGCAAGAATCTAAAATTCCCCTCGAGACTTCTTGGCAAATTGATATAATAGCAATTGAAGTTTCTCCCAATCTTAAAAAAGCAAAAATCCGCCATTATAAAAATGCTGTTGAAGATATTTATTGACACTCTTTCTTTGTTTTGCTAAACTATTTTAAAGGTCGTTGGGAAAACGACCTTTAATTTTAAGAAATATAAAACCATGGATTTAAAAACTTTTACTTCAGCAGTAATGGAAATTGCCCAAGAAAGAGGAGTGCCTCAAGATCGAGTCATTGAAGCAATTGAGGCAGCTTTAGCTTCCGCTTACAAAAAAGAGTATGGTAGAAAAAAACAAAAAGTCATTGCCAAACTTAATCCTAAAACCGGCAAAGTTAACTTTTGGCAAATTAAGCAGGTAGTTGACAAAAAGATGATCCTCTCTCAAGAAGAATTGAAAGAATTAAAAGAAAAGAAAAAATCTCCAAAAGAAATCGAGAAAATTCGTTTTAACCCTGAGAGGCATATTCTCTTGGAGGAAGCAAAAAAAATTGACCCTAAAATAAAAGTTGGGGAAGATTTAAAAATCCCCTTACCAGAGAAAGAGGATTTTGGCAGAATTGCCGCTCAAACAGCAAAACAGGTAATTTTACAAAAGATAAAAGAGGCTGAAAAAGAAGAAACTTTCCGGGAATATAAAGAAAAAGAGGGAGAAATTATCTCGGGAATTGTTCAAAGGGTGGAAAAAAATGCCATCTTTTTAGATATTGGCAGAACTTCTGGCATCTTACCAAAAAAAGAACAAGTACCCGGTGAATTTTATCGGCCTGGCCAAAGATTAAAATGCTATGTTTTAAAAACCGAACAAACTCCTAAAGGTCCTCAAATTATTCTCTCCAGAGCCTACCCAAAATTAATCTCAAAACTCTTTGAATTAGAAGTGCCAGAGATTGGCGCAGGACAGGTAGTAATAAAATCAATTGCCAGAGAGCCAGGCTCTCGAACAAAAATTGCTGTCCAAGCCACCGAAGAAGGAATCGACCCAATTGGCTCTTTAGTAGGCCAGAGAGGAACAAGAATTTTAGCTGTCATTAATGAATTAGGCGGCGAAAAAATTGATGTCATTGAATGGGCAGAAGACCCTAAAAAATATGTAGCTAATGCTTTGTCCCCAGCTAAAGTGCTTGAGGTTCGTATCTTGCCAAAAAATAAAGCTCAAGCCATTGTTCCTGATGATCAACTCTCTTTAGCCATCGGCAAAGAGGGACAAAATGTTAGATTAGCCGCTAAATTAACTGGGTGGAAAATCGATGTCCGATCGGTCAGCCAAATGGAAAAGGGAGAGAAAGGAGTTGAAGCAGCTCCTGAAAAAGAGGAATTTAATGAAAATTCAAATTCAAAAAAGAAATAAAAAGTGGTTGCTAAAATTTTCTCAGCAGCTTTAAAAGGATTGGAAAGTCAGGTTATTGAAGTTGAGGTAGCTTGTAATAAGGGATTGAGATCTTTTAATATTGTTGGGCTTGGTGATAAAGCAATTACTGAATCAAAAGAAAGGGTTTCTCAGGCTATAAAAAGTATCAAACTCTCTCCTCCTCAAGCTCAAGCCAAAAGAATTCTGGTTAATTTAGCCCCCGCTGATTTAAAAAAAGAAGGGAGTTTGTATGATTTAGCTATTGCTCTAGGATATCTTTTAGCCTCAAAGCAAGTAAGATTTAACCCTCAGGGGAAATTAATTTTAGGAGAGTTGGCTTTAGATGGTTCTTTGAAACCAATTAAAGGAGTTTTATCTTTCAGTTTTTTGGCCCAAAAAGAAGGGTTCGGAGAAATTATTTTGCCAAAAGAAAATGCTAAAGAAGCCGGTTTGGTAAATCTCCAAGAACGTCAAAGAAAGATTAAAATTATCGGAGCAGAAAATTTAGCTGAGGTAATTAGTTATCTTGAAGGAAGAAAAGAAATTCCCGAATCCAAAGTAGATCCTCAACAGTTAAAAAGAAATTTCCAAAAGTTCGAAATAGATTTTGGTTGGATAAAGGGTCAACTCCATACTAAAAGGGGGTTGGAGATTGCTGCTGCGGGAGCTCATAATGTCTTATTGCAAGGACCTCCAGGAACCGGAAAGACCCTTTTAGCAAAAGCAATTGTTTCTATCTTACCCCAACCAAGCTTTGAAGAAATTCTGGAATTAACCAAAATTTACAGCATCGCTGGCCTTTTACCAAAAGAGAGGCCTTTTTTGAACCAACGCCCTTTCCGAGCTCCTCATCATACTTCTTCAGAGGTCAGTTTAATTGGCGGAGGATCACCACCCAAGCCAGGAGAGATTACTTTAGCTCATCGGGGAATTTTATTTTTGGATGAATTCCCCGAATTCCACCGTGATGTTTTAGAATCCTTACGTCAGCCCATTGAGGAAGGAGAAATCGCTATTCAAAGAGCCAAATATATTTTAACCTTTCCAGCTAAGTTCACTTTAATAGCTGCCAGCAACCCTTGTCCCTGTGGCTATTTTGGTGATCCGGAAAAAGAATGCACTTGTACTGCCTCCCAGATTGCCAGCTATCGCCGGAAACTCTCTGGGCCTTTAATAGACAGAATTGATATCTTTTGTTGGGTTCCTTCTTTAAAGTATTCAGATTTAATTTCTCCTGATAAGGAAGGCCAAAGCCAGGAAATCCGCAAAAAGGTAGGGCGAGCAAGAGAAATTCAAAGGGAAAGATTTAAGAAAGAAGGAATTCTAACCAATTCGGAGATGAAGATCCCCCAAATAAAAAAATACTGTCAAATCGACAGTCCTTCTCAAAATATTTTAAAAAAATATGTTGATAAAGGTTTGCTTTCAGCCCGCGGTTATCATCGAGTTTTGAAAGTTGCCCGAACAATCGCTGATTTAGAAGGAAGAGAGAAAATTTTAACCGATGATATTAGTGAAGCTTTAAGTTATCGTCTTAGAGAAGGTTAGCCCTCCCATCATTTAACTTTTCCCAGTTCCGTACCCACGGGATACTTAGCAAAAGGATTTTCTGCAAATCTCACATCGAAATGTAAATGACAACCAGCTGGCCCTCGAGGAGCAGTTAAACCACTATAGCCAACTGTCCCTATTATCTGGCCTTGATAAACTCGTTGGCCCGGCCTGACTAAGATTTTCCCTAAGTGGCCATAATAGGTAATCACCCCATTTGAATGGCGGATCCTTACATAATAACCACCTAATCTTGTATAACCAATTCTCTGAACTTCCCCACCCGCAGCAGCAAAAACGGGCTCTCCGCATTTACCATTTGAAAAATCAACCGCATTGTACCAGTGCAATCCTTGGGTGATTCGACAGGGAGCAGGGATAGGACAGATAAAATAACTTTGGGATAAGGGAACTTGAACATACTTTTTGATTTGCTTTGGTTTTTTGCCTCCAGGAATAATCAAAAGGTCGCCAACATATATTCTTCCTTCATCTTGAAGTTCATTAAATTCAACAATCTCTTCAATTTCTGCTTGATAGAGTTGAGCAATTTCACTTAAAGTTTCTCCTTCTCGGACAATATGTAAAATTCCCGAGACTGGTAGAATAATTAATTTTTGGCCAGGCTTGATAATTGAGGTACTTTTTAAATTGTTTGCCCAAAGCAAAGTTTCAAGAGAAATCCCGAATTTTTGAGCAATTGAAGTTAAAGTATCTCCCCCTTGAACAATATATTCTTGAATTTCTTTTCTCCCCGAACTTTCACCTAAACTGCCCAAAATTCTTCCTTTAACTAAAAAAGCTGGAGCTGCTGGCTCCAAAAAGGCACTTTCAGTGATATTTAAATCAATGATTTTGGTAAAATCATTCGGTTCTGGAAACAAGTATTGGGTTTCATTTAGAGATTGTTTTGTTAGAGAAAGATCTTTTTCTGAGGGGAGAAGAAAGTAAACTCCTAAAATTATCAAAACAATCAAGCTAGTCACCACTCCCAAACCTTCTTTTTTAAAAAACCTCATATATTTTAACACTTACCCTAAATTTCTTCTTTAGTCAACCCTTTTTTCCACAACCTTAAAAATGAGAAATTTTATTAAAAATTTATTAAAAAGAGAAAAAATTCGGCCAAAGAAAAAATTGGGTCAAAATTTTTTAATTTCAAAAAGAATTTTGAAAGAGATAATTAAATCTTCTCAACTCAAACCTAATGAGACTGTTTTGGAAATTGGCCCAGGTCTTGGCATTTTAACTGAAGAGTTAGCCAAGAGAGTAAAGAAAGTAATTTGTGTAGAAAAAGATTCTCGGATGGTTAAGATTTTAAAAGAAGGGCTAAAAGATCTCAAAAATGTCGAAATTTTAAAAGGAGACATTTTAAAATTTTCAATCTTCACTGTTTTGTCACAACAAAACTTCCCGAAGGGTCATTTTCAATTTTCAAAAAGAAATTATAAATTAGTGGCAAATTTGCCTTATTATATAACTTCTCCTGTTATTCGAATGTTTTTAGAAACAAAAAACCCTCCAAAACTAATGGTTTTGATGGTTCAGAAAGAAGTAGCTCAAAGAATTTGCGCTTCTCCTCCAAAAATGTCAAAACTTGCTGTCTTTTGCCAATTTTATGGAAAACCAAAAATTATTAAATTTGTTTCAAAAAAAACTTTTTGGCCTCAGCCAAAAGTTGATTCAGCGATTTTGAAAATCATCCCTCAGCAATTTTCTTTTTCTGTCTCTTCTCAATTCCGAGCAAAATTTGCTAAAATTGTCAAAGCTGGTTTCTCCCAACCAAGAAAGCAATTGATAAACAATCTTTCTAACTCTCTAAACCTTTCTCGAGAGAAAGTTAAAGAATGGCTTTTAAAAAACAATATCAATCCCAGCCAGAGAGCCGAAAGCTTAAAAGTAAAAGATTGGGTTAATCTCACAAAAACCTCCAAATCTCTCAACTACTCAACCACTCAATGACTTGATGACTTAATGACTTGATGACTTCCTTTACTTTGTTTGTTATAATATTTTAATGTTAAAATTTTTGGAAAAATTTTTCTCTCTAAAAAGCTCTTCAAAAAAGCAGAAAGTTTTAATTGTCTTTCTGCTTTTTTTGTTTTTTTTCTTGCTCTACCCAATCTCCTGTGCCCAAGCTAGTTGGGGCTGGCTTCAATGGATACCTGAAAGAATTGCTAATGCTATCGCTGGCCTTGCCTTAACTGCCGTTTTAGCCTTAGCTCAAGGAATATTAAATCTTGGTATTATTCTCTTTAACTGGTCTCTTAGTGGAATTCCGGTTTCTTATACTAATCCAGCTGGCAATGAGGTAATTAGGGTTGGTTGGACTTTAGTCAGAGATATCGCCAATATTGGACTTGTCTTGGGTTTGATTTATATTGGTTTAGCTACTGCTTTAAGAATAGCTGGGTTTGAGACAAAAAAGGCTTTTGTTTGGTTTTTAATAATGGCTTTGCTTGTAAACTTTACTCCGGTTATTTGTGGTATAATCGTTGACGCTTCAAATATAGTAATGAACTTTTTCTTACGGGGACCTGGCGGCTGGGAGCGCCTTAATTCAGTTTTCGATGAGCAAAGAGCTATTATTTTACAATACGCATTAGGCGAACCAAATTGGGTACTATATATAAAAGTTATGGTTTTGGCTGCTTTTGGCTTTGTAACTGGACTTATCTTTATTCTTTATGGCTTGTTGTTTTTTTTACGTAATCCTATCATTTGGCTTCTGGTGATCTTCTCGCCTTTAGCTTTTGTTGCTTATATTTTTCCTAAAACAAGAGGTTGGTTTGAAAGGTGGTGGAATCAACTTTTACAGTGGTCTTTTATCGGAGCTATTGCTGGATTCTTCTTATACTTGGCTCAATATACCTTTCTTTTAGCTGCCCAAGGGAAACTTGCTACTGGAGGTACCCCAGAAAATATATTTAATGAACTTGCTCCTTATTTGGTAGCGGTAGTTTTCCTTGGCCTCGGTCTTTACGCCTCAACTATGACCAGTGCCATGGGAGCTAGTGCTATAGTTGGTTTTGTAAAAACAAAAGGTAAAGCAACTCTAAAATGGGGAGGCAAAAAATTCACCCAAGCAACTAAAGCAACTGCTGCTGGAGTAGGAGCAGCTTTTTTGGGAGCAACCAGAGGAGTAAAAGAAGGAAAAGGAGCAAAAGGAAAAATAAAAGAGGCTTTAATGGGAGCAATCACTTATGAAGGTCGAGAAAAAGGAAGAGAAGCATTAGGAAGATGGCTCGAGAGGAAACATTTAGTCAGGCCCGGATGGTACGAAGAGGAAAAAAGAAAACGTTTAGGATTAGATGATACAATAAAGAGATTGGATAAACTTCCTACAAATAGACTTGTAGAAATCATGGAAAGAAAGAGTAGGACACCTGCTGATGTAGTAGCAAAAACTGCTGCAACCGAAATATTAGGTAAAAGACATGCATTTGAATTAGAAACTCCCGAGAAGGAGAAAGAGGCTATCCGGCGAGCCCAAGCCTTTGGTGCAAACCTTTCAGATCTTGTTAAAGGTAGGCCTGACTTAGCTCCAATTGTGAAGTATGATAAAGTTTTGAAATTAATGAAAAAGGAAGGAATTCCAGAGGAAGAAGCGAATCGAAGGGTAATCCGAGAAACAATTGAAGCAATGTCACCAAGAGCCCTCACTCGAAGTCTTCAACCGGTAGCTATAAAACCAGAAGTATTTACCTGGATATCTCCGGCTCAAATTCGTAACTTAGGAGCACGAGGAACTATTGAACAAAAGAAAAAAATGGCTCAGGTTTCAATTAGTCGTGAATTACATCGCTATCGAAGCAAACTTGAAGAAGAAGGAAAAACAGACGAAGTAAATAGAATTCTGACTAATTGTACCGAAATCG
>Ga0190352_1000184_pt1 | contig 15636 bp, 14 predicted proteins | sample 4872131011_MG_FD_161682 | JGI IMG/M metagenome (GOLD analysis project Ga0190352, IMG submission 161682) | Hydrothermal vent microbial mat bacterial communities from Southern Trench, Guaymas Basin, Mexico - 4872-13-10-11_MG | ecosystem: Environmental > Aquatic > Marine > Hydrothermal vents >...
TCATCATCAGGCAACACCACGAACGATTTGACGGAAGTGGTTACCCTGATGGACTTAAGGGTAAGAAGATAGAAAAGCTTTCTAGGATATTGGCTATAGCAGACGCCTTTGATGCTATGACCACAGAAAGACCTTATAAAAAGAGACTTAATATTGAACAGGCACTAGAAGAAATTAAAAGAAACAAAGGAAAACAATTTGACCCAGAGATTTGTGAAGTAGCATTAAAAGTATTTGGATAGGACTTCGTCAAAGTAATTTTAACAGAGATCCAAATGTTAAGCGCAATGGCTCAATGCAGAATGCAAATTGAAAAATGCAAAATCGCCTTCTGTTAAATTGGAACGTCAGGCTGTGTAAAAAGTCAAAAAGTCTAATTAAGAGTCGCAAAAAGTGGGAGAAAGAGGTAAAATACTGATAAAAAGTGGCTTAGTAAACCCAATTTGTAGTCAAATAATGTGGAATAGTGTGAAGGTAAAATTTTAAAAATACTTATCACACAATCTGACGTTTACACGTTTGCACGTCAGAACGTTGGAAATTGGAATTGGAAATTGGGAAATGGGAACTGGGAATTTCTGTTTTCCGTTTTCTATTTTCTTAACTGTATTTTGTAGGTTTGATCCCAATTCCACTACAACTGCGAAAGGAGGGGGAAAATGACTTTGCAATTTGCACTTTGCAATCTTCATTTTGCAATTGCCGTAAGGCTATCTTGCCCTTCGGCGACTTCGTGAATACAAGACGGTTGGTGAAGTTAACCTTGAAGTATCACTGTTACCTAAAAGGTGAAACAACCAACACCAAAGGTTATAAGGAGTGCTCGCCTGCCTACTATCAGGCAGGTTGGAATTTTATCCAAAAATCAATCGCGGATTTTGGGCCCTGCAGCAAACTTGACAGGATATAAACTTTGTTGTTATAAAGTTGCTTTATTTTTAGCTTAATGGAGTTTAAATAATGTTTGGTTACCAAGGAAAATTCTTAAGAGTGGATTTAAACAGGGAAGAGACAAACATAGAAGAAATTGATCCTGAACTTTATTTAAATTTTTTAGGTGGACGAGGGTTAGGAGTAAAAATTTTTTCTTCAGAAGTTTCCCCTGATGTTGCTCCTTTAAGTCCTGAGAATAAGATTGTTATTGCCACAGGGCCTCTTACTGGAACAGGCACAAATAGTGGTTGTATTTGTAGTATTGTAACCAAATCTAGTTTAACAAAAACTATTATAAGTGCACAGGGAAAGCTTTATTTTGGTGCTGAACTAAAGGCAAGTGGTTATGATGGAATTATAATTGAAGGTAAGGCCAAAGAACCTTGTTTCCTTTTTATTAAAGACCAGAAAGTCCAAATATTGCCAGCAGAATATTTAAGTGAGACTAACACTGATCAGACAGAGACATTAATACGCTCTACTATAAATGACCCTTGGGTTGCTAGGGAGACCAGGATATTATCCATCGGACCTGCGGGTGAGAGGTTATTTCCTTTAGCCGCTTTGGTAACAGATGGATTCCTTGTTCAAAATAGTGTAGGTATAGGAGCGGTTTTTGGGAGTAAAAACTTAAAGGCTATTGTAGTAAGAGGTACAAAGGATGTAGTTATTCATGATAAAGAATTGTTTTTTAAAGCGGTAGTGAATTCTATTGATGAGTTTTATCAAAGTAAATCTTTAAAGGCCTTTTCTGATTTATCTACTTATGTAGTTTTTGAAGAATTTTTAAATAATGATATTTTATCTGCTTCTTACTTTACGCAATCTCCTGATCATATTTCTTTATCTCAAATTAAGTCTTATTGGCAAAGACACAGGGGTTGTTTCTCTTGCCCTGTTAGTTGTTTGAAAGCTAAAGAAAACGGAGCATTTTTACCTGATATAGATGCCCTTTGGGCCTTGGGCCCTTTGAGTGGGATTTATGACCTAAAAACGATTATCACTGCTTATGATATATGTATTAAAATGGGCTTAGACCCAGTAGAAACGGGTCTTACTTTAGCTTGTTTAATGTCTTTGAAAGAAAGAGGACTTTTAGAAAAAGAAGAATTAAAGATAAAACTCCAGTTCGGAAATGAGGAGGCCTTTTTAGATATTTTAACCTCTATTATAGTGAAAGGAAAAGAACCTCTTTTGGGAAAAGGGGCTTTTGGTATATGTCAATATTTTGATAAACCTGATTTGTTTATAGGGGTAAAAGGTAGAAGTGCACCATTTGATGTGCAAAGTTACTGGCCTTTGGGGCTCCAATATGCCACTTCTACTTGTGGAGCAACTCATCTGACTGGTTTTATATTTTTAAAAGGTATTACTAAAAATACAGAAGACATAGTTTCTCAAGTGAAATTAGTTCAAGATAAAACTGCGGTTTTAGAGGCTCTAGGTATTTGTCCTTATGCCTTAGGAAGTTTTTCCTTGGAGAACCTACTTTCTATGTTTCAGGGAGCTACTGGTGTGATATTGACTGTGGAGGATTTACTCAAAATAGGTGAGACTATATATCAACTGGAGCATGAATTTAATCAAAATGTAGGTATTGGTTTAGAAGCAGACAATCTTCCTAAAAGGTGGCTTTTCCCCAAATTCCAAAGCCTTTTAAAAGATTATCATCAGTTAAGAGGGTGGCAATAATGTATAGAATTCAGATAGACCATAACAAATGTACAGGTTGTAGGTATTGTGAGCTAGCCTGTTCCCTAAATCATCTTACCACTGCCTTAAATCCTAAAAAGGCACGTATTAGGGTTTTGAAAGAAAAAGGCCGGTTTTTCCCTGTAATCTCCGGTCCTTATACAGATGCTGCATGTAATATCAAAGTAGACTTGATAATTGGTGATAAGGTTTATGATTTTTGTGATATATGCCGTGCTTCCTGTCCTCATAAGGATATTTTTAAGGATCCAGTCAATAAGATGCCTTTACAATGTGATTTTTGCGGTATTGATGCTCCAGGGCCTTCTTGTGTAAGATGGTGTCCTAGTGGTGCTTTAAAGTTAGTAGAAATTCCGTCTTATTATTAGAGAGGTAGAAAGCTACATGCCTTCAGTAGGAAGTGTTATGGTAATAGGAGCAGGCATTGCTGGTATCCAGGCCGCTTTAGACTTGGCAGAAAGCGGATTCAGGGTGTATCTAGTTGAAAAAGGACCATCTATTGCTGGGAAAATGGCCCAATTAGATAAAACCTTCCCTACTAATGATTGTGCCATGTGTATTCTTTCGCCAAAACTTTCTGAATGTGCACGCAATCTTAATATTGATATTATTACCTTGGCCCAAATAAGGTCTATTTCAGGTATTCCTGGGCATTTCAAGGTGGTTATACATAAGCTACCTCGATATATAAATGAGGATAAATGCACTAACTGTGGTCTTTGTGTTCAGTATTGTCCAACTTTAATCCTAGATAAATACAATCAAGGTTACTGTTATACAAAATGTGTTCATCTCCCCTTTGCCCAGGCAATTCCTACTATCCCAGTGATAGAGCCAGATAGTTGTCTCTATCTTACAGACCAGATGTGTCAGATTTGTGCTTCTGTTTGTGGCTATCAAGCCATAGATTTTAAGCAAAAACCTTATGAACTTGAAGTAGAAGTAGGTGCAGTGATAATCGCTTGTGGTTATGAAGTTTTTGATGCTAGATTAAGAGAAGAGTTTGGTTATGCTTATTATCCCAATGTAATTACTTCCTTAGAGTTTGAAAGGTTGATTTCTGCTAGTGGTCCTTATTTTGGCCATATTCAGAGACCTTCAGACAATAAACAACCCAAAAAAATTGCTTGGATTCAATGTGTAGGTTCCAGGGACAGAGCATTAAACAGGGGTTATTGTTCTTCTGTATGTTGTATGTATGCTACTAAAGAGGCTATTCTAGCCAAGGAGCATATAAAAGATTTAGAAGCTACTATCTTTTATATCGATGTCCGTGCCTTTGGAAAGGGTTATGAACAATACTATCAAAGGGCAAAGGAACAATATGGTATAAATTATATTAAAAGCCATATATCTACCATTAAAGAAAATCCTCAAAATAAAAACTTGATAATTACTTATTTAGACCAAAATGGACAAAAAAGGGAAACAGAATTTGACTTAGTAGTGTTATCTGTAGGAGTAAGTGCTTCTGTGGAGATGAAAGAGCTAGCTCAAACATTGGGTATTGAGCTAAATCATTATCATTTTTGTCAAACTAGTCCATTTACTCCTATAGAAACTAGCAGACCTGGCATTTATGTGTGTGGGATGGCTAGCGCACCCAAAGATATACCTGAAGCAGTTATGGAAGCTAGTGGAGCTGCCGCTGCCGCTGAGTCTTTGTTAGCCAAGGTTCGATTTTCTTGTGTTAAGACAAAAAAGACACTACCAGAAAGAGATGTTTCTCAAGAAGAGCCAAAAGTAGGAGTATTTATTTGCCATTGTGGGACAAATATTGGTGGGGTGCTTAATGTACCCCAATTAGTTGATTATGCTAAAACCTTACCTAATGTAGCTTATGCTACAAATGTGCTTTATGCCTGTGCTACTGATGCTCAAGAGTTGATGAAAAAAGCTATTATAGAGCAGGGTCTTAATCGTTTGGTAGTGGCTGCATGTACTCCTCGCTCTCATTTACCCTTGTTTCAAGAAGTGGCCGCAGAAGCAGGTTTAAATCCTTATCTAGTAGAAATGGCCAATATTCGTGAACATGATGCTTGGGTACACAGTCGGGCAGTTAAGTTAGCCATGCTTAAGGCTCAGGCAGCAATAAGAATGGCTGTCGCGAGGGCAATTGAGCTCAAACCTTTGCAACCCCGGCAATATTCTGTTACTCAAGCTGCCTTGGTTATAGGGGGTGGGATTTCTGGCATGATTGCAGCTTTAGAATTGGCTAAACAAGGTTTTAAAGTGCATCTTTTAGAAAAGACAGATCAATTAGGTGGGATAGCCGAGCGGATTCCTAAAACCATTGAAGGACAAGATGTAACAACATTTCTTAAAACATTGATTTCTCATGTTAAAAAAGAAGAGAGGATAAAATTATACTTAAATACTGAGGTGTTAAATACAGAGGGTTTTATAGGTAACTTTATTACTAAAATTCGTAACCGGACTACCAATGAAGAGATAGAAATTAAACATGGAATAGCTATTATGGCTACTGGAGCACAAGAATTTAAACCTCATGGTCTTTATGGCTATGGAGAACATTCCAATATTTTTACTTCTTTAGAATTAAAAGAGAAAATAGCCCAAGATGAAAAGCAGTTCAGGGACAAAAAACAAGTAGTATTTATTCAATGTGTAGGTTCTAGAGATGAAGAAAGACCATATTGTTCTCGGACTTGTTGCACATTGGCTATAGAAAATGCCTTGACTTTAAAAGAAATTAATCCTGAAATAGATATCTATATTCTTTACCGTGATGTGCGCACTTATGGTTTAAAAGAGGATTATTATGCCCAGGCTAGAGAAAAAAATGTAAAATTTATTCGTTTTGTAAAAAAAAACTCTCCACAAGTTTCAGTTGAAGGAGGACAAATTAGGGTGCGCGTATATGAACCAGGTTTAAGAGAATATATAGAACTTAATCCTGACTTTTTGGTTCTAAGTGCAGCCATTGTGCCTAATCCAGATAACGAAAAACTGGCACAAATATTTAAAGTATCATTGACTCAGGATAAATTTTTTCTTGAGGCTCATATGAAATTACGTCCTGTGGATTTTGCTTCAGATGGGTTGTTTATGTGTGGTTTGGCTCATGGACCTAAGTTTATTTCCGAAAGTATTGTTCAAGCTCAGGCAGCAGCCAGCCGGGCAGCAACTATTTTGACTAAGCCAAAACTAAAAGGAGAGGCTATCATTGCACAAGTATTTGAGGAAAATTGTGATGGATGTGGTTATTGTGTAGAAGTATGCCCTTTTAGGGCTATTAAACTTTTTGAATATATGTATAAAGGTGAAGTGAAAAAAATGGTAGAGGTCAACGAGTCTTTATGTAAAGGATGTGGTTGTTGTATGGCTACCTGTCCAAAACGTGGTATTATGGTAAAAAATTTTGATTTAGATATTTTGTCAGCCATGATTGAGAGTGCATTGATCTCAGCAGGCTAAAAGGAGGAAGATACCATGCCCAAACGCATTGGCATAGAGGTTTCTATTGCAATAGCAGAAGGGGTTAAGCTCTGTGATGTAGATGTTATCTCTGCTTATCCTATTACTCCTCAAACGCATATTGTGGAACACTTATCAGAATTAGTTGCCAATGGAGAATTGGATGCGGAGTTCATTCCTGTAGAATCAGAACACTCAGCTATGAGTGTAGCTGCAGGATCTTCAGCCGTAGGAGCAAGGGTTTATACAGCTACCAGTTCTCAGGGTTTATTTTTGATGCATGAAATTTTATTTATTGTTTCAGGTATGCGTTTGCCTGTTGTTATGACTGTGGCCAATCGTTCTTTTTCTGCTCCTATTAGCATCTGGAATGATCACAGTGATATTATGGCTGAGAGAGATATAGGCTGGATTCAAACCTTTGCTATTAATGGTCAAGAAGCCTATGATTTAACTTTTCATGCCTTTAGAGTAGCCGAGGACAAAGATGTTCAATTGCCAGTAATAGTTAATCTGGATGGATTTACCTTAACTCATATGATTGAACCTATAGAGTTGGCTGAAAAGGAGGCAGTAGAAAAATATTTACCTCCAAGAAAACCGATTTTGACCTTACATCCTGACCATCCTATTACTATGGGTCCTGTAGGTATTCCAGAGGTTTATACTGAGGCTAGGAGACAAATAGAAGTAGCTTTATTGCAATCATATCCTATAATTGTGAAAGCTTGGCAGGAATTTGGTCAAATCTTTGGTAGAGGTTATCATCCTATAGAAACTTACCGCACAGAAGATGCAGAGCTCATTTTTGTAACCATGGGTTCTTTTACTGAGAACGCCATGTTGGCCGTAGACCAACTTCGGGATAAAGGACAGAAGGTAGGTCTTGTTTATATTCGCCTTTGGCGACCATTTCCTCATAAAGACTTTCATCAGGCAATAGGTGAGGCAAAGATTTTAGTAGTATTAGACCGGGCTATTACTTATGGGGTTAATAGTGGTCCAGTTTATAGTGAAATCCGTTCTTCTTTATATGATAAACCCAAGAAGCCATATATTCAGGGTTTTGTAGCTGGTTTGGGTGGGAGAGATGTGCCTGTAGAGAGTTTTATAGAAATGGCTAAAATAGCTAAGAAGGCAAAAAAAGAAGAAGTTTCCCAATATATACATTTTGATGTAAAGGAAGATTAAATGTTTGGATGGCAAGGAAAGGCTTTGAGAATAAATTTGAGTAATGGTTTGGTAGAGACAGAGCTTATTGCTGAAGAACTCTTAGAAAACTACCTGGGTGGCTGTATGTTGGCAAGAAAGATAGCGGAATTGGAGAATATTTCAGCTAAGAATAACAAACTGATTATGGCTAATGGTGTTCTTACAGGTACTGGAACACCAGGTGCTGCCTTATGTGCTATAGGGGCATATGTATCTTCAGAGTTTTTCTGCTGTCCTCTTTGGTACCACCTAGGAGCAGAGTTAAAGTTCTGTGGTTATGATGTAGTTATTATAGAAGGAGAGGCACCAGTATGGAGTTATCTGTTGGTATTAGATGATGAGATTAAAATTATACCAGCTGAAGAAATAAAAGGGCTTTCCCCAATAGAAACAGAAAATTTTATCAGAGATGGATATAGTAAATGGTTGGGAAATGAAATTAGGATTTTAAGCATTGGTGAAGATGGCGAAAATCAATCGGCATTGGCGGGTTTAGTGAGTGATGGTCTTCTTATTTCTCATTCAGGAGGACTTGGAAGTGCCTTTGGAGAAAAACGCTTAAAGGCCATAGCGGTAAGGGGAATACAAGATTTCAAACTGGCACATGCCTCTAAATTTGTTGATATTATTACCAAAGCTATTCAAAATTTTAGAGACAATAAAGACCATATTTATGAGCAGATGTGTAATATATGTAAGGAATTAAACCTACCTTCAGTGGAGAAGATTTACCATGATTCAGAAAAAAGAGGGTGTTTAGGGTGCCCTATTGCTTGTTTGCAACAAAAACAAGATAAATTTTTACCTCATTTTACTACGCTCTTTTGTTTTATGGACTTACTTGGTCTTTATAGGCTGGAGGAGATTTTAGTAATTTATAACATTTGTTTTAAAAAGGGTATTGACCCTGTAGCCTTGAGTATTGCTGCCAGATGTGTGAGAGAAATAGAGAAGTCTTTTAAAATTGGTGACATAGAAGGAATTATAAATTTAATAACCGATCAGGATTCTTTATTGCATAAGGGTGGAGCAAGATTAGCACAAGAATATAACATAGAAGAGTTTTTTAAAGGATTAAAAAAGGCGTTAAATGATCACCTTGGGGTTATATTTGGTAATCTAGAAGAAGTTAATGAAAAAATGCACATTTTAGACACCTTGGGAGTATGTCCTTATATTCTTTTGGGATTTCCTTATGAGATGGTTAAAGAGGCGTTTAAGACAGTTACTGGAAAGGAGTTGGATGAAGAAAGTTTGAAAAACAGAGGATTAAAATGGATGGAAGATTATACCGTATTCAGATAGATACCAATAAGTGCACAGGTTGTCGTCATTGCGAAACGGCCTGTTCATTAGTACACACTGAAGGTAAGATTAATTATCATCGGGCCCGGATAAGAATAATTTCTTTAGAAGATAGATTTTTACCATTGATGGCAGGGCCTTATGTGCCTGTTACTCAAGAATGCGCTTCTAAAAAACTGGTGACCATTAATGGTAAGACCTATGACCAGTGTATTCTCTGTCGGGCTTCATGTCCTAATAAATCTATCTTTAAAGAACCTGATAGTGGTATCCCTTTAAAATGTGATTTTTGCGCGTTTAGACCAGAAGGTCCTGCCTGTATCGAGTTTTGCACTAGTGGGGCTTTGAATTTAATAAGGATTAAAGAATAATGTTTACTGCAGATTTTTTAAAAGAAGTCAATCAGCACAGTGGAGAACATGTCCAACTCTGCTTTCAATGCTTTAAATGTAGCTTGGGTTGTCCCGTTACCTTTGCCATGGATTATCTACCTCATCAGCTAATGCGTTTGGTACAAATGGGCCTTAAAGAAAAGGTATTAAACAGCCATAGCATTTGGGTATGTGCTGCTTGCGAAACTTGCACCACCAGGTGTCCAAATCATATTGATATTGCTAGGGTAATAGATACCTTAAGACAGATGGCCATAAAACAGGGCAAACCAGCAGAAAAGCCTATCGTGGCCTTTCATAAATCTTTTTTAAATTCAGTGCGTCGTCATGGGAAGCTAAATGAGTGGGAATTGATGCTGGAGTATAAATTACGCACTAGAAGATTTCTTGACGATTTGTGGCTAGTGCCTGAAATGTGGAAAAGGAAGAAGTTGTTTTTAAATATAAGACGTGTGCAAAAGAAATCTGAAATAAACACAATTTTTAAAAGGGCAACTACATGGACCGGGTAGGGTATTATCCAGGTTGTACTTTAGAAACTACTGCTAAAGAATTTAATATGACTAGTAAGAGTGTTTGCCATCAATTAGGCATAGAGTTGGTAGAAATTCCGGATTGGAATTGTTGTGGTGCCAGTTCTGCTCATGAAATGAATGATTATTTAGCTATTTCTTTGGCTGCGCGTAATTTGACCATAGCTGAACAAAAGTTGGCTCTAGATGTAGTTATTCCCTGTGCTGCCTGCTTTAACCGTTTAAAAGTAGCTCAAAAGGCTTTATTAAACAAAAATTATCCGGAATTTGTTTTTGAAGGAAGAACCAAGGTTTACGACCTTTTGCGGTTTTTGGCTCAACCTCGATATAAAGAGAGATTGAAGCACCAAGTAAGAAAATCTTTAAAAGGATTAAAGGCAGTAGCTTATTATGGGTGTTTGTTAACTCGTCCTCCGGAAGTTACCGATCATCCACACCCTGAAAACCCTACGGAGATGGATGAGATTTTAAAAATATTAGGTGTAGATTGCTTATTCTGGTCTTATAAGACTGATTGCTGTGGGGCTAGCCTTACGGTAGGTAGGGTGGATGTTGTGCATCAATTAGTAAAAAAACTTTATGACCATGCCTTGGAAGTAGGGGCAGAGTGTATAGTAACTGCTTGTCCTTTATGTCATGCCAATTTGGATTTAAGACAAAGAGAAATTAATGAAAAATTTAATAAAAACTATTATCTTCCTATTTTTTATTTCACAGAGTTAATGGTGTTAGCTATGGATATCAATGATACAGAAGTATGGGCAAGAGGTCATTTGGTAGATCCAATGCCTTTGTTAAAGGAGAAGGGATTATGCTAGAAATAAGATTTCATGGTCGAGGTGGTCAAGGGGCGGTTACCTGTACAGAATTAATTGCCAAGGCTGCTATTGCCGAAGGTAAATACGCTCAGGCCTTTCCCAGTTTTGGTGCTGAAAGGAGGGGAGCACCGGTAACAGCCTTTCTACGGATTTCTGATACTCCTATCCGAATAAGACAGAATATTTATGAACCAGATGTAGTAGTGGTATTAGACCCTACTTTGCTTGGACCATCAGTTACAAAAGGGTTGAAAAAAAATGGTTTTATTATTACTAATTCCCCCAAGACCCCAACTGAAGTCAAGAAAGAGTATGGTTTTGAACAAAAGGTAGCCACAATAGATGCCACTAAGATTGCCTTGGATGCCATTCGTTTACCTATTACTAATACTACTATGCTAGGAGCGGTAATTAAGGCTACTCAAATAGTGAATTTAGAGGCCCTGGTTGAAGTATTAAAGGAAAGGTTTGGCCGTTTGGCAGAGAGAAATCAAAAGGCCATGGAAAGGGCATTCAGAGAAACTAAACTAACGGAGTAAAGCTATGGTAAAGATGAATGCTTTAATAAGTTGGAAGAAATTGAATTTAGGCACAGCTATTACAGAACCAGGGAGTGCCAGGAAGTTTCTCACTGGGGATTGGCGAACGCAACGGCCGGTTTTAGATAAAGAAGCTTGTATTAGATGTGGGCGGTGTTGGATTTATTGTCCTGAAGGGGCATATACTGAGGATGAAGAAGGTTATTTTCGTTGCGACTTAAATTACTGTAAAGGTTGTGGTATTTGTGCTCAAGAGTGTCCTGAAGGGGCAATCAGTATGGTTCTAGAAGAAGAGGCTTAAAAATTTCAATGAGGTAATGAGAAATGATGTCAGCAGAAAAAAAGGTATTTGAGGGTTTTAAAGCTAGGGAGTTACCTAAAGAGGACCTTTTTACCCAAGGACATCGTGCTTGCCAAGGGTGTGGAGGGGCTTTAGCCTTGCGTTTAATCACCAAGGCAATAGGTAGAAGGGTTATTATAGCTAATGCCACTGGGTGTATGGAAATTATTTCCTCTGCTTTTCCTCAAACTGCCTGGGAGGTGCCTTGGATCCATGTGGCCTTTGAAAATGCAGCTGCAGTGGCTGCTGGTGTGGAGTCAGGTCTTAAGGCCATGATGCGTAAAGGAAAATTGAAAGAAGAAAAAATTTTTGTTTTGGCGGTCGCTGGTGATGGTGGTACGGCTGATATTGGTTTACAGGCCCTTTCAGGTGCGCTTGAGAGGGGACATGATTTTGTTTATGTATGTATTGATAACGAAGCATATATGAATACAGGTATTCAGCGTTCTTCTTCCACTCCATATGGTGCACGAACCACCACTTCTCCTGCTGGTAAAAAAAGTATCGGTCAAATGACCTGGAAAAAAAATGTGCCTGCAATTGCTATAGCTCATGATATTCCTTATGTAGCTACTATCTGTCCCACTTATTATTTAGATTTGATGAATAAGGTGAAAAAGGCCATAGAAACTCCTGGTCCTGCCTATCTTCATTGTCTATCAGCCTGCCCCACAGGCTGGCGGTGTGCTCCTAATTTGACCATTGAAGTGGGGCGTTTGGCGGTAGAGACAGGGGTCTTTCCATTATATGAGGTAATAAATGGCCGATATAAGATTAACTATCCACACCGTCGTTTAAAACCCGTAAGACAATATTTAGAATTGCAAGGAAGATTCAGACACCTCACCGATGAATATATTGAAATCATTCAGGAAAGAGTTAGTAAAGAGATGGCTAAGCTAAGGGCCTTAGAGAAATTCGGCAGTTTTTATGAGAGTGTCTTAACTAATTTCTAGTGGTAACTGCTTTTAGGGTTAAAAGTAATAAGGATATGCCATTTTTGTGGGTTGTCCTAAATGAATTATTGGTTGAATGCATAGAAATTCTAGAAGAATTGAAGGCATAATTGAGACAGACATTAATTTTTAATTTTCAGAAAAATTCTCTTGACAAAAAAGGTTACTTAGTATATAAGGCATTTCAAAAGGCAATGGTTATATAGGTATATGTTATGAATTTGCAAAATTTATTGATAGAAAAAAGGTCTGTTATTTTAGATAAATGGCTTGATTTAATATTAGAAGGTTACAAAAAACGCGGACAAACCTTTTTTAAAAAAGAAAAGGATAGGTTTCTTAATCCGGTGGGATATGAGTTTAGGAAGGGGATAGGTGGTATTTACCGGGCACTTATTGAAGAAATAGAAGATGATGAAGTAATCGTTTTTATTGATAAGATTGCCAGGATTAGGGCAGTTCAGGATTTTTCTCCAGCCCAGGCTGTAGCCTTTATCTTTTTATTAAAGAAAGCCATTATAGAGGAGTTAGGAGAGAAGATTCTAAAGGATGGACTTGCAAATGAGTGGTTAGAATTGGAGTTTAAAATAGACAATTTAGCTCTTCTCTGTTTTAATATATACCTGCAATGTAAAGAGAAACTTTATGAAATTAAGGTAAATGAAATAAAGAGGAAGACATACAGTTTATTAAAAAGAGCAGATTTGATATACGAAATTCCTGATTTTAAAGAAGACAATCCGGATTCTAAAAATATTGAAATGAGGAGAGGGGTAAATGAGTTTTAATTTTTCTTTTTACTCGGCACTTTTTATAGTGATAGCCCTTATATTAATTCCTATTATAGGGGTAGCCTCACACTTACAAGTTCTTTTTGGAATAGTCATACCTTATTTAGCCTTTATTATATTTTTAGCAGGCATGATTTATCAAGTGGTAATATGGGCAAAATGCCCGGTGCCATTCCGCATTCCCACCACTTGTGGGCAAGAGAAATCGCTTCCGTGGATCAAGTATAATCGTTTGGAAAGCCCTTTTACTACCTTTGATGTAATAGGCAGGATGCTGCTTGAGGTGCTTTTTTTCCGTAGCCTATTTAGAAATACCAAGACTGTAATACATGGAGAAAGGCTTGCTTTTGTATCTGCCAAGTGGTTATGGTTAGGGGCAATAGCTTTCCACTATTCTTTTTTAGTAGTTTTAATCAGACATCTGAGGTTTTTTACAGAACCCACTCCCTTTTTTGTGGGTTTTATTGAAAAAATAGATGGGTTTTTTCAAATTACCATACCTGCGCTCTATTTAAGTGGTATAGTCCTTGTAGCAGCTTTACTCTTCCTTTTGGCTAGACGAGTTTTTGACCCTAAGCTGCGTTATATTTCTCTTCCTGCTGACTATTTCCCTCTTTTTCTTATAATAAGCATTGCCCTTAGTGGCATTCTTATGCGGTATATTTTTAAGACCAATATAGTGGCTGTGAAGGAGTTGACCCTGGGATTAGCGACTTTTCATCCTAGACTGCCTGAGGGGATTAGTGCTATTTTTTATGTCCATATTTTTTTGGTGAGTGTTCTTTTTGCCTATTTCCCATTTAGCAAACTGACCCACATGGCAGGAGTGTTCCTCAGTCCTACTAGAAATATGGCTAATAACAATCGATATAAGAGACACATTAATCCTTGGAATCCTCCAGTTAAGATTCATACCTATGAAGAATGGGAAGAGGAATTTAAAGATAAAATAAAAGCCGCAGGCATACCACTAGATAAGGAGGAATAAAATGGCAGTGGAAACTGGAGAGTTTTGTCCAGAAAAAGATGAATTACTGAGGTCTATAGACTATGTTCCACCTGAAAAGCCATGGATGGAAACCAAACCCGTGTTCAAAAAGGGAACTTATTGCTTTGCTGCGCGTGAAAAGCATCTAAAATATATGGGTTTCCCAAATCCCAGAGAGTGGGAAGTAGGTTCAGAAAATTGGCAACTTCCAGAAAACTGGAAGGAGATTTTTATAGAAGGGATGGAGAACAGGCTTAAAAGGTGGCGTTCTTTTAGGCTTTTTCTGGATATCTGTGTGAGGTGTGGTGCCTGTGCGGATAAATGTCACTTTTTTATTGGAGGTGGAGACCCCAAGAATATGCCAGTGCTCAGGGCAGAGCTTTTCAGGTCATTATATCGAAGATATTTCACTACTTCAGGAAAAGTCTTAGGGAAGCTTGCCGGTGCCAGAGACCTTGATGAGGATGTATTGAGGGAGATTTTTTATTATGCGTTTCAGTGCACAGAATGTCGTCGTTGTTCGGTTTTTTGTCCTTATGGTATTGATACCTGTGAGATCACCTTTTTTATGCGTGAGCTCCTTACTTCTCTAGGTCTACATGTAGCCTGGACTATAGAACCAGTAGCCAATTGTCAACGCACAGGGAATCACCTTGGTATTCAACCACATGCCTTTAAAGAGACATTTGAATTTTTAGAGGACGATATAGAGGCTGTTACCGGAATCAAGATAGAAACCCCTATTAATCAAAAAGGTGTTGATGTCCTCTTTGTTGCCCCTTCTGGTGATTATTTCGGCACAGAGGGCACTTATACCTGTGCCGGTTATATGATGTTATTTGAATGGCTGAAAAGAAAGTATGGTTTTACTTACACCTGGAGCGCGTATGCTGGTGAAGGTGGGAATTTTGGTTTATTCACTTCCAATGAGGCTCAAAAAAGACTTAGTGCAAAGATATATGCTGAGGCTAAGAGATTAGGGGTAAAGTGGATTATTGGAGGAGAGTGTGGCCATATGTGGAGGGATAAGCATCAATATATGGACACTCAGAATGGCCCTGCGGATTTTCTGGAAGTGCCTGTTAACCCTATCACTGGCACAGTATTTGAGAATGCAAGGTCTACTAAGATGGTTCATATTTGTGAGTTTACGGCTGATTTAATCAAACATGGCAAATTGGATTTAGACCCCAGTAGAAATGACCATCTAATTGTTACCTATCATGATTCTTGTAACCCTGCTAGGGCAATGGGACTTCTTGAAGAGCCAAGATATTGCATTAGGGCAGTCTGTAATAATTTTTATGAGATGCCTGAGAATACTATTAGGGAAAAGACTTTTTGTTGTGCAGGTGGAGCTGGTGTAGGTTCGGATGAATTTTTGGAGATGCGGATGAGAGGCGGTATATGCAGGGGGAGTGCGGTAAAGTATGTGCATGAAAAACATGGAGTGAATCGTCTCCTGTGTATCTGTGCTATTGATAGAGCTACTTTGGTTTCTATGATGGAATATTGGTGTCCTGCAGTAGATGTAGGTGGTATTCATGAATTAATAGCTAATGCTTTAGTGTTTCCTGGTGAGAAGAGCCGCACTATTGATTTGAGAGGCTTGGCTCTTAAAAAGCCTGTTAAGGGAGTAGAAGTGGAAGAAGAGGAAATGGAGGAATAAAGAATGTAT
>Ga0190352_1000189_pt1 | contig 15399 bp, 13 predicted proteins | sample 4872131011_MG_FD_161682 | JGI IMG/M metagenome (GOLD analysis project Ga0190352, IMG submission 161682) | Hydrothermal vent microbial mat bacterial communities from Southern Trench, Guaymas Basin, Mexico - 4872-13-10-11_MG | ecosystem: Environmental > Aquatic > Marine > Hydrothermal vents >...
CTAAAGAATGCAAAAACAAATTAATCAACTAATCCATCTGCCATTTTGGCCTAAAATGGGGTGGGTCATTTTCTTGCCCATTTTTGGGACTTTTTCCTTGACAACAACAAGAGCTCGCAGAATTCATTTTTAGAAGCTCCCTACATCGGTGGATGCCCTCATTTTACTGGGCAAGTAAATTGAGCAAAAGAAATCTGAAGAAAGTCCTCCAATCAGTGATAGAAAGAGATGAACACCCATCCGCAAGAGAATGCTTGAAGGTGCTTCTATTAATCAATAAGAAATTTGCGGAAGATAAGCTAAAATACGTTAAAAACCATACTCATCTGAATGGCGCAAAAAATGATGCTATCCGTTTCCTGAGATTTCTTAATAGAAAAGATCGCTATAAACAGATATTCCCTACAGGCCATTACCTAACCTACTACCTTGAAAACAAGGAGAAAAAGGTAAAAATTGACGATATTTTAGAAGGAAGAATTGACGCTAAGGAGCTTTTGGATAAAGTATCTACTGAGTTTGCTAGAAACACGAGAAATTCAGCAAATAAATGGCCCCTGAAAATACTGGATCTACTTGTCTACGGACTTAATTTTATTGAATAAATCCTGAGCAAAATACTCCTTATTTACATCAAAAAAACCGAGTTATCCATTATGAATATCTTCTCACTCAAAATGCCTTCTTTATCTCCAAAAAAATCCTCTAGAAAAGACTTCACCTTCCTGTCCGGTGCGCAGACAACAACCTCATCAAACCCAGCTCCTCGCGTTATAGACAGCATCTCTTCTCCAATAAGGCATCAACTGAGTTCCCGTTGAAGAGTATGTATTTTACATGCCTCCCCTTACACCATCCTTGTGTGATGTAAAGATGCTTTTATGATGATTTGATGCAAGCCATTTATTTATGCCTCCTTTCTTTTTTTTTCTTTTTTTAGGTCTTGTGGACCATTCTTTTATCCATGCCCTTAACTCTTTAAGTTAAGTCCGCACATACTGTAATATCAGGTCGCGGCCCCTTAATCTTACCAAAGAACGCAGCCTTAAAGGCTCGTTCAGCATCTTAGAAGGCGGCCGATTATCTCTTATGCCCTTCTCTTCTATAGGGGAGATAGGGACGATTTTCCTTGAGAAGCTGATATATGATCGAGAGAAGTCGTCTGGCTGTGGCTACTTTGGCCACATTGCTTTTTTTCCTCTTCTTTAACTTCTCATAATATAGACGCAGGTCAAAATCAGCTCGAATCGCGGGCCACACAGCTTCCACCACCGCCCATCTCAACCATTGGTTCCCCTCTTTGATGATTCTTCCCTGGTAACTCCGCTGGCCAGAACTATAGGTGGAGGGAACCAATCCCGCATAACAATGAAGACTCCCTACCTTTGTGAACCGCTTGATATCGGCTATCTCTGTGGCTACCAACACGGAGAGAAACTTCCCAAACCCAGGCACTGTCCTGATCAGGCGAGCTGGCCTCATCTCTCGGTAGAGCCGATGGACAAGCCTATCCTATTCTTTGATCCTGGCCTCCAGGTGTTTATAGTTCTTCAACAAGCTCTGCAGTAAACTCTTATCTGGCTCAGCCAGAGGAAGCTCTCTCAATAGCCTCTGGCCGGCCCGGCTAAAAATATTTTTCACCTGACTCACTTCCTGCTGAACTTCTTCCCCCTGCTGGGCCAGAAGCGCTCGAATGCGATTCTTAACCCTGGTTAAGCTCCTGACAAAAAACACCCTCTGCCTCAACACCCGCTGAGCCTGACGGTTCTCTTCACGGCGCTGATACACCTCAGGAATTAAATCCGCCCGCAGTAAATGAGCCAGAGTCTCTGCACTCCTCTTGTCTGTTTTTATCTTCGCTGCCGCAATGGCTCTTAACTCCTTGGGATGAGCCACCTTAACCTCCACCCCCAGCCCCTTCATCAAATCCACCATCGTATAACTAGAACGACCCGCCTCAATAGCCGCCACTATCTTACCTTCTACCCCGTTAAGAAATTCCTCTACTTCCCGCCGAAGGTTCTCCACCCGACCAGATTTAATCTCCTTCCCTCTCTTGTCCACTAAGGTGAGGTGGGAGTATTGCTTATGATGATCAATTCCCATATAATTCATTCGAGCACCTCCTTTAAATTCTTCTTTTTCTCGATTGGTAATTTATCACCAATATTCACCCATCTGGAGGTGCATCAAATCATCATGTTATCTTCCCATTTTTAACTTGATATTGATAAAAGTGCAATGTTTTTTAAAGAGTTATGGCCAAAACCATGCCTTTTGTCCTTGAATTTCCTCGCCAGATTAACATGTAATTATTGCATAATCAATAAGTTATTGAATGCTTTTAATTTTTTCAGCGAACCCCAATTAGATTCTCCACCAGTGGGAAAATTTAATAAACATGCTGTAATCATCCTGAACATAATTACCAGTTTCATTCCGGAGGAGGTTATTATCCAGCCCCAGGAAGAAGACTGTTCCCGGTTTCAAGATATAACTTAACAGGAAACTGCCATAAAGTTTTTTATAAAAATGGTTATAATCAACAATAGCACGGAAAGACAATTCTTTGGTGAACTGGTATGTGGTTTGCTGCCGGATAACATTATAGTCATAAAGCTGTTTTCCTCCCCATTTCTTCCAGAATGTCTGCTTACTGAAGGTTACTCCCATTTGAAGCCTTTTGGAAGGCTTGAAGTTCATGAAAACACCATAGACCTTACTGTAACCGAGGAAAGGATTATCTGTATCATAATAAATTCTGTTGCCTGTTTGGAACTGGAAACCAAGCGGCGAAAGCCACTTAATCATGACAAACTCACCGCGCAGCGACACAGTATTCATGTGGAAATTAATTCCGCTGTATTGCTCCATGCTCCTCTTATAAGATAAATTCAACTGGCTGAACTCAGAGAATCTGAAATTTATATAGGTTCTCAACCATTCATCCTGAATATTGGAGCCAAAATAATCATAGCGGCGTCCTGCTATGAGACGCAAATCAACCTGGTTCAGGTTCTTCTTTTCAGGTAAAAATCTGAAATACGAATAGGCACCGATTGTTTTATAATCAACCCTATTAATAAAACCTGAGGAGGCTTCAAAATCAGGATGCATAGACATCCAGTAGATCCCCCCTCCAGTGTGTTTGGAAAAGTAGCTGAACTCTGTATAAACTGCCGGAACCGGGTCGGATTCTTCCTGGCCATATTTAGTTTTGGCAGCCATGACCTGGAAGGAAAGAAAAAATTTTTGCTTAAATTTCAACTGGCCATCCAATCCGGCCACCCTATTATAGGAACCATCGGTTTTCTTATCAGTCAAACAAAATCCTATATAGGACTCGGAAAAAACATCTGCCTTTAGCCTAAAGATATTGAACAAGGCATTATCAGTGCCATGACCTTCACCATTGTGAACATCCCATAAACTTTCAGTAGGGCTTGTATCATAAGCTGACAGCAAGCCGTAAGTAAACCGCCCTGTTTTTCCAGTAAGCTTAGCTCCGGCCAAGGGCTCAATAATCCGCCGGGTATAGACCATTTCAATTTCAGGAAATCGAAAAATCTCCATCCCTTCAAGAAAAAAAGGTCTTTTCTCCGGATAATAAAGGGCAAATCTTTGGTTGACATCAATCTGGGGCGCGTCAGCCTCGATGTGGCTGAAATCAGGACTTAAAGTCAAATCCAAGGTCATATTCGAACTTATTCCCCATTTAAAGTTCAACCCAAGCTTAAAATCTGCCATCAGGTCTTTTTTCTTGAAGGAGGTTACAAAAGGCATCAACTCGAAGTTTTTTCCCTTTTCCACTTCTTCATTAATACTTATTGTATATTGCTGAGTAAGGAAGCCGGGGATATTCTTGGATGCCGGAGGCCAGGTAACTATTTCACCTGTCCGGGCAATTGTCCGGATCAGAATTAGGCCCCATTCTTGATTTTTTTTATCAGGAAAGCGGAGGCTTTTAAAAGGAATGGATAATTCCACCGTATATCCCTCATCATCAATTGTCCCTTCTGAATAAAAAACAGCATCCCAGCTGCTGTCAAGATTTTCGCTTTCTCCTTCTTCTATTCTCATTCCGTCCATTTGAATCCCGTGTGGGTTGACAAAAAACCAGAAGGCCCGCCGTTTTTCGTTAAAAGTATCAAGGGAAATAAGCACCCAATCATCACCAATAATATTATCCCGGTTGGTAATGGCTGCCCTGAGTTTCTGGGGCTGGGAATCATAGCAGCGGAAAGCAATATAAAGATTTTTCTTGTCCATTCCAATGTAAGCCACAGTTTTTTCTATGGGAATACTCTTTTCCTTGGGAACGAACTGGAGAAAATTATCGATTCTAAGAGCTTCCCGCTCCCAGAGATCGTTATCCAGTTCTCCGTCTATTTCTGGTGCTTCAGATAAAAGGGGGATTGAAAAATTCAGCTTATCCTGGGCCTGAACAGGAAGTATAAATAAACCTAATACTGTCTGCAACAAGATTATGATTGCAGCTTTTTTCATCTATTTCCTCCAATATTGCTTTATATTCCATGTTATATGGTGCTGTAGAATTATTCTGGCATTGGTAGTGAATCCTTTATCTATGGCCATGTGCTAAAGGCCGGTTACAGCCAATACCATTTCACTCAACTGTGGACTTCAGGATTTCCCAAACCAGGTTTTGCTGATTTCTGTTTATAAAAGGAGAAGCTCGCCACATGAAGAAACTAAAGATATTTCTTGGCCATTTCTTCTAAGGATAAATCATCCAAGAGAAATTCTGTTGATTTGCTGCTGTAAATCCAGTCCTGCCAGAACTTTGATAACCTCTTTCCGCTTACTTTTTCTACTTGATTAATGAAATCTTCATTGGTTACCAAGCTTCCTTTAAAATCATTGTAAAGAAAAGAGATAATTCTGTTGAATGTATCCTCCCCGACGATTATATCTAATAAGTAATAAAGCCAGGCTCCTTTATGATAGTTCATGATATGATCATGTTTCCCTTCTCCTCTTTCCACATAATTATTCAGAGTCAATCCCCTCGCTTCAGGGTACTTGTCGATATAGTCTATGAATGCCTTCCTGCGTCTTAACATTCCTTCTTCTAATCCCTTTTCATCTCCCATTTCTTTGAGAAGCCTGTACTGGAGGTAAGAAGCCTGGCCTTCGTTTATCCATCGATATTTTTCGGGAGTGTTAGGACCCCAGAAATGGGCGATTTCATGGGCATACCCGGGAAAAGCGCGAACATCAATCCGGCCGGATTGGATGACACCTGTGACATCACTTTGTCCTCCATCCCAGCCAGGAGTTTGAATAATAGTAAAACCAGTGGGGGTATCATTTATAGGCCCAAACCATTGAGTGTAAATTCGGTAGGCTTTTTGCTGAAATCGGAAAGCTTTTTCGGCAATTTCTGAGTCTTCAGGGAAGAAAAACATTTTGATTTGAGATTCAGGGTCGTTTAAGCAGGCATATTGGGCGACCATAATATCAATGCGCCAGGCACCGAGAATATTCTCATAAATATATTGGACTCCTTCCTTGGTTTCAGTTTTTTCGATTAAGCGGCCTATATTGGCTGCGACATATTCCTTGGGTAATATAATTTTTACCCGGTAATCAAAAGGATGCCCTGTCCAGAAATGTTCGAATGTCTGTCTTCTGTTTTTATAGTTGGGATAGCAGACCATGGGATAAGCGGTTGTTTCTGTCCGGATGTATGTAAATTCAGGATTAATGCTGTCTCTTACATATCCATCTGTGTTGTGGCTTTCATCAATATTGCCGTTATAGCGAATATAGAATTTTCTTTCTGTTCCTGGGGAGATAGATTCATTTAGCTTTACCAGAATATAATTCACTTCATTTTCAGGCTCATCAGGGAAAGAGACAACATTTTGGTTAAATTCCAGATCATTTCCATTCTGACATTTAATGGCATCGACCTTCAAATCTTTGTAAAGAATAATGGGAAGTTCTTCTGTTTCATTGTTTCCTATGTTTGCCACATTTAAATAACCTTCTGTGAAGACTTTTCCCTGCTTAATGTCTACTCTAAATTCCAGGTCATATTTTTTTACCAAAAGAGGTGAAACAAGAAGATCCTTATCCGATTCTGCAGTTTCTTGGGCTCCTATTGCCAGATTTAGGAAAGCAGATAGTAAAATAAATAGATACCAGGAAAATAATTTTTGGGCATACTTTCTTTTTTTCATAATGACTCCTTTAATAAATATTATTGAGACTTTTATAAGATCATTTTTTTCTCTATCTGAATTCAACCAAAGTTATATTTCGATACATAAATGTATTATTTTGTATGTGTTTTTTTATTTAGTATTATGTGAGATAAAATCTTCATAAAAATTACTCATGCCTGTATCAGGTAATTTTTTCACTGCCATGAGCAGTAAATCCAACTTTTTCATTTATACGATACAATATACCCTAACCTGTTTCGTTCCCTATCATCATTTAGTCCTTTCTTTTAAGGCTGTATTTTCTCCGACAGTCCATCCCTCCAAAGTGCTGAATGATAAATCGAGACTTTTTTCTCTAAAAGACGAGGTTATTTCAGATGACTATTGTTGCAAATAATTATCAAGCAAATTTCGGATTAAAAAAATCTTAAGCTTAAGCTGCCAAGTTTTTATGTCTTTCCTTGGGGAATAAACGTAAGGCAATATAGAAGAGTAGAAGAGAGCCCGACGAGCGGGCCCAGTGAAACAAGAACAGAAGTTGGGCAGACTGATATTTATGGTTTCTTTTAACAAGACGGAAATAAAACAATTTTTTTCTCACTCTCTTTAAACTATGTCCTCTATTAAGAATAAAAACTCAGTTTTCTCCAGAGGAAAAGAGCACGCCAAACCGATGTTTCCGGCCGCTTAAATAACCTTAAAGAGGGGCACATATATTCCTAAACTCCCACCCAAACTCCACTCCCAAGGAATACTTTATTCCCGTAAAAAACATCTTTTCCTGGACCTTATCACGACCCTTCCAGCTCCAACCAATTATTATCTTGAGCTGATTAAATAATATACGGACAGAATAGAACAATAGAGCGAGGGAAGTAGTAAACGCTTAAGTCAAAAAGCCTCAGCGGCGGTAAAATAGAAACCCGAACTTCTCTTTCCCCAGGCGAAATCCAGGCGCAGGGTTAACTTTTCTGCCTTATTAAAGACATACCTTAACCCCAGCCCATAAAATGGTTTGAGCTGGCTTAACTGAAACTTACCCAGTTGAGGTTGGACATCGCCTCCACCCGCAAAAGCTGCCACCCCCCATTTCTTCCAGATAATCCCCCGATATTCAGCTTCGAAACTGAGGAAATGCTTGTCACGGTAGCGACCAGCATAATAGCCCCGCATGGTGTTATTTAACCCGAATTGAGCTAACCGATAAAAAGGTGTCTTCCCAAAACAGGAATATAGATAGCTTTGGAGAGCAAAAACCTGGTCTTTGGAAAGTCGAAAATATTTCCTTAAGTTTAACTTAAGCGTCCGAAAGTCAAAATCACTCCCCAGGGAAGGAGAAAAGAAAGATAAGGCTAGTTCATGGTAACTGCCAGAGCTGGGGAAAAAAATATTATTCCGCGAATCAAAATTCACAACTAAGCCTATTCCAACCACATTGCCCCCTTGCCTTCCCAATAAGACTGGCGATCGCAGAAGAGTTGCGTCATCAAGAGGATCAATTCGTTTCCTTTCTCCCTCGAACTTAAAGCCTCCATAGAGAGTGGTAGTCAATTTTTTGCGAAGGATAAGTAATAATTTAGTCTTGCTAAAGGTGTATTTTTCTTCATTGTCCCCTGGCGCCTCAGGCCCTATTCCCCAAAACTTATCGTAGAATTTCTCATAAGAAATATTTCCTTCCACCCGAAGAGATCCATTTTCGAAATACAAATCTGGGTTTAACGACATCCTATACTGCTTCTTCAAAGTATACATCAGTAAACCAGAAATTTGAGATGGCCTCGTCTCTTGGCTTTTATCTTGAGGACGATAGTAGAACATGCCTCCCCCACCAAAGGCCAGGCTTGTCTCGGGAGTATAGAAGAGAACAGGGAGGGCCAAAAATCCGCTCGTTTTTTCTTTCGCTTTCTGTTTTTCTCCTCCACCCTGGTTGCTTTTCTCGACCTGACTAAAGGATGACCAAGGAGCAAGGAGAATCGCCATCACTAGAAATAAAGCCACCATTATCTTTGGTGGGACAAATTTATTTGCCTTATAAATCTCCATCTTTAGACTTTACCAACCTCCATCTTTGGAAAGGAGCAAAAATTTCCAAATAAGGCCATTTCCTCTTCGTCGTGTTAATTCTCAATTAGGCCATCCCCAATTTTGCAAAAAATCAGGTAAATAGGCAAGCTGTCACCAGTTTTATCACCAGTTTTTACACTAGCTTTTTTTGGAATAAGCGACCGTTTTCGCCGGAATAATCAAGCATCAGCAATGCTCTTCCCCATCCTCATACTCGAAGACTTCGTCCAGAGGAACGTTGAAGACGCGTGCGATCCTGAAGGCCAAAGCGAGAGAAGGCACATACTTTCCCTGTTCAAGGGCGACGATTGTCTGCCGGGTACATTTAGCCCTATTAGCAAGTTCCTCCTGTGTCATTTCGCCGTTTTCAAAGCGGAATTTTCTTATGTTGTTTTTTATCTTAGCTTTCGCCATGGCCGCTCATCCTTGCGTAAAGAACCAGAGTAGCGATAGCGTGGGAAACAAATCCCAAGAAGTAGGTGGTTATTCCCAGAAGCCACACCCATCCTACCGGGAGGTCGACATCATGGAGATAGACTTTATAGTAAGCATACAGGGCCAAACAGATGATAAATACGTAGATCATCAAGGAAAAAAAGCCTGTGGTATAAGCCCGCTTGGAGATGAACTCGTCCCGTTCATCTTTCTCAAGTGTTTTTCCTGAGGATGGAGTGCGGGTAAAGATCAGCATGAGAAAGTAACTCACGAAGCCGGCCGTGAAGACTGTACGTGTAAGCGTGACCCTCGTGTCATTGTCGAGAAAAGTCCTCGGCCCTCCCCCCAGAAAAAAAATGGCATACGCTGCAATCAGGGCAGTGCCCCATATAAACAGCCCCCAAACGGCCCGTTTCTTTAGCTGCGTCATGGCAACCTCCTTACAAGTTTAACGGCCAATCTGGCCCTAGTAATAAAAGCATTACATATTGTAAATTTTTTTAGACTTTTTGTCAATAATATTTGGCATTATGTAATATTTTTCTGGCATTTAAAGAAGCTTGGACGTGCTCTCCATTGACGAAAACAAGCTGGTCGGCTCTTCTCCTCCTTCTTTATAAATAATTTCCCCCCCTAATTTCCCCTCTAAAGGTGATTTACATAATCAAAGCAATATAAGTATACTTTTTTTTCAAAGTACTAGAATATCAAAAAAAATAATAATTACTAATAAAAATGAAAACTCAGCAGAAGGCAATAATAAAGCCCCAGAGCTGGAAAGAATGCCCTTTCTTTGAAATCAGCAATTCTTCTCTTGGTGTGTCTTTTTTCTGTCGACTTTCCAAAAAAGGAGCTTTTTGATTAAAAGGAGAAAAACTTGATTTCTGTAAGGGCGCCAAAACAATCATCACTAAAGGCGTCAAAAAGGAGAAAAAATTTAATGCCTGGTACTCAGATCTCAAAATCCCAATTATTGAACGAACTCCACCAGATAAAGCAAGATTATAGCTTTTTCCTCACCACCGTTGATCATTTAAATGATGGGGTTGTTTTAGTTCAGGATGAAGTAATCAAATATGCTAATAATAAATTTGCCGACCTCATCGGTTATAAAAAAGAACAAAATAATTGCTATCTTTATTATTTGGACGGATTTAACCAAATTGAAGAATTTTGAAAAAAAAGTCCAAAAAATAGAAGAACGATTCCGAGCCATCTTTGAAGGCTCCCGTGATGCAATCTTTATTGCTGATGAAAATGCCCGATTCATTGAAGTTAATCAAGCTGCCTGTGAACTGACTGGATACTCCAAGGAAGAACTTTTAAACATGAGAATTCCCGATCTTCACGATGAAGTTGATCTTCACGCCTATAAAAAATATTTTCACCAGATTATGAAAGGAAAATCTATACTCAGCGAAGCGAAAATTCGACGGAAAGACGGAACCAAAGTTGATGCAGAATTCAGCAACAAGAGAATACTCATTGATGGAATCCCCTACATGCACACCGCAGCTAGAGATATCACCGAATGGAAAAAAGATAAAGAAAAAATCAAAGCATCCCTAAAAGAAAAATCAATTATGCTCCAAGAAATCCATCATCGGGTAAAAAATAATTTACAGATAATTATTAGCCTGATGAGAATTCAAGCCAGGCGTGCTAAGCACAAAGAAACAAAGCAACACCTGCGAACACTCCAAGATCGGGTCTTTTCTATGGCTAATGCTCATGAGCATTTCTACAGACAGCCTGAATTGGATAAGATTAATATCGCTACTTATATAAAAGGAATGGTTGACCATCTTTGCTTTTTGCACAACAAGAGTGAAAAAGAAATTAAAATTGGCCTCGATTTAGAAGAAATCTACCTTGCTTTAAATAAAGCTATCCCTTTTGGCATGTTATTAAACGAAATAGTTACCAATACCCTTAAACATGCTTTTCCCGGTAAAAAGAAGGGCGAGCTTTCAATACGCCTCTACCGAGATGGAAATAAAAGAATCAGGCTTTATGTTGCCGATAATGGCGTCGGAATTCCAGAGAGTGTCGACCGTAATAACCCCGAAACAATGGGCCTCCAATTAATTAATGACTTAACCCACCAGATTGGCGGAGAAGTTAAGATAAAAAACGATAAAGGGACCAAGATTAACATTATTTTTCCCGAAAAAAATTGAGGCGAGGGGGCCCGGAAACCCGGGCCCGGTGAAACAAGAACAAAGGCCTATCTTAAGATAGCCTTCTTCTCCCTTCTTTTGCTTTCTTCTTTTTTATAAAAGACGTAAGAAAACTATCAAAATTCTCATCAAACAATAGAAACTGAAGAAAAATTTTGGAAAAACTAGGAAAAGCCCTAATGTTGACAATGGCTATCTTAAGGTGATAAATAAGTTTTGCTTCCAAGGAGGTTTTTATGAGCAAAAAATTTCAATTAACTAAAATTATAACCTCGTCCCAAGCTAAAAATCAGACTAATCGTCTCCAAAAATTGTCTGGAAGCCCAACATGCTTTATGGCGCTCCAAGCTAAAAATCAGACTAATCCTCCCCGCCAAGCAAAGAATGGCCTCATCCTGCTAGCCGCCGTGCTGTTGACCCCTCTCCTTTTCTTTACCCCCTTCCTCAATGGTAATCCCCAAGCTAAAAAAATTACCTATGAGCAGGCCTATCTAAACGGCAAACCGCGCCTCTTAAAAAATATCCCTTCTCTTCGGGGTTGGCTGGACGAAAAACATTACCTGCTTTTCGAGCGAGGCCAAAAGAACCAGCCAGCTATCCTTTATAAAATTGAAGCCCCCACCGGCCAAAAGGAAATCTTAATTGATTATGGGAAAATTCAAAAATCTTTACCCTCCGAACTAAAGGCCACTGCTCATGTCACTCAATCCAAAGACTATCAAACTCTGATTTATTATTTCAATAACGACCTTTACCTCTACCAATATAACGCCCACCAATTCCGGCGGTTAACAGCAACGCCAGCTCCTGAACAAAATCCGAAACTCTCTCCTGATGAAAAATTTCTGGCCTACACGCGTCAAGGCAACCTCTATTGTCTCGACCTAGAAAGTGGCTTAGAGCATCAATTAACCACTGATGGATCATCGACTATCTCTAACGGCTGGGCCTCATGGGTTTACTACGAAGAAATCCTCGGACGCAGCTCCCGGTACGCTGCCTTCTGGTGGTCTCCTGATAGTCAACATCTGGCTTTTCTGCGCTTTGACGAAAGTCCGGTACCCACTTTTCCTCTTTTCCGTTCCGGAGGCCCTCACGGGGAATTGGAAATAGAGCGCTATCCCAAAGCTGGCGATCCCAACCCTTATGTTCGACTCGGCGTTGTTTCCCGCCGGGGAGGCTCCATCACCTGGGCCAATATCCCTGAAAAAGCAGACCATTACATTGCCTGGCCCTTTTGGCTGCCAAATGGTCAAGGCCTAACTTTTCAGTGGATGAACCGCCAACAAGATCACCTTATTATCTATCTGATGAATTTAGCTAACGGCCAAATAAAAAAAATATATGAAGAAAAACAACCCTCTTGGGTAGAGTTTCTTGAAGACTTATATTTTTGCCAAGACCAGCCCCTATTCCTGGTAAGAAGCGATCAAGATGGCTGGGCCCATCTTTATCTATATAACCTCGAAGGAAAACTCGTCCGCCGCTTAACTCAAGGAGAATGGACAGTAACCCAAATTGCTCTTGTTGACGAATTGCATAATAATTTATATTTTGTCGCCCGTCAAGAACCCACTACTGAATCTCATCTTTTGGTGATTAATTTTGATGGAAGGGGACTTAAACGCTTAACTCAAAAACCAGGTACTCACCGCGTATTGGTTGCCCCTCAAGGAAAATACTTCCTTGATTACTTTTCCAATCTCACCACCCCAACCCAAGTTAATCTTCACCGCGGCGATGGTCGCCTGGTTAAAAAACTTGGTGATGCCACCACCCCTCTTCTGGCTGAATACAATCTCCCCCAAAAACAACTTTTAACAATTACTACTTCCGATGGTTGGAAACTTCCGGCCTACTGGATTCTCCCGCCCAATTTTGACCAAAGCAAAAAATACCCAGTCTTATTCATGATTTATAGCGGACCCGGATCGTCCACGGTGAGCAATTCCTATCCTTCACTTTCTTCGCTGTATCTGGCTCAAGAGGGGATAATTATTTTTAGCGTTGACCATCGTGGTTCAGGCCATTTTGGTAAAAAAGGGATGTCTTTGATGCACCGCCGCCTTGGTCATTGGGAAATGCACGACCTCATCGAAGCCGTCAAATGGCTCCGCCAAAAGCCCTTCGTTGACCCCACGAAGATTGGGATTACTGGGGGCAGCTATGGAGGTTACACTACCTGCTTGGCTCTAACCTACGGAGCTGATTTCTTTACCCACGGTTATGCTCGCTCCTCGGTGACCGATTGGCGTCTTTATGACACGGTTTACACCGAACGTTATATGGATCGTCCCCAAGAAAACCCCGAAGGCTACCAGCAAAGTTCAGTCTTGACCCATGCGGCCAAACTGAAGGGAATTCTGTTTATGGCTCATGGAGATATGGATGATAATGTCCACATGCAAAATACTATCCAACTCATCAGCCGCCTGATGGACCTAGGGAAAAAATTTGAGTTTATGGTTTACCCTGATCAAAGACATGGTTTCCGGGCCAAAAAAAGAGAGCATTCCAATCGGCATTTTGTTGACTTTTGGTTTAAACACTTCTTAAATCGTTAACACAGGAATTTTAATTGGTTGAATGGCTAAACTTTGAAAATTGCCCCGTATGCTCAAGGAGAAATATCGTCTTATTCAAAAAAGGTAATTTCCCCCCCCATAATTTAGGTCCCGAGGCCGTCAAGATTACCGACAGCAGCTACGGTCGCCTCTGGAGCTTATTCCGGTGTCAAGATTGTGGGCATATTTTTGCTAACCCCTGCCCTTCCCCTTCCACCGTGGCGCAATTGTACCGACAAATTAATGATCCGGCCTACGAAGAAGAAGCAGTGGGGAGAGCGCAAAATTTTAAACCCATTTTAAATCAACTGGATAGATATTTTCCTCAGAAAGGAAAATTACTTGATATTGGTGCTGCCACCGGGATATTCCTCGCCTTGGCCCGGGAGAAAGGTTGGGAAGTAAGTGGTATTGAACCTAGTGTTTGGGCGGTCGGGGTGGCGGCGAAAAAATATAACCTTGACCTAATTCCCACCTCTTTTGAAGAAGCCAAACTACCAGCTAATTATTTCCAGGTAGTAACCATGATTGATTTTATTGAACACATTCCTCACCCTCTGGAAGCAGTGAGAAAAGCGGCCCATCTTCTTGAGCCTCTAGGAGTACTAGTTATCGTTACTCCCAACATCAAAAGCTTAGCTGCTCGAGTGGCGGGTGCAAAATGGTGGCATTTCCGCCCCGCCCATTTAGCTTTTTTCACCGCCTCCAGCCTGCAAGAACTCTTGGCGGAAGCTGGTTTCCAAACCAAAAAATCCTCCAGTTACTCATGGACTTTCAGTCTTTTCTATCTTATCTCCCGGTTTCGATTTTTACGTCCAATCTGGAATCAGCCAAAAGTGGCTTTGCTTACTAAAAAAGTTCGGGTAAAATTAGCTCTTGGTGATTCATTTTTAATTTATGCCCAGAAAAAAGAATAAAAAAATGAAAATAAAACCCTACATCCGGGGCATAAGACTAGAGCGTTGGCCGCGCAGCCTGGCTATCTTTGCCGGAACCATTGCCTACTTTTTTCTCTTCCCCAATGCCTTGGAGCTCACCTCATTCAGTCACTTTATCAAAATATCTCTCCTAGCTTTTGCTCTAACCTGGGGAATTTCAACAGCCAACTATATCGTTAACGAAATTGTTGATGCCCCCTTTGATATCTACCACCCTACCAAGCGCCACCGTCCTTATGTAAAGGGTGAAGTTCACCCCCTTCTTTTCTTATTTCTTCATGTCATTTTGACCGTGGGTTGTTTGCTGACGGCCTACTATCTTTTTTCTTGGGCTTTTTTCCTGTCTTTGCTTCTTCTCCTTCTAGCCGGCTTTATCTACAATATTAGGCCCATTCGTACTAAAGACGTTCCCTTTTTGGACTCGGTCTCCGAATCCGCCAACAATCCCATCCGTTTTTTAATCGGTTGGTACGCCTTTGCCCCTAGCAGCAAATGGCCCCCTCTAACTCTGCTTATGGCTTGGTGGGCTTTTGGCAACTTTCTAATGATCGCCAAAAGACTCTCTGAGTTTCGGTTTCTAAAAGACAAAGCCAGCCTTTACCGGGCCTCTCTAAAGAAATATACAAAGACCAATCTTTTAGCGGGAATGATCAGCAGCGTGGGGCTATTTTACCTTTTCTATATCATCTTTGCTCTTCAATACCAATTGGAATCATTTCTAGCCTTGGGAGTAATCCTACTGATTTTTATTGGGGTGATTTTTAGAAAGACTCTCCAAGAAAAAGAAGTGATGGAAGAACCAGAAAGATTAGCCAAAGATAAGCGATTTTTGTTTCTCTTACTCATCATTCTCATCGGTTTTATCTTCGCCGTGCTCTTGGATCAAGTAGGAAGTTAAGCCGCCGGGCCACCAAGGAAGACGATGGTGGCTAACCCTGATCATCAACATCAACTCCTCAAGATATTCTTATTCTAGTTATTGTTTCATCATCTTGGCATTGCTGCCAATCCCCCGGGAGAATCGCCA
>Ga0190352_1000190_pt1 | contig 15375 bp, 13 predicted proteins | sample 4872131011_MG_FD_161682 | JGI IMG/M metagenome (GOLD analysis project Ga0190352, IMG submission 161682) | Hydrothermal vent microbial mat bacterial communities from Southern Trench, Guaymas Basin, Mexico - 4872-13-10-11_MG | ecosystem: Environmental > Aquatic > Marine > Hydrothermal vents >...
CTATGTTTGGAACAGGTCAGTTACCCAAATTTAAAGAAGATTTATTTAAGATAGAAGGAGAGGACTATTATCTCATTCCTACGGCTGAGGTGCCAGTGACCAATCTCCACCAAGATGAAATTTTGCAAGAGTCACAGTTACCTATCAAATATGTAGCTTATTCTGCGTGTTTTAGGGCAGAAGCAGGCTCTTATGGTAGAGATGTAAGAGGTATTGTTAGACAACATCAATTTAACAAAGTAGAATTAGTGGAATTTACCACACCAGAAACTTCTTATCAGGAATTGGAGGTTCTTTTAAATCATGCTGAGGAGGTATTAAAAAGGTTGGGTCTCCATTACCGCGTGGTAGAATTGTGCACAGGGGATTTAGGTTTTGCCGCAGCTAAGACTTATGATATTGAAGTTTGGTTTCCAGGACAGGGTATTTATAAAGAAATTTCTTCTTGCAGTAATTTTGAAGATTTTCAAGCACGCCGAGCCAATATTCGCTACCGATGCAAAGGAGTTAAAGGCACAAGATTGGTGCATACCCTTAATGCCTCAGGTTTGGCTATTGGGAGAACAGTAGTAGCTATCTTAGAAACCTACCAACAACCAGATGGGAGCGTTTTAATTCCCCCAGTTTTGCGCCCTTATTTAAGTGGGAAAGAAAAGATTAAGGGTTGAAGTCTCTATTTTAATGCCATTTTCAACCATTGTCCTGTGTAAGAGTGAGGATGATGAGTGATTTCTTCTGGTGTTCCTTGGAAAATCACCATCCCACCTTTTTCACCGCCTTCTGGGCCTAAGTCAATGATATAATCCGATGCTGCTATAAGGTCTAAATTGTGTTCAATGACTATTATGGTGTTTCCCTTTTCTACTAGTTTATGCAGTACTTTAATAAGTTTTTCTATGTCAAGTCTATGAAGCCCTGTGGTAGGTTCATCCAGTATATAGAGGGTTTTTCCCTGTGTGCCTATGCATAGTTCGGTAGCCAGTTTGATGCGTTGGGCCTCTCCTCCGGAGAGGGTAGGACTAGGCTGACCAAGAGTAAGATAGCCTAAACCCATTTCTTTTAAGATTTCCAATGGACGTCTGATAATGGATATAGGAGCAAAAAAATCTACTGCTTCTGTGATGGTCATATTTAATACCTGAGCAATATTTTTACCCTTGTAAGTGATGGAAAGAGTTTCTTCGTTAAATCGCATACCATTACATACTTCGCAATCTACATAGACATCTGGCAAGAAGCTCATTTCTACTCTTACTTTGCCTTGTCCCTTACAGTGTTCACATCGGCCACCTACTACATTAAAAGAAAAACGACCAGGTTTATATCCTCTGGCCCTGGCCTCTGGCACTTGAGAAAAAAGGTGGCGAATATGGTCTAAAAAGCCCACATAAGTAGCAGGTGTAGAACGAGGAGTTTTTCCAATGGGACTGTGGTCTACTACTAAAACTCTATCTAAGGCATTCCAACCTATTATATCATCATGATTTTGGGGAGGGGTCGTTTTTTGGAGCCGGGCCTTAACTCCTTTATAAATTACCTCCATCACCAAACTACTTTTTCCTGCTCCAGAAACACCAGTTACACAAATCAATCTGCCTAGAGGAATATCTACATCAATATTTTTTAAATTAAAAGCTCGTGCTCCCTTAATATGTAACCAATTTTTGGTGGTTGGTTGGGGAATAGAGAGAGAAAGAGGTTTTTTAAAATATTGGCCGGTAATAGAAGCGGGGTTTGTTTTTATTTCATCTGGTGTGCCAGCAGCTATTACCTTCCCTCCCATTTTTCCTGCTCCTGGTCCCAGGTCAATCACAAAATCAGCAGCTTCAATGGTAGCTGGGTCATGTTCCACTACGATCACGGTATTTCCTCGGTCTCGCAGTGCTTTTAATACTTTAATTAACAAGGCATTATCTCTAGGATGAAGCCCAATAGTAGGTTCATCTAAAATATAACAGACCCCACGTAAGTTAGAACCCAACTGGGCAGCTAGCCGCAAGCGTTGGGCCTCTCCCCCAGAAAGGGTGTGACCACCTCTATTTAAAGAAAGATAGTCTAAGCCCACTTTTTTCAAAAATTTAAGTCGGGTGTAGATTTCAGGGAATATTGCCTTGGCAATGGCCTTTTGGCGGGCATTTAACTTAAGTTTAGACAAAACTTCTAAAACAGCCTCAATGTTTAATCCTTCTATTTCTGCAATGTTATAATTGGATATTTTCACAGAAAGGGCTATTTTATTGAGTCTTTTCCCCTGGCATTGGGGACAAATTTCATTATCTACTTCACCTAACCCATCACAAAAAGGGCATTTCCCTAAACTAGTATTAAATGAAAAAAGTCTTGGGTCTAAAGGAGGTAGTCCTATTTGGCAAAATGGACAAAACAGTCGTTCACTAAAAAAAATTATATCGTCTTTAGTCATAACACTGAGAACTCCTCTACCTTCCTTCAAGGCCAAAGCAACCAACGCTTGGAGTTCATTTGCTTTTTGAATTTTTGGGATATAGTGGGCAATGACAATATCTATATCATGGGACTGATAACGGCTAAGTTTGGGTATTTTTGAGGTCAAGTGAATAATTTTCCCATCTACTCTCAGTTCTTTATAGCCTTTTTTAAAGGCTTCTTTAAAGACTTCTTGGTGCCAGCCTTTTTTTTGCCTGACTTTAGGAGCAAGGATAGTCACCTCTTTTTCTTGCCATCTATTTAAAATAGCCTCTGTAATTTCAGTTGGAGTGGAGGGGTGCACAGGCCGACCACATTGAGGGCAATATTGTTCCCCTGCTTTCGCATAAAAAAGCCGAAGAAAGTGGTCAATTTCAGTGACTGTGGCCACGGTTGAGCGCCTGCTAAAAATACTGGTGCGCTGACTTATAGCTACCGTAGGAGGGATGCCTTTTAAAACATCTATGTCAGGCTTGGCTAAGACTTGCAAATATTGACGCACATAAGTAGGGAGACTTTCAATATAACGCCTCTGCCCTTCAGTAAAAAGGATATCAAAGGCCAGAGTAGTTTTTCCTGAACCACTGATTCCAGTAATTACTATAAATTTATCCCTAGGGATACACAGGTCAATATTTTTTAAATTGTGCTCTCTAGCCCCACGAAGGATAATGTTGGACATAGCTTATCTATTATACAATAAGTTTATGAAAAATATTTAAAATAAGTCAATTTACAGAACTTTCCCAGAATTTTTAAAAATTTTCCGAAAAGAAAGGTAAGCTCCTCAAAACCGTAATAACTTTAAAAGAAAACCCACAACCTGTTTTCTAGTTTAGCACGCCGCTTCACTTGCTGTCAAAGCTGCTCCGTTTCACTTCGCACCCTTTGGGCTTACGGCTTTGACAGCGCTGCGCAGCGTGCTCCTGAAAATTTAAGGTTGGTGAAGTTAACCTTGAGGTATTTTCTCATTCCACTTATTGAAATCCAAAAATCCTTAATTCATCAATGTTTTTAAAGATTAACTTCTAAATTTTGGGGAATGTCCAAGTTTGTCATTGACTTGACAAGAAAAATTTTTTGTGATAGGAGAAATTGCTTTGTGTTTTATTTCACAAAGAAAGGAGGTGAAAGAGGAAAAAAACTAATTTTTGAATTTTAGGCTTATTAAAAAATGAAAGAGGAGGGAGTTATGAGGAAAGTAGGTGTTTTAGTAGCAGTTTTGATGTTTTTTAGTAGTCTTTGTTTTGCTGAAGTAGAAAAGGGTATTATTGATACTATTGCAAAGAGGATTGAGTTTAGCGGGCTATTGGAGACCGGTTTTAAAGTAGAAAGTATTGGTCATAAAAATATAAGTGGTAGAGTGGAAGATTCAGAAATTCAGCTTACTACGGCAGCACTGGCGATAGAGGCAGAGGTGGCTGATTGGATAAATGTTGCGGTAGTGCCTATTTTTGAGGTGGAAGAATTTTATGTAGATGAAGGCCATGTTACTCTGGGACCAACAGAGAGCATACCCCTTTATCTCAAAGGTGGTTTAATGTATTATCCATTTGGTAAAAGAGAAGAATATACCCATTTCCCAGATGAGCCATTAGTCAACCTGCCATTTACTATGTATTTTGGCGAAATTTGGGATCCAGGTGCAGTAGTTGGATTTACCAAAGAAATCCCTGGAATGGGTAGTCTTACATTAGAAGGCTTTGTGGTTTATGCCAATGTAACCGATAGTGATAATAGGCAGGTAGATACCTATGGTTTTAACGTCTGTTACAATCTTACAAAAGGCGATTATAAATTTGAAATAGGAGCATCCTATACTAATAACGCACTTGATTCCACAGGTTATAAAATGCATAGAACGGGTCTGGAAGATTACGAACGCGCGGATTTCTGGACTGTTTATACTGACCGTGATATAGACGCCATTGCTACTTATGGAAGTATTGAATATGGCGGATGCTATCTTACAGCCGAATATATGGGTGTTACCCAGCCTATTAAAGATGCAATCTCTCGTTCAGGAGAACTCGGAGCCCGTCCTAGAGTATGGGGAGTGGAAGTAGGTGCTGCTCTTGAAAATTATGTGCCTTTACCCAGACCAGTAGAAGTGATGTTTAGGTATGAAGGCTCTTTAGACGCTCAGGAAATTTATGAAATACCTAGAAACAGGTATGCAATCGGTGCCAATATTGGCCTTCATGAATATCTCACCTGGTCTTTAGCTTATGCTTACAATGATTATAATGAAGGATATGGCGGAGGAGATCCTACAGGCCATGAAACTAACAGCTCTCTGTTCTTTACTCAACTGGGTATTAAATTTTAGTTAAAATTTTAAACCAAGGGGGGTTTGAACCTCCCTTGGTTTATTTCGATATTAGATGAAAAAATGAAAATACAAAAAAGGTTGATTTTAGGTATTTTAATCGTTTTTGTTTTTTTGACTTCAGCATTTTCAGAAACCTTAATTAATGCACCTCGTGGTATAGTCTGGGAAAAGGCCATTAAAATATTTCCTAAAAAATTAAAAATCAAAAAAATTTATAAAGATAAATATACCATAATAGCTGAAAGGAAAATAGGAATTCAGAAGAAATTCAATAGAGAAATTAAAATAAGATTTATCTCAAGAGGTGAACAAACAATTATAACCTATGATATAAGGACCTTACCAGGTCTTTTAGGTTTTGGTTCTACCAAGGCCATTATGGATAATTTTATTACTCAATTGAAAGAGACCTGTGAAGCTTCTCCTTAAATCCTTTGTTTCTGTCAAACTAGCAATTACTGCCTGCCCCAAAGATTTGTACGGTAGCTATGCCATACAGGGATTTTGGGCAATTTGAATTATTGCCTCTTTTTAGAGAATGTGTTAATAATTCCAATAGCGGGGCGTAGCGCAGACTGGTCAGCGCACCTGCCTTGGGAGCAGGGGGTCGGAGGTTCAAATCCTCTCGCCCCGACCAGTAATAAAAAACACTACAAGCTATGTGTCCTTTACTGAAAGCCAGTGTTTTAAAAACCTTTCTGTAGCATCCTGCCAGGTGGGTAGTTCATAACCAAGAATACTTTTTAAAGGAAATGTATCTAAAGCAGAAAAAGCAGGGCGTAAAACAGAACTGGAAAAATCTTCATTCTTAGCAGGAAAAAGTGCACCTGACCAATCTATTTTTCTTAACACCAGATCCGCCCACTCGTAACGAGAACAATAACCACTATTGGTAACATGATAAAGACCAAATCTTCCTGTCTGAATTAGGTCTAATACTGCTTTAGCCACATCCTCTGTATAAGAAGGACTACTAACCTGATCACTTACTATATACAGTTTGTCTTTTTTTTCTGCCCACAAAAGGAGTTTCTTTATAAAATTCACTTCTCTTTTTCCTTTTAGTCCAAACACCCAACTTACCCGAATCAAATAGTAACGGTTAGTTAAACGAGAAACCTCTAATTCACCCTGAAGTTTGGTTGTACCATATTTATTTAGTGGTGAAGGTAAATCGGCAATAGTATAGGGAGTAGTTTTATGGCCATCAAAGACATAGTCCGTGCTAAAGTGGACTAATGACACGGCTTGATTCTCGCATATAGTGGCCAAATTGCGCGGGCCGATTCCATTAACCAAAAGAGCCTGCTCCCATTCTTTTTCAGCTTTATCTACATAATTATAAGCCGCACAATTGATTACTGTATCTGGTTTTATAGTGGTGATAGCTTCTTTAACTTGCTTAAAATTTGAAATATCCAGATCTTCTCTGGTAAAGGCTATTACTTCCCAGCCTTTCTTTTGGGCCAGTAGCCATATATCCTGTGCTAATTGCCCATTGGCTCCAGTAAGTAAAATTTTCATTATGGAATCTCCACCACGCTATCGTCGCCAATCATTAATTTTAGGGCTCTAGGTAAATTGTTATTTTTTAGCACTCTAGAATTTCGCCCAATCAAAGCATCTTCTAGACGCTCAATATTTTCCACTTTTACCCCATCAAGTAAAACACAATGTTCCAAAGTGGAATTAACAATCTTTGCTTTATGACCAATGCTGGTAAATGGCCCAATATGAGAATTTTCAATGATGGTATGCTCTCCAATTACCACAGGTCCTCTAACCTGACTGTTTTTTACCTTTGCTGAGGGAGGTAGAACTACCCTTCCAGAAACAATACTATCAACCACTTTACCCTTCACATTCCGCTTAATCCACTCATCTAAGACAATGGTGTTTGCCTCTAATAAATCATCTTTTTTCCCAGTATCCAGCCACCATGTATCTATTACCTCACTTAAAATCGGACAGCCCCATTCTATCAACTTCTGAATGGCATCGGTAATTTCCAATTCCCCTCGCCAAGAAGGTTTAATGGCAGCAATTGCTTTATGAATCTTAGGAGAAAAGATATAAATGCCAATTAAGGCTAAATCTGAAGGTGGTTTTTTTGGTTTTTCTATTAAACGCACTACTTGACCATTTTCATCTATCTGGGCTACCCCAAAACGAGAGGGATCAGATACAGCCTTAAGTAAAATTTGCGCATCTGGCTTTTTTTCAAGAAATTTCTGGTAAAAGTGGCGAAGCTCAGAACCAATCAGATTATCCCCTAGATACATAAGAAATGGGTTATTCCCTAAAAAGGGTTGAGCGATCTTCACTGCATGCGCCAAACCAGCTGGCTCTGGTTGCAAGATATAAGTGATATTTACTCCCCATCGATTCCCATTTCCTACAGTAGCCTTAATTAGTTCTCCTGTTTCTGGCGCAATGACTATACCAATATCTTTTATACCCAAGGCAATTATATTCTCTAAGACATAAAAAAGAATAGGTTTATTGGCGATAGGCACAAGTTGTTTGGCACCAGTGTAAGTGATAGGACGTAAACGAGTACCTTTGCCTCCACTTAAAACTATAGCTTTAATAGAATTCATTATACATGGGCTCCTTCAAAGGTGAAATTATTATCTGCCTCCTCCAAATAAGGCCAATTTCTATCTCTTTCTCCCACAAGGGGTGCATTCGATGGCCAGATTATGCCAATTTTAGGATCATTCCAAATAATCCCTGCCTCGTCTTTTGGAGAATAGTAATGGCTCACTTTATAAATGACTTCAGTATTTTCTTTGAGAGTGTAAAATCCATGAGCGAATCCCACGGGGATATAAAGCATCTTTTTATTGTCAGCGGTCAGGGTTACTCCCACCCATTTGCCATAAGTAGGAGAACCCTTGCGAATGTCCACTGCTACATCAAAAATAGCTCCTTTCACACAACGTACCAGTTTGGCCTGAGCGGTAGGATGTTTTTGGTAATGTAGTCCACGTAATACTCCCTTGACTGAACAGGAATGGTTATCTTGAACAAAACGCTCTCTAATGCCGAATTCGGCAAATGCTTTATAACTATAAACCTCCATAAAAAAACCACGATTATCGGAAAATACCTTAGGTTCAATCAGTATCACCTGAGAAATTTCTAAAGGAATAAAATCAAAAGGCATGTTTCACTGTTTTATAAAACGACTTTATCCAATTTTTGTAAGCACCAGATTTTACCCTTTGTACCCAGTCCTGATTAGTTAAATACCACTCTATTGTTTTTAAAAGACCAGTTTTAAAATCGGTTTTAGGTTGCCAGTTTAATTCTCTAGCGATTTTACTAATATCCATGGCATAGCGGAAGTCATGGCCAGGCCTATCTTCAACAAATATAATAAGACTATCTCTAGAAACAGAAGATCCTAATTTTTCATCTAATAGATGGCATATCATTTTTACCACTGCTATATTTTTTTGCTGGTTTCCTCCACCAATATTATATTGCTCACCAATTTTACCTCTATTTAATAGTAACCAGATTGCTTCACAATGGTCTTCTACATATATCCAGTCCCTAATATTTTCACCTTTACCATATATGGGAATTGGTTTTCCTTCTGAGGCATTAAGGATGGTTAAAGGAATAAGCTTTTCAGGAAATTGATATGGCCCATAATTATTAGTGCAATTAGAAATAATGACAGGTAAGCAATAAGTCTTAAAATAGGCCCTAACAAAATGATCACTAGCAGCCTTGGATGCTGAATAGGGACTATTAGGGCGATAAGGTGTTTCTTCGGTAAAAAAACCTGTTTTTTCTAAAGACCCATATACTTCATCGGTGCTAATGTGATAAAATAGACACCCTTCTGGCCGTCCCTTTTCCAACCAGGCCTCTCTAGCCGCTTCTAATAAAACAAATGTGCCATTTACATTAGTTTTAACAAAGTCCGCAGGGCCAATGATGGAACGGTCAACATGGGACTCTGCTGCAAAATGAACTACGGTATCAATGCAATAGTCATGAAAGATGTCTCTGACTAACTCTAAATCACAAATGTCGCCTTTTACAAAAAAATAACGCCTGCCATAGTATTTAGTGGTAATATCACTTAGATTCTCCGGATTGCCGGCATAGGTAATTTTATCAACATTGATTACACGGCCTGTAAATTGGGGACAGTTAAATAAATAGTGGATAAAATTGCTCCCAATGAAACCACAGCCTCCAGTGATTAAAATATTTTTCAATTTACGTTTGGCCATGGTAAATTTAAATTATTTTTTAATTTGGACTTTTTACCTCGTTTGAATATTTTTGTAAATGATTCTTAAAACTAGGCTACCATTTCTTGCACCATGTTCATCCCCAGGTTTTAGATCTTTTCTTTAATTTGCTAAATTCAAAAAAGTATACCTTCCTCCCTATCACTGGTGCAGGACACTGTTCTACACTCAAATCACCCATCCTTGCCATCATTATGTTCCATAATTTCTATATACTTTTTAATAGTTTCTTTAGCATTCCCTATATATACCAATTTACCATTATTTAACAAGGCTACTCTATCACAAATCCTCTCTACATTTTCTAACCCATGACTGACAAATACAATAGTTACATCCTTTTTTTAAATTCCATTATCTTTTCTAAACATCGTTTTTGAAAACTCACATTCCCTACAGCCAGAATTTCATCAATGAGTAAAATTTGAGGCTCAACATGGATAGCTACTGAAAAGCCTAAACGGGCTAGCATTCCATCAGAATAAGTCCTTATTGGTTCATAGATAAATTGCCCCAACTTCGAAAACTCCACAATTTTTCCCATTTTGAGCTTTATTTCTTTCCAAGTTGTAGGAAAATGTAAAAGGAATTGTTTTATTCCTCCTTTAAACTGAGACTTTGAAGAAAAACTTTTATAAACATTATTCAGGGTAATTAAAGGTTCCATAACAGATTTATATCATTTCAGCAAATTTAGGCTCTAGATTTTTATAAACTATGAAGCCTAAAAGGAAAATAGTAACCACCCAGATTGAACCCACTAAGATCATTTCAGCAGAAAAGGTATCTTTCATAAACAATTTTTGCCAACTTATAATAATAGGAGAAAGGGGATTTAAAAAAATAAATATCCTAAATTTTTGGAGTATCATGCTTTCAGGATAAATAATAGGAGTACAATAGAACACCAAATTGGTGAGAATCATGGTTATATGCTCCAAATCCCGAAAGAACAGATTTAAAGAAGAAATTATTAAAGAAAAGCCAATGATCATTAACGAGATGAGAAAAGATAAAAGGATAACTCCTATAATCCATTTAAAAGAAAAGGGATATATTTTATGAGCAATAAGAACCAATATGAGGACAGGAATGGAAAGTAAAAAATGTACTAAATTGTTTCCTACTACTGCCAAGGGTAAAGCAATGCGGGGGAATTTTACCTTTTTAATCAGACTAGCATTACCCAAAAAACAGTAGGAGAAGTGTTAACAGAGTTGGCAAACCATTGCCAAGGAAAAAGTCCACTTAAAAGGAAGGCAATATAATTAGGGATCTGAAGACGCATAAAAATCTTAAAGGCTACAAAAAACACCAAAACAAAGAGGATTGGCAATGGACCAAAGAAAACCAAAAATGGTACTTTTATACCTTATTTTTACTTCTTTAGCTGTCAAAACCAAAATTAAATCTTTGTAATAAAGCTACTTTGCATATCAAAGCTAAAACTCATGCCCATTCCAAGTTTTGTAAGGCAAATTAGGCATCCAATCCATATTTTAAGAAATATACTCCACAAAGTAAATACCAATAAAACCTGCACCTGTAATTAAAATGGTTTTTCTCTGTTTTTCATATAGAATGATTTATAAACTACATACTAAATAGGTGTCAACTTGCCAGTTAGAAATAATCAGTTTATATTATATTACAATAAAAGATTAAAGAGGTGAGTGATGCGAGTTAAAAATACCGAAATACCTTCCCAAAAAGAATTAGAAAGAGAGATAAATCAATACTTATCTAGAAAATATGGAGATCGAGTGCGAGTTATATCTGCTCCATTTATACAGCCTAAAGTAGAAAAAAAACAGGAAAAGTCCTTTGCTGAGCGTATTCTTTCTAAAATTAACTTTGATTTAAAACCCCAAGAACTTATTGCCTATTTGGATCAATATGTAGTAAAACAGGAAGCAGCCAAGGCTGTCTTAGCAACCAAGATTTGTACCCATTTCAACCGCATTAAATATTGGCTCAAACACCGTAGAAATATCTTAAATCGTATAAACTATATCAAAAATAATATTTTAATGATTGGACCCACTGGAGTAGGCAAAACTTTTATGATTAAACTAATTGCTCAAAAGTTAGGTGTGCCTTTTGTCAAAGGCGATGCCACTAAGTTTAGTGAAACAGGTTATGTAGGTGGAGATATAGAAGACTTGGTAAGAGAACTGGTGCATCAGGCTGAAGATGATATAGAATTAGCCCAGTTTGGTATTATTTACATTGATGAGGTAGATAAAATTGCTTCTAGTAATAGTTTTTTGGGTCCAGATGTTTCTCGTACTGGAGTCCAACGGGCGTTGTTAAAACCTATGGAGGAAACAGAGGTAGATTTAAGAACTCCCTTTGACCCTATATCCCAATTAGAAACCATTGAACAATATCGCCGCACTGGGAAAAAGGAACGACTGGTGATCAACACTCGCCATATCTTGTTCATTATGAGTGGAGCCTTTAATGGGTTAGAAGATATTGTTAAGCAACGTATACACCAACAGGAGATAGGGTTTGGAGCCAATATTACCTCTAAAAAAGAGAAAAGAAGCTATTTACCTTATGTGAAAGCAGAAGATTTAATCAAATATGGTTTTGAGTCGGAGTTTATAGGGCGTTTGCCTGTAATTGCTGTTTTTGAAAAACTAGAAACAGAAGATCTTTACCAAATTTTAAAAAATCCTAATAGTGTAGTAATTAATGCCAAAAAACAAGACTTCCGTGCTTATGATATTGATTTGGTGTTTGAAGACCAGGCTTTCAGTTTCCTTGCCCAAAAAGCAGCTGAAGAAGGAACAGGAGCGCGGGCATTAGTAAGTATATTAGAAAGGACTTTATTACCATTTGAAAAAACACTTCCTTCCACCCAAATAAAAAAACTAGTGGTTACCAAAGAAATAGCCACAAATCCTAAACAAGCCCTATGTGAACTTCTGAAAGGTGGTCTGGAAACTACTATAACAAAAAGGTTTGAACAGGCATTAGAAGCTGAAAGATCACATCTTCGCCAGGTAATCACAGCCAGAGGGAAGGAACTAGCTGCGCAATATAATTTGCATTTAACTCCGGAAAGAATAGAAGTAATTGTGAATGAATATGAAAGATTTGGCTATGATTTGGATTTTGCCTTTCAAGAAATGACTAAATATATTCACCAAATAAGGGAATTTATTCAAAATTTCCAGCGAGAAACAGGATTAACATGTCAATTGTCAGAAGAAGCCCAAGATAAACTTTTATCTCAAGCTATTGTTGAGGGCATGGATATAATGGTTCTTTGTCAAAATATTATTCAAAATCTAGAATTTGGTTTAAAGGTAATTAGAGAGAAAACAGGGCAGTCTAAGTTTGAAATTACACTAGATGCTTTGGATAATCCTGAAGGATATGTGAGAAAATTGATCAGAAAATTTTATGGGAAAAATGTATAGGAATAAAGGATATCAAGAATTTGAGGCAACTACTCTCTATTGTCCCTATTGTCGGCAAACAGTGCCTGTGAGGAAAAGACTCTTGCTGGTTCTACCAGAAGGAGACAAATACGATTATTGTTGTTCTAAGTGTGGGCGTCCTATTGGGGCTAAATTAGATAAAAGGGATAATTTGAGAAACTATAGGTCTCAGCTGAGCAGGGGTTAAAAAATGCTAAATTTTATGCGTCGTCATGCACGTTCTTGGCTGATAAAGGCTGCCTTTGTGGTAATTATTATCGTTTTTATTTTTTGGGGAGTGGGTTCATTTCGGACGCGACGCATCCCAGTATTGGCTTATGTGAACGATGAGCCAATTTATTATCCCCAATTCACTACTCTATATCGTCAGGTAATAGAGAATTATAGAAGGCGGTTTAAAAATTTTAACGAAGATTGGATCAAAAAGCTAAATCTTAAACAGACAGTGTTAAATCAGTTAATTGAAAGAAAGCTGTTAATGCAAGAAGCAAAAAAGGCAGGATTGATAGTTACTGATATGGAGTTGGCCCAAACTATTCATCATTTATTTCAAAAAGAAGGACAGTTTGATTATAAATGGTATAAAGAAGTTCTGGCTAGATATCACTATACTCCAGAGGAGTTTGAGAATAGCATTAGAGAAGATTTAATTATCTCTAAATTGACAGACATGATACAAAATTTGGCCCATGTGTCAGAGGCAGAAGCCTATGAGACCTATCGTTGGTTAAACCAAAAGATTAACCTAGATTTTATGCTATTTGACCCCAAAGATTTTAAAAAAGGAATTAAGACTAAAAAAACTGCTATTAAGAAATACTTTGAAGACCATAAAAAGGATTATCTTATCCCTCGCCAATTAAAAGTGGCTTATGTGAAAATCCCCTACCAAGCGTTTCTGAGTGAGATTAAAATCCCTGCCAAAGAAATAAGGCAATATTATGAAACTAATAAAGATGAATTTTTTGAACCCCAAAAAGTATGTGCCAAACACATTTTATTCCGTGTTTCTCAAAATGCTTCTAAAGAAGAAGTGGAAAAAATAAAGCATAAGGCGGAAACAGTTCTGATCAAGATTAAAAAAGGAAAGGATTTTGAGAAGTTAGCCCAGAGGTATTCAGAAGATAAAGCTACCGCAAAAAAAGGTGGTGATTTAGGTTGCTTCTCTCATGGGAAAATGATCGAACCTTTTGAAAAAGTAGCTTTTTCGTTAAAGAAAAACGAAGTTTCTGATTTGGTTAGAACACCTTTTGGATTCCATATTATAAAAGTTTATGAGATTAAAAAGGAAGGAATAAAACCTTTTAATTTAGTCAAAAATAAAATCGTAACCAAATTGAAACAAGAAAAAGCAAAAGAAAAGGCTTTAAAAATAACAAATCGCATTTATGCCCAGACTGTGTTGGAAAATGACCTTAATAAAGGGGCAAAGAAGTATAAAAAAATAACTGAGGAAACTGATTACTTTAGTGAAAAAAAGTGGTCTCCTAAACTTCCTTGGAAATTAAAAGAGGAAATTCTGTCTCTAAAAAAGGGAGAAATTTCAGCACCTTTAGAAATACCAAATGGGTATTTTCTAGTGCAAATAAAGGATATAAAGAAAGAACGTATCCCTTCATTTAGTGAAGTAGAAGACCAGGTGAAAAATAAATGGATTATGGAAGAGGCACAGAAAAAGGCTAAGAAAAAAGCAGAAGAAATACTAAATTTATTACAAAAAAAAGGAAAAATACCCCCTGATTATCAGAAAAACATTCAGGAAACAGGATTTTTTTCTCCTCAAAAGCCTATTCCTAAATTAGGTTTTGCCCCTAAGGTAGAAAAAGAGCTATTTTTACTTACTTTGAATCAACCTTATTTGGATTATGTGCCTGAAATAAAAGGTAAATTTTATATATTCAAACTCAAGACTCGCCAAGAACCAGATAAGACCGATTACCAAAAAGACAAAGAAACATTTAAAAAAAGCCTTCTAAACCGACAGCGTTTAATCATTTTTAATGCTTGGGTAAATGCACTTCGCCAAAAGGCAAAAATAGACATTAAACGGGAATTGCTGTAATAATATGATAAATGCTTCCTAAATTCCATAAGCCATTTAAGCAGTTCATTTTTCTTGGTAAGAGAACTGATTAACTTAGTAGAAGAATATCCTGTCCTTTGGAATAGGAGCTTTTCTCAGATATAGAAAAAAAGTATCTGCAAATTATTTCCTGTGCCTATCATTAGCCTTTCAAATTGCTATTTTGTCCTTGCGTTATAAATATCTGAACCGAGATTCACGATTTTGAAAAAAATCTTTTTAAAGATAAATATTAGTAGTTATTTTCAGACCCCATTTATATTGTTTGGAAAGGAAAAAGTAATTATTTTGAGAATATTTTTAAATAACATCAGGCTGTTGAAAAAGTCATTTTTTTCTCAGACCCGTTCATGGGCTAACAAGAGCAAAATATTATCCGCAGGCTTGCCTGAAGCAAACAGGATTGTTTTTGAAAAATAATAAACCTAAACCATTTGATGGCATAATTAGAGAAATTTGCCACCCTCTGGATAGCCTCTCTGGCCTCTTTGTTACCTCTATGAAGTAGTTTCGCCATCTTTTTAATGTTTTGGACTGTAGCTGTGAGTAAAAATTGCTCCTCTACATTCCATAATCGCCTGAATTTAGCTACACGAAGTCCCATATACTCCTTAGCTTCACCAAATAACCCCTCAATTAGTTTACGCATCCTCTGCGAAATGCGATAAAAAGGGGTCTTTGTTTGCTCCCTTGCATGCTTGAGATAATCCTCATATATGTGACGACTTAAAGACCTAGCACGACCTCTAGTACATTTCCCTTTTAGCGGACAAACCTTGCAATCTTTAA
>Ga0190352_1000193_pt1 | contig 15342 bp, 15 predicted proteins | sample 4872131011_MG_FD_161682 | JGI IMG/M metagenome (GOLD analysis project Ga0190352, IMG submission 161682) | Hydrothermal vent microbial mat bacterial communities from Southern Trench, Guaymas Basin, Mexico - 4872-13-10-11_MG | ecosystem: Environmental > Aquatic > Marine > Hydrothermal vents >...
AAGATGGATAAGAAGACTGCGATTTTTCCAGCTTCTATAAAAGATGATAGAGTTACTTTCTTAGTAGAAACGTTACCCTCTTAGCAGAATCCAGAGGGGAAAAGAATAATGCCAAGTTTAGATGAACCTAAAAAGGACAACCACATTAAGTTTCTTCGCAAGAACTTAGAGCCAAGAGTTGTGTAGATAGCTATGAGCAAGTAGAAAACTTCGTGAAAAACGATTTTCAAGGTAAATGGTTTGTGGGATCTATCTGGTACACGGATCTTAGCAATTCTGATATCGGTGACAATGACGGTAGTGTTCCGGTAATTGAATTATTGTACTAAGTATAGTGGTTGGGCAGAAAAAGCTTATGAGACGAACGCAGATTCGTTCATCAAGTTTGTGGCTTACTGGAGTTGTCCTAGCGCTCCCCCATCACCGAGTTCAGATGTAGTAGACTATCTCTTTAATGCTTTTCAGTGCTATCCGAGCGGCGGGCCTGTGATTCTACAACCCGTTCTAGAGTGGAACTATGCAGGCAGCGGTAGATGGACAGGAGCTCCCTGGTGGGGCCCTGACGAGAATAACCAATATCATAGGGGCGGCCCTATAGAGATAAGTGTGGGCGATAGCCTCGAGGGAAAAATATGGTGGGAGCCATCTCCACAAGTTTATGCCATACAGATACGGAATCAAGACACAAGCAGCACTTCCGTGATTTACGCGGGGAATCCCGGAATCATGGAGGATGTTTTTCTGGCCCTGGAAGTTTACAATGTTGATGATGATAACGATGTCCCAGGAGATACCGACTTTCATAGCATGACATTTGAGGGAGATACTCCAATATGGAAAGGGGATGTGGACGAAAATGCACCTTTGAGTGGGCTCAACGTTGAGATAGTTTCGCAGCCAGATAGGGTAATATTGCATACAGCGAATTAAAAATAAAATTTTCTCTTTTTATTTTTTAGAGGAATAGATAAAGTAGATGAATATGGATAAAAGAGTGAAAAAAAGATATTTGGTCGGCATAGTAGTCATTATAGTTATAGGTGTAGGTATAATGAGTGCACTGTACTTCCATCAAAAGGGAACAAAATTTCAAGAGAAATCGCCCCAAACAGAACTTCAGGAGGAATTAGCTTCAACAAAAGCACTGCTTACAGTTCCAGTTGGATGCATTCATAATAATTTCATTCAATTAAAACCCGGAGAGAAGAAAGAAACTTATTATACACTTTACACCAGAAATGGTGGTCCAGGAGAAGTTACCTGTAAAATTTACCGAGTGGCGCATGTGTACGAAAAAGAAAAGATGACGATGCCCGAAGGTCTAAATGTCAGTATAGAACCATCTAAATTTATAGCACAACCCCATAAAAATTACACTTCAAAGATTACAGTAAAAACAAGTCCTGAGCTTTTTCCACATGAGGTAAATGTATCAGTGGGCGGTATCGCCGGAAGAGAATATACGCTGTACTTACGAGTGATTTTCGAAGGCGAAAACGAAACGATAGGCGATGATTGGCTCAGAATTCTCGTCAGGCCATTCACCGTACCGGGAGCATCAGGACTTTATCTCCCACATGGATATCTTCATAATAATTCTATAACGTTAAAGTTAGGAGAAACGAAAGAGACTTATTACACACTGCATACCGGAGAAAGTGGTCCAGAGGAAGTTAGCTATGATATTTACAGGATTACGGGTAAAGTAAATATGCTGCCAATGCCGGAAGAGGAAAAGTTACCAATACCAGAAGGTCTAACTGTTAGCATAGAGCCCAATAACTTTTTAGCACGAACTCATGAGAATTACACTTCAAAGATTACAGTAAAGACAAGCCCTGAGCTTCTTCCGGGAGAATACGTATTGTGTATGGAGGCACATTTTGGCGGGAGGTTAACCAATGATTGGCTTACAGTTAATGTAGAGCCGTAAAGTTTGAAAAAGAGATTGATAGTGTGGCTTTGGATTTGATGTTTTCGCTCATCCCGGTTTATGATTCCTCTTTGGTTCTCTGTTCGTGATACGGTTGTGTTCCTCATAGAATATTACAGAAGGAAAAAGTACGGCTGGATGCTGGATGACCCGTAGCTGATGGTACACCGGGGGTTGTCTAATTTATTTGAGTCTTTGCTTTTTGTTCGGTAAAAACCGAAGGTTTTCGGTAGTTTTATCATGGGTTTGAGCGATACTATTAGAGTGCCGAGGAGGGGCGTGATGATAGAAGTACCAAAAAATTTAGGAGGTGAAAAGAAGAAAAAAATGAAAAAGATATGGGCGATTGGCATAATAGCGGTACTGATGTGCAGTGTAGGGCTGGCTATAGCTCAGGATCAGGGCGAATATATGGCATTAACCACCAACAAACAGATTACCTTGTGCTTAGATAAATTGGACGGTATATTAATCGGTGCTTCAGAAAATAAAACAGCTCAAGCGTATTTAATAGGTACGATTGATAAAAAGAACCACCTTTTGCTCTCAGGTACAATTTTAATTAATGGGAAGCCACATGCAGTCGATTTTGAAGGAAAAGCAGAGAAAATTTTCGTGGGATGGAATGTTCCAGAAGGTGCTGAGCCAATTTACAGAGACCTTCATGGTAAAACGATGACAAGATATGAAGGTGCTACAAGAATGTATGCTTGTACCGTTGCACTAAAAGACAAGAAAAATCAGTTTGACCTAAAAGGTGAATTCTTCGAAGATGGCATCGGGGGCTTAGTTGGAACCGCAGTTATTGATGGAATGAAGTATGAGATTGGGCTTCGTGGAAGCAGTGTTGGTCTGGTTGAAGAGGTAATCAATGACCCGGATCAAACAATGCAAACAAGAGGGTCTAAATATCTCGATGTTCCACAGCGAAGTCAGTGGGAATTGTTTTGGGATGGGCATGGTTATGATAATGCTAGCAGAGCATGTGGTGAAACTTGCGCCGCGATGCTTGAAGAGTATTGGAATGGCAATCATCCTGATATCTGGGATATTTGGCTATGGAATGATGGCGAACCGATGAATCTCGTGCAAACAGAGGCTTACTTCGACGAAGTTAGTGTTCCCTGCTGGAAAGACGATTACCAAGGTTCTCTAACGAGTAATATAAATCATGTAAAGACCAGAATAAACTGGGAATGGCCTCTTGATATAACAGAGGAGAGCCAGTGGGGTAACTGTCATGCCGTTGTTGTACGAGGTTACGATGATTCAACGGAAAAATTTGTGCTGAGGGACCCAAATACCTGGACTGGCACTAATACGATGAAGTGGTATGATGAAGCAGCGAATTTTAACTTCGAAGACAATGTATATGAGTATGTCGGTGGAGAGGACGAGTGGTCTAACGGATACGTTTATGTAGCGTGAGGGATAAACATAAAAAGATAAAAATGAAAACGATGTATAAGGCAGTCATTGCTATCGTAATAGTAGTGGTGGCTGCCGTATTTATTTTATTTTCTTTAAAATTCTCTTTTGAACCAAATCTTCCAGATAGTAACGTTTATATAGAGAATTTGACATGGACGAACGTTACACGCGTCAACGAAACGACATACAGAGTATCTTTATCCATGGATATAACCTATCGCTATAAGGAGGCATGGACGTATATAAATGAAAATAAACCGCTTCCGGATGATTTTTTACCAGTTAGAATTCGGGCGCTTGCAGGACCCTGGGGCGGTGGGGTGCCGTACAGAGAGCGGGAGGTACCTTTTGCAGAAAACATAACTTTACAGTATCGACAAAAATATCCTTTTGATTGCACCTTCGACTTAAAAGCCGGTAAAAACTACAATATAATAGTAGAATCTCATTGGAAAGAATATTTTGCTACACCGCATCCATATTATGGAAAATGGAGATGGACATTTTTAGGAGGAGGAGCTACTGAAATAGATTTAACACAAGGTCGGTAAAGTGTGTTAAGGAGAATTCAGGAGAGTTAGATTCATAAGTAATTGAAGAAAAAACGCGGGGTCAAAAACAGACAAAAGATTGTGGTTCATGTTCTGGAAGTACGGGAGCAGATAATCGTTTTCCTTTTTTATTTTCCCAACACTTCAATTACTTTCCTTCTTTTTCAGTTTAAACCTTAACTCTTCCAATTTTAGGGAATAAGTATACAAAACACTGAACTCCTCAATCTTCTCTTGCAAATTGCACGCTATACGTAAGCATAAGTGTTTTAATCTATTTATTCCTTGATAGGGAATAAAAAACATGAAGGGAAAGAGTGCATAGAAAGCTTATATGAACCAAAACAACCTCTATATGACTCTTTAAGATTGATATATTCCCTAAATGAGCGGAGTTAAGGTTATAAAATTGAAAAGCTAACGGTTATTAGCAAAAAGAATGAATTTTATATAAACCTTTGCTTTTTGTTCGGTAAAAACCGAACGTTTTCGGTAGCTTTATCAGGGGTTTGAACGGTACTATCACTGAGCGCCGAGGAGGGGCGTGATGATAGAAGTACCAAAAAGTTTAGGAGGTGAAAAGAAGAAAAAAAATGAAAAAGATATGGGCGATCGGCGTAATAGCGGTACTGATAGTAAGCGGTATTGGATTGATTACGGCTACAGGAGACAGACCGACTGATGGAGTTGTGCCACCAACTAACCCACCTGAGTATCCACCGATAAATAGGTCAGAAGAAGCATCCGTGGCATCGACACCCGAAAGACCTGTTGCACCAACTGAAAAAGGTTCTACGGAGTGGGAAGAGCTCATAGCAGTGGGATTTTATCCTCAAGAGAGAAGACTATGTGCAGTGATACATATAAAGAAACCTTCCGGGTATAACGGTGAGAATGAATACGTCCATTTCTGGGCGGACTGGAACAATGATGGTGACTACAATGACTGGGGAGAGGATCTTGGTGCAACTTATGTCCCTGTAACTGATCCGGGTGCAGTGCCTTTACCTCTGGAATACAGCGTTTACAAAGATATAATCCCAAGAGCGGACGTAGGATCAGTGGTCCATGTGAATGCAACTCTGGGATACGGATATGATCTCAACCCGAATTGCGGCAATAGCATTGAAACCTGGATACGCGTAGACCCGATAAGGTAGCGGAAGGGAAGCGAACTCAACAAAAATTCCTCCATCTTTTTCTTTTTTATTTTTAGAGTGAGACAAAAACAAAAGGGGCTAATAAAGCATTATAGCTCAAGTGAAGAGGATAGTCTCAAGTACCATAACGGCATTTTCAGGGTAATTGTGATTCCACCATATAAACCTTTGCTTTCCGTTCGCTAAAAACCGAACGTTTTCGGTAGTTTTATCAGGGGTTGGAGCGATATTATCAGTGAGCGCCGAGGAAGGGCGCGATGATAGAAATGCCCAAAAAGTTGGGAGGTGATATGGAAAGATGAAGAAAAAGACGAAAAGAAATAAATGGAAAAGTGCAACAGCGATAGGAACAGTATTTGTGGTTATAACGCTCATATCAGTGTGTGTAATGTCTGCGATAGCTGCGGAAGGAAGTAGCTCGGAGGTAACCAGTTCAGAACAACCACACTTTGATAGGTGGGCTAAGCCACGGGATATGTCTAATTTTAGTAGATATATCCCTCCAATTGATAAAAAGGCAGTTCCTAACGAGACATCGGAGCTATTATATCCCGGGCTTGTTGTATGGAATTCGTCAAGGATTGTAAAGGAAGATACGTCACCCATCGACGCGGTGTTTCATCCGAATGGTAGTGTTTCAGTGACAAAATCTCAGGATGCGAAGAAAGGGCAGGGCTCAAAAACAACGCCTGATGTTCGTATTACAGGCGGTTATTACTACTGGTACTGGGTTCAGGATACATGGTTTAGTAACCAATTTGATATTTACAACTATGGTCCTTCAACAGCTAGTGGTAAAGTCATCTTCTGGTCATGGGAAGACGGCTACGGCTACTATAATACGTTCAGTAATTTAGCTCCTTATACCAGCACCACGGTAACGGTTCCATTTCAGGTTATCAGTAGTTATAGTTCGGTGGGTATAAAACCCATAGCCGTTGAAGTGCGAGTGGATCCTTATGATACAACAACAGACTTTGTCTGGATGCCGACAGATGGAATCGAAAAATACAACAATGATGCTAATCATTTATCAGATCCAGACGGTGGTGATAGCTTAGAGACAAGCGATCTCTACCATTTCCCTTTTAGCGAAGGATATGCGATAATATCAGAAGCGGCATCTGCAGGAGACGATACCACCACGCCATATGAAACAGCATATCAGATAAACACTTATGTTAACGGTGTAATGCACTACACATTAGACAACCCAGACACTAACTACACAGCAGCAGACCTCTGGATTAAAGACAATGGATATGACGGATGTTGTGATGAATACGCTACGCTATTTGTCGCATTTGACCGTTCCCTTGGTATTCCATCGAGATATTATCTTCTTCAAATGAACTGCAGTGGAAATAGTACAGGACATGGGATAGCAGAGATATGGAATGGTAATCAATGGATTCATTCGGATCCGACATGGAACGTATTTGACAATCCACAGGTCTACAATCAAAGCGGTTGTTCGCATATACACGTGTGGAGAATGTGCGATGCAGATGATAGCATTTACAGTGGCGACCCCTATGGAGACCAGTTATTGCACTTCTGGGAAGATTTTGGAATAAAGGAGGATTTAGGAGAGTTAGATAGATATAACTAACCCTCCTATTATTTTATTATGAACAAAATTATGAATAAAATACTGATATTGGCAATTTTGTCGGTGACGTTAGGAGGATTTATCCCCGCTTTCGCATACGCGGATGTAACCCCTTCACCTGTTCCGCCAGGTTATGGTGCCCTCACGCAACTCTTTGGTAGGCACCCAAATGTAAAAAATAATTCAGAGATTATGGACTTTATCGATATGTATGGTCTGGGAAATTGGTATGAGAAAAGAGTAAATGAAAGCTATAGATACGTGTATTTGCTTCCAAAGAAGCCGTACTCAAAGAAGTTAGTTTATCTTAATAAAGATGTAGATGAACGGCAGATAAATAATAGCATCCAATGGGTAAGATTGATAGACAGAGATAAGGAACTTACAGTTGAAAAGCCAGATATGTTGAGGGATTTCTTTGTCGAACATCCCGAAGCGAAAAACAAGAAAGAAATTGTCGATTTCATTCAAGCCTATAATCCAAAGCGATGGGATGATGCACAGGTAAATGGGGCGTGCACACAGGTTTATCTTATTTCAGAAGATCATATTTTCAGAGAACTGATATTTCTTGAAAAGAATCACACCATCGAATGGATAAAAATATTTGAAGAATCCCAGTTCGTGATAAATAGAACAAAAGCGTTAAATATTGCCAAAAAAAGACTAAATGCATCTGCGGAACTTGACGACATTCGTATCGTGCTTAGAGGTTCAAAACCCACATGGATGTTAACCTATCGAGATAGATATGAAGCAATCACGTTCTTGATAGATGTTGACAACGGCAACTGTTATTCTCTTACGGCTGAAGGTACAAATAGTGTTCCAGGGTTCTCATGCGTGTCAGCGGTTATTTCAATTTTGTTTTTGTTGATCATACGTAATCGAAGAAAAAAAATGCGTTCAGGAAGTATGGTAGGAGTTAATCGCTCCTTTTTCCTTGTTCTACATTTTTATTTAAACCTTTCCATTTCGTTCGCTAAAAACCGAACGTTTTCGGTAGTTTTATATAAGGGATTTGAACGATATGAATAGTGAGCGCCGGGAAGGGGCGCTATATAAATGCCTAAAAAATTTAGAGGGTGAAAAAAAGAAAAATGAAAAAGAAAGGAAAAATAACGATTGGAGCAATATTAATAGTGGCATTGCTTGCAAGCACAGCTCTTTTGTCCGCTGCGAATACTTCAGGAGATGTGTCTGAACAAGTTAGCATAAACAAAGAAAGATATGCAGCACACCGCTCAATTTCACAACAACCTACATCTAACGCCTTGACAGAAAAAATAGTGAATAAAACGTATACACCCACAAATGAAATTTTCTTAATTCGAAACTTTACGGAGTCCATCAGCATAGAAGAGATAAAAGAAAAAAGAGAAAAGATAATAAACAATTTTGTTAATGCCATGGGGAAACCTGAACATGCGATAGCAATTGCTACTCCAGAAGTTCCAGAAGGTGCCCGTATTGTAGCTTATGGTTTCAGGATTTATCCAAACGGAGTAACTACGCAATATGTGGGAATGGCAGGTGACGAGGAATCTGTGCAGATAATTCATGAACATGCACAGGAATGGTATGACAAGTATGTTATTATAAGGTCAGGCGCCTATTGGAGTGAGATAAGTAGAGGCGAAGCAGACTTTTATAAAAGCCCTTACGGTGGCGTCACAAACAATTTTGAATGTCGCTACTTATACAATGACAATTCGAACACCAGGAACTGGTATGCTATAAAACATATTTTTGCTATGGAACCAGGATGTCAGAGATATGGTTCTGGATGGAAAAATTACAGAGGTTATCCTAAGCATGACTGGTCTGCATCCACACTGGGGAATCCGCAGTTACATGAGTGGGATCTATTGGGAACGCATACCGGTTCTCAGACGATAGCGGTATCCATTACAGGCGGAACTGAAGGGGCATCTGCAACATGGTCTTGGGGCTATACACAACCTGATGTCACTACCATAGATCAGAGTAGCACGGATACCGAGATTGCAAAATGGGAAGAGCATTTTAATAATGGCGCAGTACAAAGCAGTACCGGGGGAATGAAACCAGGTAGTTGTTGTGCAGTGAATCAGCACACATCTGGCACTTACAGACTATTAGATCTAACTTCTGAGGGGAAATTTAAAAACTGGCCATACTACTACATCTTAGAACTCACAAATCAAATAGATATCACATACAGTTAACCACAAACACCAGAAGTGCCTATCGTTCAAAAAGAGCGACAAAGACATAGAAAAACCATACACAAAAAAACCAAAAATCCCCCTTTTTCTTTTTTGGGGAGTGCTAAAATACCAAAATAAAAAGGAGGTGAAAATCGAAATGAAGAAAACGATGATGGGTGTAATATTATGCGTATATGTATTGGCAGTGCTAATATCAATAGCGCCAGCGCCAGTATATGCAGGGAACGACGATGGTGAGAATCCACCAGAAGTAGGAGTTGAATGGATCAACGACTACCCGGGCACAGAAGACGACCTATATTACATGGATGACTCGGCAGGTGGACTGTATAACAAATTAGGTGATACGGGTTGGAACAAGAGATTTAACTATGGCGACAGCTTAGCATGGGAAGAAGACTTTAAGGATGTGTCCAATGGAGGTACAGATAATATCTACATTGATGACGTTGATATTGCGATGTTTGCTGGACATTCAACTGTCAAAGATGGGTATGTAGCATTATATTTCACAACGCTGCATGACGACTACTATCTCGAGTGGTTTGACCCGGAATGGGGAGACAGGGATTTAGAATGGATAGGACTACATTCATGCCAGGTACTTAGAGATGCCGATTTATCCTATTGGGCGTGCTCTCTTAACGGACTACATCTGCTTTGTGGATTTAAGTCTTACGCGTTTGATACATCAACGCCAATGGGTAAAAAATGGGCAGACCGTATGGTGGATGATGGATGGTGGGATGTTGCATATACGGTAAAGCAGTCGTGGTGGTATGCTGCTGATGTCAGTCAGCCTTCTGGCACGGTAGTTCGTGTTATGGGAGAGACAATAGAATGTGGAGACGATTATATCTGGGGACAGGGCACCGTTTGTTCGGACCCGCCGGTTGACGGAACAAAATACTATTGGACGCATACAGTTTAGGAGGTGAAACAAAGAAAATGAAAATGAAAAGATGGGGAATGTTGCTGATGCTTTGTATCGTAATCTCATCAGCTATGGCAGCAGGTATTGCTCTACAAAGATCCGAAGAACCGATAACGTTACCGGTAAAGCACCATACATTTGAAATGGACGTGGCTTTCCCTGATGTTAGTCCCACAATGACCATTTATCAGGTAAAGAGCGTCAATGTATCAAAAATGGACGTTGAAGCAATTGGAAAGCTTCTGGGCTTCAATGGGGGCGCAGGTATTGTAAACGAGGGGGTGCTTGGGATGGTTGAAGGGACTAAAGCACTTAATATCTATACAGCATCCGGTGCTATATGGTATGCTGACACGGCGAAGCTATTTAAATCGGTGAAGAAACAACCCAATTTACCGCCGGATACCGGGGCTATAGAGATAGCGGAAACGTTCTTGTCAACCAAGGGGCTTTTTCCAAGCGATGCTGTGGTGAGTAACGTTGTGGCAGATGAACAGGGTGAAATAAACACATCTACAAAAAAAGGTGTCTAACGTAATCAAGACAGATTTACAGGTGATTTTTGACAGAAAAATAGCCAATATACCAGTAATCGGTCCAGGATCTAAGCTAAAGGTGTATATAGGGGATGATGGTGAGGTCATAGGTTTCTATAAAGCATGGAGAGCCATTAAACCATATAGCGAATGCACAATAAAAACACCGGAAGAGGCATTTGAAGATTTAAAGGCTGGAAAGTGCAGATTCGCAGGGCCAATCGGATTCGATAAAGCGATAGTAAAGGAGATTTCATTAGCGTACTACATAGAAGCTGCTGATAAAGAACAGGACTTTATAGAGCCAGTATATGTATTCAAAGGAGAGCTTCTCTTTGGAGAAGATGTGGCAGAGTTCGAGGCACTCGTCCCGGCAGTGTCTTGAATTCTCCTTTTTTATTTTTTGTGGTGAAAATGGGGGTGTGCAAAGATATATATAATAACAAATAACAAAAAAACAATAGACATATTCGATGATTCTATTGGCAAATGAAATAACACTGGATAAAAAAGCATTTGATGTTTTAGCATCGGAAACAAGAATTAATATCCTTAAAAAGCTTGATTCAAGACGCATGACCGTTTCAGAGTTATCCGAAATATTAAACCTATCCAAGTCCGCTGTTTATGAACATTTAGAAAAATTGACGAATGCAGATTTTGTGAAGAAGCACGATGATAATAACACTAACAGGGTTTACTATGAGCTTACAGAAAAAGGCATCGCAATTCTTCATCCACACGAAAAAATTAAAATAATCGTTCTTCTCTCCTCTACGGTATTAGCTTTTGTTGGTGGTGCTATTGAGATATACAGGTTTGTCATCGGTACTGTCTTCAGACCTCTGATGCCGCTGCCAGAACCTGTGATAATCCATGAACCAGAGCATCTTATTCTCGGTTTAATTATGACCGCATGTGGTGTCTTGTTTTTGTACTTGACATTTCAACTTCGCACACAGCGAAAAAGAAAGTAAGAAAAACGAGGGTAAAAAGCAATATATAAACCTTTCCAGTTCGTTCGGTAAAAACCGAACGTTTTCGGTAGTTTTATATAGGGATTTGAACGATACTATCATTAAGTGAGCGCTGATAAGCGGCGCTATACAAATGCCTAAAAAATTTAGGAGGTGAAATAAAAAGAGATGAAAATGAAACAAATGTATAAAAATTTAAAAGCTATTGTCCCAGTTGTCCTTGTATCCGTTTTGGTACTGCTGGGGGCGTTTGCAGTTGTGAATGCTCAAGGACAAGACGATGGTGCAAAGCCTGCAAACGAAGTAAAAGAAGATAAAGCAACATATAAATATCTTGCAGGTCTGAAATTGAAAGAGATTGCCACAGAAGACACATACATACTAACTGATGGGAAGGCAACAGTGCTATATATCAATGAAACTGCGATTGAAGAAAATTTGGACGAAAATTTGCCAAATAAGATAACTAAAGAAGAAGCATTAGAAATATCTGACAAACTTTGTGGAGAAGGATATACACTGGAAAGGATAACAGAGAACCCTTATGACTTTGATATACTCTATAAAAGATACATAAACGGGGTGCAGGTTTTTGGTGGAAATTGCTATGTATCAATAAACAGTAAAACAGGTGAAGTTGGCGCATACAGAAAATTAACATTTGACATTCCTAAATTAGATAAACCAAAAATCTCTAAGGAAAAGATCAAGGAAAAAACAGGTGCAGACGCAGATTTAGTTGTGATACCCCACACAAATAAACTTGTTTGGATGACCAAAGAAAATCGTTTGATGAGGATGTTTGATGCTAATACAGGCAAAGAGCTGAACGAAACAGAGAGTAAGAAAATAATGAATGAACTTATGAAAACTGATGACGGAATTGGCAACTTGAAGAAAAAATCAACTACTGCTAGATATTCTACAAGAAGTATCAACAATGATGAAGGTGCAGTGTTCAGAGACAATGATGACATGTGTGATGATGATATACAGAAAGCAGAAGCGTCTATGGAAACAAAACGGCCAAATAACCAGCCTGCATGGGATAGCAACGCAGCCGACTGGGGCATTGTGAACTATGAAAGCACAGTCAATTCTATTTTAAAGGATTATGAAGGAGTTTATTATAGTGGGCATGGGAATAATAATTGCATAGGGCTAGGTGGAAGTACACAATACTGCAACAACGAAGTAGATACTGGACTACAAACAAGACTTTTCGTTGTCTCTGCATGTTATGCAGGCGGAAATAACTTTGGGACAACAGTGAACAATAATGGTGTAACTTGTGTTATTGGAGCATCAGGAACAATATCTGACACTTGGTGGGATGAATGCGGAAACTGGGCAGATAGTTTCTGGGATAAAGCAACAGGGAATAAAGACGCAGGTTATCAAAGAAGTGCGCACACCGCAAGAGTACAAGCAAATAGCGGTACATGGTTTGATTACTGTGACTTAAATACAGAAAAAGGAAGCTGTTCGATATATATCTGATGAGATTTTAAAACAAGCGAAACAGATGCTTAGAAGACAGAGAGGGGTGCATCCCCTCTTTTTTTATTTTTTAAATTAAAAATATGAAAATATGAAAAATGAAAACACTTGCAAATAAAAATTTAGGATTTTTAGCCCTTATAGAAATGCTCTTTATTGGAGTAGTACTAATAAGTGGATGTATTGAAGAACCACAACAGAGTGGAAATATTGAGTTCGAATATGGGATAAATGAAAGCGTTGGGGACACACAAGAAGGTATAAAAAACATTGAATGGGATAATGATGTGTTAATTATAGATGCGATAATAACTGCAACATGTGATGATCCAAATCTTAAACTCATGGGCGATTATAAAATTGATGGAAATGATATTTCTTTAACTGTGTCGGAGACAAAATCAGGTTATAAATGTATGGGAAACTATGATGTTAAATTTAAAATAAATAATCTGAAAAAGCGAAATTATAATATTTTATTGTTTACGGATGTGATGGGGCAGGGAAAATTATTGATTGATGAAAAACAACTAAACAAAACAAGTGATTAAAAGCCAGGGAGAGGTATGTTCCTCTCTCTTTTATTTTTATTTTAAAATCCAAACAAAAGGACTATTAATAAAAAATAAAAATATAAAAAGCTTGATTCAAGACGCATGACCGTTTCAGAGTTATCCAAAATATTAAACCTATCCAAGTCCGCTATTTATGAACATTTAGAAAAATTGATGAATGCAGATTTTGTGAAGAACCACGATGATAATAACACTAATAGGGTTTACAGAAAAAGGCATCGCAATTCTTCATCCACACGAAAGAATTAAAATAATGGCTCTTCTCTCCTCCACGGTATTAGCTTTTGTTGGTTGCGCTATTGAGATATACAGGTTTGTCATCGGTACTGTCTTCAGACCTCTGATGCCGCTGCCAGAACCAGTGATAATCCATGAACCAGAGCATCTTATTCTCGGTTTAATTATGACCGCATGTGGTGTCTTGTTTTTGTACTTGACATTTCAACTTCGCACACATCGAAAAAGAAAGTAAGAAAAACGAGGGTAAAAACCAATATATAAACCTTTGCTTTTCGTTCGCTAAAAACCGAACGTTTTCGGTAGTTTTATCAGGGGTTTGAACGATATGATTAGTGAGCGCCGATAAGCGGCGCTAAAAAGGAAGTGAGGTGAAAAATGGAAGGAAAGAAGAAGGTTAAAAAGTTGGGAGGTGAAAAAGAAAAAGATGAAAAATAATGGAAAAGTAGCAATTGCAGTGATGTTAATAGTGGTATTGCTTGCAAGCATGACTTTTATATCAGCAGTAGGTATGCAGGAGCACGGCATAGATGCTGAGAAGAGCTATGAGATCGATAAGTTGTCGCAGGACCTCGAAGATGCTGTAACCGGTTATAATGAAGCGGTGACGGAGGGGCGCATCGAAGATGCACGGGGTTATGTAGAGAAAATCGACCAAATTATAGCAGAACTGGAAGCGTTTGGTATGGAAGTGGAGTTCACGGTGACAAGCGAAAATCAAGGAATGCCGACGACCGTATCTGCAAGTGTTAATCCTGCTACTGAACAAAACCGAACCCGTCGTCATTCTATCTCAGCAAACGAGGAGCAACTTGAAATAATAAACCAGCTTGTGGGACAAGATATCACGATAGGAGAGTTCATGGAAAAAGTCTTTCCAGAGGTTCTGGAGGACATGCCTGAAGAGATAGCCAAGAATCTTTACGCAACCGAAATGATTTGGCCTAATCCATCTGAGCCTCTAAGGATGTGGACATCTTCAGCCACAAGTATCGCTATATACACCCCACAGGCATTTTTTATTTTATTGTATTTGTGATTTTACTTCTGCTTATAATTTTGCTCCTGTTCCTGTATCGGAGATATCGGAGGAGGAAAACTATCAAGTAAAGGGAGGTATTACGGATCAGTGGTGCGACAATTGCGACCAAATGATAGAGGATAACAGAAATCATTTTTAAGTGGGAGATGGAATTTTTAAAAATACTTTGGGATGCTAACCGAACTGAATGTATTAAGTTCGGAGAAGATTCTTACAAGATAAAAGCAATTTATGCTGATTGAGGTTTATGCTTTCTCTGATTTGTAATATAAATGCTTCAATAATCGCTCATTTTCCCCTGTTCTATATTGTGCTTCATTATAATAATCCTTTGCTTTTCGTTCGGAAAAAAACGAACATTTTCGGTAGTTTTATCAGGGATTTGAACGATGTGAATAGTGAGCGCCGAGGGGGGCGCTAAAAATGGAAGGGAAGAAAGGGTTTATAAACTTAGGAGGTGAAAAATGAAAAAAGAATACATAATAATGGCAACCATAGCAGTAGCAGTGTTAATATCAGTATCCAGTGCACCAGCGATGCAGACCACATTCATGTCTGAATATCAGCCTATATGCCCTGAAGAGTCATACAATAAGATTACGGAGTTACATGAGGAAGGATGGAGCGAGGAAGAGATTGCAGAA
>Ga0190352_1000194_pt1 | contig 15341 bp, 10 predicted proteins | sample 4872131011_MG_FD_161682 | JGI IMG/M metagenome (GOLD analysis project Ga0190352, IMG submission 161682) | Hydrothermal vent microbial mat bacterial communities from Southern Trench, Guaymas Basin, Mexico - 4872-13-10-11_MG | ecosystem: Environmental > Aquatic > Marine > Hydrothermal vents >...
AAATGAACTTAAGACCCTATTACCTCAATATAAATATTATGTATCTGCACCTGAATGGAATAGAAAAAGGATGTTTCCTTGTGTTTGGGTGAGGGAAGATATAAATATAAGGGAAAGCAATACTCTTTGGCTATCTCCTACTCCTGTTATTCCTTTTAGCAAAGTATCAGGAAGTATATTTCCTAGGAGCACTACTTATGTGATAGCCAAAAAGGATAATTCCCCATTTTTATTTATAAATACACATTTAGACCTAGCTTCAGAAGAGGTAAGACTAAACCAGACAACTATATTGTTGAGAGAAATTGAGAAAGTTAACCATAAATTCTATCCCCTGATTTTGGTTGGCGATTTTAATACCACTCCTACCAGCCCAACTTACACTGTTTTGATAGAAAAATTTATAGATGTGTGGAAATATCTTGAGGCACCAGAAGAACACACCTTTCATGGTTTTACTGGTAGAGGTATGAGGGGTAGAATAGATTGGATTTTGGTTTCTTCAGAGGTAATTATAAAAAAGGCTAAAATATTAAAACAAACTCCTTTGGATGTTTATCCTTCGGACCACTTTCCAGTAATGGCTGAACTTGAATTATTATAGAATTTAAACTCCAAAATCATTTTGCTCATTGCTTGTATCTTTCGTTCAATAACTGATTTTGACATTCGTAATAACTTTAAAAGAAAACCCACAGACAGGTTTGCGAGCGGAGACATTAAAATAAAAAATGGGCCTGCCTGCCGTCGGGCAGGTTGGAATTTTATCCAAAAATCAATGGTGGATTTTGGGAATTACTTTATTTCTTTAGTTATCAAAGAACAAGTTTATGAGTGATTATTTTAACACAGCTATCTTGCCGTATTGATCGGTCTATTGCCATTGTAGCCGCCTCTAATAAGCATTTTATTGATATTATCACCAAAATGTTTTGACCCCATTTTTTGGGAAAAGGCCCGCATAATAATCTCTTTTCGATGTAAAATCCGAACAAAAATTAAAGTATTGTTCTCAATTTCTAATCCTATCCTACAGTTTCCTATCCTCATTCTCCAAAAATTCTTTCCACTCCGCAACTTCTTTAAGTCTCCTTTAAAATTTCTCAATTCATTAATCACTTCTAAATCTTTAATTACTTTTCTAAGTTCTTCTAAAACATCTTCTATAATTTCTTTACCTTGAGATAAATTTTTATCTTCTAAAATATTTTTAACCCCTTCTTCTTGCATGACGAGAAAATTTTATCTTCATAAGGTATAATCTTTATTAGTTTTTGCCTAACGCAGCTTCAAGGGCAGCTGGCTTTTTTCGCCGTCCTGCAACAGCCATGTTATAAAAAAACGATTCCCCGTCTTGGTTTAGTCGGCGAATTCCGTATTCCGCAGAATCTCAAGTTGCTCAATGGTTTTTTCTGCAACCTTTTTATTTTTAGTAAAAAATCGTTGCAGACGATGGATAAGCTGTTTTTGTTTTGTCTTATCATTGGAGTAATATTCATGCGTTAGCAACTTTTTGACCCAAGCTAAATTAGATTGCACTTCTTCTGGGATTCGTTCTGAGTCGTGACGAACTGCATCATATGGGCATACATCGTGACAAACCCCACATCGTATACACTCATCTTCTTTTATAAAGGCAATGCCTTCTTCTATCGAAATTGCCCCGACAGGACATTCATCGACGCATATTTGGCAGCCCGTACACAATTCTTTATCTACCCATGGCATTTTAATTTACCCCCTTTTAATTTTGCCCATTTTCTTATTTTATAACGACAAAGCTCACCTGCCGCCGAGCACAGCGATAGGCAGTCAGGTGGAGCGATTTGTTAGGCTTTTATTTATCAACCAATATCAATCACAAAAATGTTTCTACTCATAGCGAAAGTTATCATACTTTTATCTCCAGATAAAAGTATGGCATTATTTTCAAGGCAACGTTTAATAATTATTTCATCTTTTTCAGCACTTTCCATACCAGTAATATCCATTACTTCGCCAACATTTATTAATTTAATCCTACCTTTATTGTGAAATTGCCTCAAAGCTTCAAGTTCTCGTTTTCCTGTTTTGGTACCATCAACTTCTTTCCTCACTACTGAAGATAAAAGTACTTTAAAATCAGCAAAAAATCTCTGACTATTCAAATCATTACTTAGCACATGTCTCGAAACTGCATTTGAGTCAGGTAATACATAGCCACAAAAATATCTTAATGTGAAATCAACATTTTGAATAAGCTTATCGCAATTATCACATTTAATTGTAGAGATCTTTTTCCCATTTCGTGTAAAAATTGCAAACTTCACTGATTTTAAAACACTACCGCAATGAGGGCAGACTACTGACAAAGATTCAATAGATAATCTACCTTTATTAAATTCATCGATAAACTCTTTAGATAAAAAATTTTCATTTAGAGGAGGGATAGCTTTTTTTACTGGTGGCCTTCCATCGAGTTTTCTAATTGTTTTATAACTCTTTTTAATAAACCAAGGCCATTCTTTCCCAGAATTTTTCCATTTTTCTAACCACTTAATTGTGGCTGGATTACCAGCATTACCTGACCCGACTTTTAAATCATTTATTTCGAAGTCTTGATTTTCATTTATTGCTTTTATTGCCGCTTCTCGTTCTCTTTTTGATATTAAAGATGCTACTTTGGCTTCCAAATAATTATCATCTGCCTGATGCGAAACAACAACTTCTGCGCCATTTTTTCTTAAAAACCTCAAAAATCTCTTCAATGTATCTCCTACACCATAATCGTCTAATACAATCCTCACAGCATTGAAATCTCTTATAGTCCTTAAAAATTCATTAAGAATCCTCTGATACGTAATATCAATTATTTTATTGATATTGTACCGATCTACGATCCATGGGGGGATTTTTTCAACAATAAAATTTAAACCCTTGATTCTCTGCTTATCTAAATCATAAAAAATCTTATCCCAAAATTCAAAGCTCCTTTTTTGTTTTGTATCTGCTGAGCCAACAATTTTTTCTATTATTTCTGAATTATCAGCAGGAAAAAATACTCCTGTCAAAATTATGTGTCCAACCAATTCTCCCTTTCCTGATTCATCTAATCCAATTAAAAAATTCTTAGTTGAAGGTATGAAAATTCCACCTAACAAATTATCTATCTGTTCATAAATATTATAAATAACAGGATCGCCTGATCTTGAACCATTACAATATAACGTTCCACCTCTTTTGCTTGAATAGTATGTAAACTCGCTATCTGATATCTTTATTTTCCAGACTTCAGCGTTTCCTTTTGCACCTTTTTCGATTCCTCCTACTTCTAATAATATTCTTTTAATTTCATTTGCATTTTCTTCTGAAAAATTCTTCCAGGTCTTATTTCTAATCATGATTGAACCTTTACTTCAGCGATTTTATATTATTTTTACATTTAACTTATTTCCTATTTTATTGTATTACATATTTTTTCCATATCAAAATCTTCCCTATTTGTCAAAGAAAATTTTTTATAAAAACTTAACAAAGCACTTAATATAAGATGTAAAATCTGGATAATTAATAACATTTTTATAAAAATATAAAAATATTAAAGAATTTCAGGAGTATCTTGAAAAGAATGGCAGATCAAGGCTAAAAGTCTTCCTTATTATGTAAAATGGGTGGTAGTATTCTGATTTTGAATAGATAGTTGACAAAGAGGAATAAATATCTTTATATAAGATAAGGAAGCCCGGGTGGCGGAATAGGCAGACGCAAGGGACTTAAAATCCCTTGAGGCTATGTCCTCGTGCGGGTTCAATTCCCGCCCCGGGCACCATTTTATATTTACCAATTATACACAATGCTGCCCATATTGTTATGGTGTCGATCATCTCAGGCAAGGAGATTAATTCATTAAATCCTCCCAGGTGAGGACCGGTGAATAATATTATATCTTCTACTCCTTTAGTAAATCTTTTTATTTCTTCTTCAGAATATCCTTTAGTTATCAGAAATTCCTTGAATTCTTCTTCAGACATCCTTTGTTGATCTTCTATCCTTAATCTTTCTTCCATGTGCCTATCTACTCCCATCTCTTTAATGGCTCTTTGGATAAGATTGTCTAAATCAAAAGGAAACTCCTTTAAATATTCCTTTCCTACAAATCCTTTATAATAAGATAACAAAATAGCTTGAACTATTTCTTTAAAAAGGGACTTATTAAATAGATTTCGAGTATCCACAGAATTCCCTTTATGATCCCAGCCTGTCATTTTTCTTTTCCTATTTCTGAAGTAACTACCCGTGACCAGAAACAAACTTAATAAATGATTTCCTATAAAACGATACATTGCCGAGCACCCTTGACATCCTGGTTTCTCATTCCAGGAAATAATATGTTCAAAATCTCTTATCCCTGTTTTTCCAAAATTAGGCCAATCGCAAGAAGCAAGCCATCTATCCAGTCTTCCTTTAAATTGCCATCTATATAAACCCCTATCAAACCTTCTTCCTATCTGAATTCTGTTGTGGAATAAAGGAATTACCTCTGTATGAATAATACCTAAAGAGGTAAGGTAGCCTAGCAAATATGCACATCGGGCCATTACCTCTTTAATCTCTTGCCCCGACAGGACCTTCTCAGGCTGGGTTTCGTTAGGATAGCAGAAATATTCTTTGGAGACTACAAAACAAACAGCATATCTTTCTGGGTGAAGTTTTATTCCCTTGGGAATTCTTATAGGAATATTAGTGAGTTTTATTAAATAACCACCACAAAATTCTAATAATTGAGGTATATCAAATCTGACATCTGTGAAATGTCCCTCTGTTTTGAGTTTATTTAAATATTTAATCCAATATCCTTCCCTTAATAATGATGAAGGGTGTTGTTTTTCTTTTAATATTTTAATGACTAAGATATTATTGTCATTCAAGTCATAAACTAAGCTACGTGAGATAAATCTGGGATGATGAGGAAATTGAACCTTGGTCAATATGTCATTAATATTAATAGAGACAAAATTATAACCCTCCTTTGGGAACTCTACCTTGGGGCCACTAACCTTAAGTGATAGTCCTTTTACCAATGTCTTAACAACCATTTTCTTCAATCCATCAAGGGTTTGGGGAGAAACAATAAGTCTTTCTAAAATAGGGAATAACCTTTCTACAGCTTGAGCAGCGAGTTTACTACCTCGAGAAATAGAAAATCCTAATACCCGAAGGGCCTTTTCTCTTAATAAAGGAGGGGTCTGAGGAGAAGCAATGAGATTTTCTATAATACTGATAGTGGAGTAATTTCTCACATACCCTAATAACCAAAGAGCCTCCCTTTGTAAATCGTTATTACTAGGATAGAGAATAAACGTTTCTAACACAGGGAGGACTTTTTCTATTATTTTCCATGCAAACTGGCGGTCTTTTATATTTCTTAATGTGCGGATAGCCTTTTGTTTTATATGACAGGGGGTTTTAGGATTAGAGATGATTTCAACTAGATCAAAGTGTTCTAATTTTTTTAATTGGTAACTATTTCTCATGATTTTGAAAAAATATTCTATCACAAAAACTCCTTCAAAACTACTTATTGCCAAACTGGAAGCAGGACTTCGTCAAAGTAATTTTAACGGAGATCCAAATGATGGACAGAATACCAAATCTTAAAATGACAAATGACAAAGCTCAAATGTCAAATCAAGCCCAAAAACCAAATGTTTAAAGTTTTAAGTGTTAAGTAAAAAATGAGAAATGACTTCAAGGTTGCGTAGTTTAATAAAAAACTTAAAACTTCAAACTTAATACTTAAAACTGTTTTTGGCATTTTGGCATTTGGATTTCATTTAGCATTTGGATTTTGAAATTTGGATTTTTTTAAATTACTTATGGCCTGACTTTGACGTATCCCTGTCACCTAAAAGGTGCAAAAAGGGTCAAAAGGCTATCTCTTCTTTTTTTCTTTTAAATAGCGCTTGATAAACCAGCTTTTTTTGGCAGCTTCTATTACTTCAACTGCTCCTTGGGAGGCATGGCGAAGATTTTTCATAACTATTGGTAAATCTTCTGAAGCTATCTTAATATGAGCAGAGGCATAAGAAAGTTCCTCTGTTATTTCTTGAGTTTTTTCTATCCAGTTATTCATTTGGTCTATAAATGTCTGGATTTGAGCCAATAAAGTAGTAAGGTCTGAAGCCACCTGTTCAGTTTCAGCTAAAATTGGTTTTAGCTGTTTACTTCTCTGTTGCAAAGATGTTATAAAAGCGTGGGTTTTATGCATAGTCTCTCCTGCATTTCGCACTGTGGTTGTCATTTCTTTATAAAGGTCTTCTTTTTGGACTAAAGCACCAAGGGTGCCTTCACCTCTAGCAATCTTGTCTGTAATTTTTGCTATATTATGAAAGATATTTTGGTAAGTAGCGTGTTCCCGTTTTATATTATCAGTAATTTCAGCCAAATTAGCAGCGATAATTGTAGTTTTATCCAGCAATGGTTTTGCCCGAGAAGTGATTTCTTCCAAAGTAATGGGTTCTACCGAGTTAATAACACTTCCCTCTGCCAAGATGGGTGTATCTGGTTTTCCCCCCACAATATCTACAGCTTTGTCTCCTAAAATCCCTACAGGGACAATTTTGGCATAACAATCCTTGCGAAATTGAGAGTGGAAACGTTCTTCAATACGCATAATTACTTCTACTCTACCGTCTTTAAGAAACTGAAAATCCGCCACATGGCCTACTCGAAGTCCATAACGATATACCGGAGATTCAGAAGAAAGGCCGGCTACGGACCGAAATTGGGTCTTCAAGATAAAGGTTTTTTTAAAATAAGGTCTTTCTTTTCCCAAAAAAATTATCACTGTTCCTAAAAGTGCAAATGAGAAAATTAGAAAAATAGCTGTCTTTAAAACAAAAAACCATTTTTCTTTCATTATTTACTCCTTAACCGTCTTCAAAAATTGTTTAAAATAAGGATTATCGTTTTTTTTCACTTCTTCTACTGTGCCACTTACTATGATTTTGCCATCATAAAGGAACATAATTCTATCCGCTACTTTAAAGGCACAGGATAAATCGTGGGTAACCACAATGGCAGAAATATTATAGGTCTTTTGGAGGTGGCGGATAAGCCTACTTATGGAATCACCCATAATAGGGTCGAGCCCGGTAGTAGGCTCATCATATAAAATTAAAGGTGGATTTAAGGCAATTGCCCGTGCAAGTCCTACTCGTTTTTGCATTCCTCCCGAAAGTTCGGCGGGATATTTTTCTTCTATTCCTTCTAATTGAACAGAGGCCAAAATTTTTTGTACCCTTTTTTTTATCTCCTTTTCCGGCAGGTGTAAGTGATAGCGCATAGCAAAGGCAATATTTTCAAAAATAGTCATAGAATCATAAAGCCCTCCTATCTGAAACAAAAAACCGGTTTTAAGTCGCACAGGATACCAATCTTTTTCTTTCCGAAAGTGGGTTACTTCATAACCATGAAGCCATATTTTACCACTATCAGCTGGCAACAATCCCACTAAAATTTGAAGCAATACCGATTTTCCACTTCCACTACTTCCTAAAATCACCACTGTTTCGCCAGGATAAACTTCTAGACTAACTTTCTTTAATACCTTTAAATCCCCAAAAGATTTAGTCAAATTTTCAATTTTAACAATGCATTCCATAGCAGAAAATAATTTATTGAAATGCAAAATGAGGTTCAAACCATGATGCAAAAATTATCTATATCTTTCCGCTTTAAATCCCTTTATCCCTATAAACTCTGCTATATCTCCTAACTCTGCTTCTATTTCTAGTAAACGATTATATTTTGCCAAACGCTCACTTCTACAAGGAGCACCTGTTTTCAACATTCCAGTCCGTTTGGCCACACATAAATCAGCGATGGTAGTATCACAAGTTTCACCAGAACGGTGAGAAACACACGCAGTCATACCTGCTTTTTGGGTTAGTTCAATGGCTCGCATAGTTTCGGTAACAGTGCCAATTTGGTTGAGTTTTATCAACACGCTATTGAATGCCTTTTCTTTAATACCTTTTTCAATAATATTAGGGTTAGTTACTGTTAAATCATCGGCTACCAGTTGTACCCTATTTCCCAAACGGACATTAAGTTCTTTCCAGCCTTCCCAATCATCTTCTGCCAAACCATCCTCAATGGAAATAATGGGATAATTTTCTACTAATTTTTCAAATAAATCTATCATTTCTTTACTATTAAGTTCTCTGCCTTCACTAGCTAGCCTATATTTACCCTCCATATAGAAGCTACTGGCTGCAGGGTCCATGGCTAAAAAAATTTGTTCTCCTGATTTATAGCCGGCCTTTTGTATGGCTTCCAAGAGCAACTCTAATGGTTGTTCATTGTTTTGCAAGTTAGGGGCAAAACCACCTTCATCACCCACAGTAGTGGAGAGTCCCTTTTCTTTTAAAATGTTTTTTAAGGTATGATAAATCTCTGCCCCAGCCCTTAATGCTTGATGATAAACAGAAAATCCTGCAGGAACTAGCATATATTCTTGAAAGTCCACATTATTATCAGCATGTACCCCTCCATTTAGGACATTAAACATGGGTACAGGCAAAAGAGTGGCATGGCTACCTCCCCAGTATTGGTATAAAGGCAGGTCTGTGTAAGAGGCCGCAGCATGTAAACAAGCCAAAGATACACCCAAGATAGCATTGGCTCCTAATTTAGATTTATTAGGGGTTCCATCTAACTCTAACAAAATTTTATCAATCAAGGCTTGCTCTCTCACATCTATTCCTATCAATTTTGGGGCAATCTTTTCTTTTATATTATTTACTGCCTTAATTACTCCCTTGCCCCCATAACGCTGTGGATCTCCATTCCTTAATTCTAATGCCTCTTTTTTCCCAGTGGAGGCTCCAGAAGGCACAATGGCCTTTCCTCCAATACCACTTTCTAGATATACATATACAGCCACTGTGGGATTTCCTCTAGAATCTAATACTTCTAATGCATTAATGCTTGAAATAATAGGCATTTTTCCCTCCTTGTTTTTTAAATCAATTTAGACCAAATAGGAATGAAAGGCAAGAAAAGGACTAGAAATATAAATCAATTTTTGTTAGAAAGGATTTGATGAACCGTTATGTTTGTATCCATGGGCATTTCTATCAGCCCTCTAGGGAAAATCCTTGGCTGGAAGCGATTGAACTTCAAGACGAAGCCTATCCTTATCATGATTGGAATGAGAGAATAACAGAAGAGTGTTATGCTCCTAATACTGCTGCTAGAATCCTTGATGCTGAAAAAAAGATTATAGATATAGTCAATAATTATACTAAGATAAGCTTTGATTTTGGCCCAACATTACTTTGGTGGTTAGAAAGATTTAAACCAGAAATATATCAGGCTATACTTCTGGCTGATAGAGAGGGTCAAATCAAATTTTCAGGACATGGTCCAGCCATTGCCCAAATTTACAACCATATAATCATGCCTCTGGCCAATGTCAGGGATAAGCGCACTCAGGTAATCTGGGGTATTAAAGATTTTAAGTATCGCTTTAAAAGACTTCCAGAAGGCATGTGGCTTCCTGAAACAGCTGTTGATTTGGATACATTAGATATATTGGCTGAGGAAGGGATAAAATTCACTATTCTTGCTCCACATCAAGCTAAGAGAATAAGAAAGATAGAAGAAAATGAATGGCAGGATGTAAGTAATGGAAAGATTGATGTTAAAATGCCTTATTTATGTAAATTACCATCAGGGAAAACTATCCATATTTTCTTTTATAATAAACCTATATCTCAAGATATTGCTTTTGGTGGTCTTCTAAGTAGTGGTGAAACGTTTGCCAAGGAATTACTGAAAGCCTTTGCCAACCAAACAGAAAGAGCCCAGCTGGTTCATATTGCTACTGATGGAGAAACCTATGGCCATCATCACCGTTTTGGGGATATGGCTTTGGCATACTGTCTTTATTATATAGAAGCTAAACATCTGGCTCAGATCACCATATATGGTGAATATCTAGAAAAACATCCCCCCACACATGAGGTAGAAATTGTGGAAAACTCCTCATGGAGTTGTGTGCATGGTGTAGAAAGATGGAGGGATAACTGCGGATGTAGCACTGGAGCACATCCAGGGTGGACGCAGGCATGGAGGGCTCCTTTACGAAGGGCAATGGATTGGCTTCGGGATGCCCTAATTAAAGTATACCAGGAGCAAATAAGTCTTTATGTAAAAGACGCTTGGCAGGTAAGAGATGATTATATTGAAGTAATTTTAGATAGGTCTCCTGAAAATGTAGAAAATTTCTTTTCGACACATTTAATCAAAGAAATTGCCAAACAGGAAAAAATAAAAGTGTTGAAACTTCTGGAAATACAACGTCATGCCATGCTGATGTATACCAGTTGTGGCTGGTTTTTTGATGAAATTTCAGGGATCGAAACTGTGCAAATAATGCGGCATGCAGCCAGGGCTATGCAATTGGCTAAAGAGATAAGCGGTATAGATTTAGAGCCTAATTACATAAAAATCTTGGAAGAAGCACCAAGCAATGCTACAAAGTTCAAAAACGGCTCTCATATTTATCAAATCCTAGTAAAACCTGCTATTATTGATCTATTGAGGGTAGGAATTCATTATTCTTTATCCTCTCCTTTTGAGGAGTATCCAGAAACTACAAAAATTTACTGTTATCAAGCCCAAAAGCAAATATATCACTCTCTGGAAGCAGGGAAACAAAAACTGGTGGTAGGAAAGGTAAAAATAAAGTCTGAAATCACTTGGGAAGAGGGCATCATAACTTTCGCTGTCCTATATTTAGGAAATCACTATTTGAATGGAAGGGCACAACAAGATATGAAAATAAAACAATTTTCCACTATGTATCAAGAGATCAAAAATGCCTTTATAAAAAGTGATGTGTCTGAAATTATTCACATAATGGATAGATACTTTGGCACCCTCAATTATTCTTTATGGCATTTATTTAAAGATGAACAGAGGAAGGTTTTAAATAACATTTTAGCCTCTACACTACAGGAAATAGAATTCTCCTTCCGCCAGATTTATGAGCATCATTATCCAATTATGCAGCTTATGAAAGATATAGAAATTGCTCTTCCTAAAGCCCTATATAGTGCGGTGGAGTTTATAATTTATACTGACATAAAAAGAATTTTGGAAAGTGAAGAGATGGATTTAGACAAACTTCAAAAACTAGTAGAGGAGGCCCAAAAATGGTTACTGGAACTGGATAAAACTACCTTGAGTTTTGTAGCTAGTAATAAGATTAATACCCTTATGGAAGAGTTTTCCCAAAAACCTCAAGATGTCTTTCTGCTTGAAAACATAGAGAAGTTGCTTCAGATTTTAAGCAGTTTACCTCTGGAATTAAATCTGTGGAAGCCTCAGAACATTTACTTTTCCATTGGTAGGCAACTATGTATAAAGATGCAAAAGAAAGCAAAACGGGGTAATAAAATTGCCCCCAAATGGCTCTCTCATTTCAATACTATAGGAAGTTATCTTAAGGTCAAGTGTGTTTAATGAAAATAGATGGCCACAGAGAAAGTGGTTCTAAATCTCTCTAGCTAATGCCTTAAAAAATGGATGGTCAATGCGCTCCGCTAAAGATAGAATGGTCTTTGTATCTTCTTTTTTTAAGGCCAGGTATGCGTCTATCTGATAATTTCTATGTTCTTCCCATCGTTTTTTTACATCTTGTAAAATTTCACAGACTGCATAGAAGCAGTCTCCAGTTTCTTTTTCCATATCTTTTGTTTTAGCCATCCTTTCATCACTTAAACGAGTTCTATGCCATAATACATAAGGAAACACGGCTTGTAAGTGTTCCAAGCTGACTTTGCTTTCTCCATTTATCCAAGCAAGGGCCTTGGCATAATGGAATAGACTTTGTTCAGCACGATGAGAGATACTGTAAAGGTCTGCACAAGCGAAATTTTTATAATGACAATCTCCACACCGAGAGAAATCTTTTTGTAAGCTTTTTTGACAGTAAACTTCTTGTCCCAAATAATCTAGAAATAGCTCTACATCTTCAGAGACAGAGATACTTTCAATTTCTTCTTTTATTTCTTGCATTTCTTCTTCCCGAGGAATTTTTATGGAAATACCCTTTTCAGAGAACCTTTTTTCTATTTGTTCCTTAAATTCTGTAGAGATTTGTTTAATATATGCTTCTACCACTTCGGCCTGTTCAGTTCTGTTGTGGCTCAAGACAAAATTAAGCATCTTTGTAGCCAGTGTTTTGTGACTTAAGATGCTGTCATCAATTCCTCTTCGCACCAGTCTTTTCCTAATGGGATGGAGTCTTGTGGTTTCTACGCCTATATCAAAACGATCCAGAAGTGGAGGGATGATTTGGGTAGTACCTAAATCCTGGTAATTGATAGTAGCAAAGAATGCCTTTTGTTCTTTAAAAATTATGGTTTCTCCTCGCCAATTCCAGATATTTCTATCCACTTCATTGAGGAGCATACTCTGTTTTCCCACTGGTAGTCTATTTATTTCATCAATAATAACCACAGGGGCATAGGGAACTACTCGCCATCTTACTATTTCCTGTCCTTCTTTCTGAAGAGCGGCTAAATCAAGAGTGGCCTTTATTTTTTCTTCTGTCTGCTCTGGATGGCCAAAAATAGTGGTAGCTTGCAAAAATTCTAAAGGAAGTCCTTTTATAAAGCTAGAAAGGCGTTCACTGGAAGTTGTTTTCCCACTTCCATAACTACCATAAATGAGCTCCTTTCCATTTAAAATAAGGGTAATGATACCTAGCAACACCACAGGTTCGTAACGTTCCTGACATACCAACAGTTCATCCCCAAAATAAAAATAATCTCTGGCTACCTGATATAAGTTTCTTATTTTCTCGATTGCCTGCATGTTTCAATTTTAACCCAAATAATTCTTTTGGCCAAGGTATAAAATTTTGTGAAGAGATTTGGAGAAGCAAATTTTTCTCTTGACATATACCTAGTTATATGATAATCACCAAACAGGTTTATTAGGTTTCAGAGAAAGCGGAGGAGATTATGAATGGAAAGACAACTCAAAGTGTATTAGTAGTTGGTGGGGGAATGAGTGGTTTAACTGCGGCAGTGGAAATTGGAGAAGTGGGATATGATGTAATTATTGTTGAGAAAAGGCCGTATTTAGGAGGGCGTGTAGCCCAGTTACATCAATACTTTCCTAAGTTGTGTCCTCCATACTGTGGTTTAGAGATAAATTTTAGAAGAATTAAAGATAACCCCCACATTAAATTTTTCACCTCGGCTGAGGTGGAAAAAATTTTAGGTCAGGCAGGGAATTTTGATGTGACTATTAGAATAAAACCTCGGCATGTAAACAACAATTGTACCATATGTGGGAAGTGTGTTGAAGCTTGCCCTGAAGAAAGGACAGATGAGTTTAATTATGGCCTTTCTAAAACAAAAGCTATTTATTTACCTCATGAGATGGCTTTTCCTGCCAAATATGCTATAGACGAAGCTGTCTGTAATAAGTGTGGCAAATGTGTAGAAGTTTGCCCATACAATGCTATTGACCTAAACGAAGAAGTTAAAACTATTGATTTAAAAGTAGGAGCAATTATTTGGGCTACGGGTTGGAAACCTTATGATGCTACAAAGATGGATAAATTAGGATTTGGTAAGTACCCAAATGTGATTACTAATGTGATGATGGAACGATTAGCAGCTGTGAATGGTCCTACTAAAGGAAAAATCTTGCGACCTTCGGATCATAAAGAACCAAAAAGCATAGCCTTTGTGCAATGCGCAGGTTCAAGAGATGAAAATCACCTACCTTATTGTTCAGCTATATGCTGTCTTGCTTCCATGAAACAAGCAAATTATATAAAAGAGCAATATCCTGATGCTAAGATTTATATCTTTTATATAGATTTACGTGCCTTTGGTAGATTTGAGGATTTTTATAATCGTATTAAAGAAAATAAAAATATATCCTTTATTAAAGGAAAGGTGGCTAATATTACGGAAACAAAGGATAAAACGCTCATTGTAGAAGCTGAGGATGCTTTATCAGCAAAGAAAATAAAACAGGAAGTAGAAATGGTAGTTTTGGCTACAGGAATGATGCCAGTAACCACAGAGGAAAAAGTTCCTGCTGAAGGGGTAGTTTATGATGAATTTAATTTCTTATCCGATTTAGAAGATGGTGGCATTTATGCAGCGGGATGTTCAAAAAGACCAATGGATGTAGCTTCTTGTGTTCAGGATGCCACTGGAGCAGCGCTTAAAGCCATTCAATCTATTGTGAGGAGGTAATTTCCATGGAAAAAAAGCTTGGTGTTTATATTTGTGCAGGTTGTGGCATTGGAGATGCAATAGATATTGAAAAACTTTCCCAAGTAGCCACAGAAGAACTTAAAGTTTCTTGTAAAGTCCATCAAAATTTATGCCTGGCTGAAGGGACAAAGATTATTAAAGAAGATATAGAAAAAGAAGGAATTAATACCATAGTGATTGCAGGTTGCTCACCCCGGGTTAATTGGGATGTATTTAACTTTGGTCCAGAGGTAATTGTAGAAAGAGCCAATATTAGAGAACTTGTAGCCTGGTGTCAATCCCCAAAGACAGAATTTACCCAAGAACTGGCTGAGGATAATTTGAGAATGTCTGTGGCTAAGGCCCAAAAAGTGGAAATTCCAGAAGGTTATAAAGGGGAAGATGAATATAACAAAACTGTTCTGGTAGTTGGTGGTGGAATTACTGGTTTAACTGCGGCCTTAGAAGCAGCTAACGCTAACTATGATGTAGTTTTGTTGGAAAAGGAACCGCAACTAGGAGGTTGGGTAACTAAGTGGTGGAAAGTCTATCCCAGGCATGCTCCTTATAAAGATTTAGAAGATTCTGATATAAATGAAAAAATTAGAGCTGTTCAAGCAGATCCTAAAATTAAGGTGTATACTTCCACATTGATTGATAAGACAGAAGGGCAGCCTGGACATTTTAAGATTACTTTAAAACAAGGGGATAACACAGAAGAAATTACTGTTGGTTCAATTATTTTGGCCACGGGTTGGAAACCTTATGATGCAACCAAGCTGGATAATTTAGGTTATGGTAAATTCCCTAATGTAATTACTCAGATTGAGATGGAAGAATTGGCTCAAAAAGGCCAAATTACTTCCCCTGCAACAGGAAATCCAGTGCAAAGTGTGGCTTTTATCCAGTGTGCAGGACAAAGGGACCCGGAGCATTTGCCTTATTGTTCCTCTTACTGTTGTTTAGTTGCTCTTAAACAGGCTAAATACGTGCGGGAGTTAAACCCCGAGGCAAAGGCTTACATTTTTTATAGAGATATGCGCACCCCAGGGCAGTTTGAAGAATTTTATA
>Ga0190352_1000196_pt1 | contig 14999 bp, 14 predicted proteins | sample 4872131011_MG_FD_161682 | JGI IMG/M metagenome (GOLD analysis project Ga0190352, IMG submission 161682) | Hydrothermal vent microbial mat bacterial communities from Southern Trench, Guaymas Basin, Mexico - 4872-13-10-11_MG | ecosystem: Environmental > Aquatic > Marine > Hydrothermal vents >...
AATTTCGACATATGGTTTCTGGTTTGTGACAGTTAGTTGTGTCGTATACATTATACCTGCTATTACTGCTATTGATGCTATTAACAAGACTATTAGGTACATGGGTATACCGAGGTATTTGCGTTTTAAAAACGGTGTTTTTGGTTGTTCTTTTCTTATCTCCTCCACGTGTCTTCTTATCTCTTCTAGGTCTCTATCCAATGTTTTCACCTCCTTTTCTCTTTTTCAACAATTTTTTAATTCTTCGCCGTCTCTCCTTTACTACTAAATTTAAATTTCTCATAATTCTCAAGAAAAAGACCAATATTTGAATAATGCAACTCCTCAAGGATAGCTGAATAATCAGAAGATATTTCATAAAGAGTGACTTCTATCGCAATATTGCTATCCTCCCAACCTTTTTCTCTAAGATAGTCATAAAATGTTTCAACTGCCTTACGCAACGCCTCTGCAACATCATCACAATACTTTTTATCATCATACAACAAAGTCATAATTTATCCTCTATCCCTTTTAACTTTTATACTTCTATTTAACTTTTATTTTTCTTTTAAAAGTTTCAAGTCTTTAAACACCACCAGTTTTGTATCTATTTTAACCTTTTTTATCCTAAGTCTAGCGACTTTGATTGATATGCCACTCCCTTCCACAGCATAACCAGGGCATTTCGCAACGTATACTTTTGAGGGGACTATTTTACCATCTTCATAACATGGTATTTCTTTTGATATGCATTTTTCCTTTGGATTAACAGGTTCTTGTTTTATCTGACAAAAATATTGTCCATTTTTAAATGTTAGAAATTTACAATATTGTGTGTTGGTTCTTCTAAATGTTGTTCCAGCATATGCGTGAAAAGAACGAGGTAAATGTTTTCTTTCTCCTTCCATCTTTATCCCTCCTTTTTGTTTTCTAACTTAAAAATAAGTTGATACCTATTTTTGGGTTAGTAAATAATCTATTCTTTCAACTTATAAATAAGTATCAACCTAAAAATAAGTTGATTATTAACTTAAAAACGGGTTGATACTTAAAAATGGGTTGATAACTAAATGGAAAAAAGTCATTTAAATTTTTTTAACTTCTAGAATATATTTTATATAATAGACTCTATTTTTTTACCTTGTTTTTTAAATCTTGTAAAATCTCCTTAGCATGTTGTCTAACCTCCATACTGTTATATTGACCAATCTCATCATAAAACCTTTTAAGGTCAATATCAAACGTTAGTTTTGGTAGAAACTTTGAGTCGACAGGATAGATGGGGGGTCTAACGCCTTTAATAGTCCCCAGGTGAACAAGCATACTTTCCTCCTCTAAACCCTGTTCATGTAGTCTTTTAAAGATAACAAGGTCTCTGCGTCTCATCCAGTCTTTTAGAAATGGTGTCGTCTCCTTATAAATTCTTAACTCATATTCCAATAACTCATCTCTAAGTGCTGGAACAACGCTACCCTTACTTTGTGCGATTATCATCATTGAACTATTTAGTTTTCTAATCGTATATGCTAAGAGTTTCATATCCTTTACCTTTTTTTGCATATGGTCTGCACTTCCAGCAAAAAATGCTCCCTCATCTAGACAAAAATGGTTTTTACCCGTTGTTAGCAACCCCATTAGTAAATCACTAAGGTAAAAAACAATATGTATGTTTTCATGTTTTGGTCTATAATTGATTTGCACCTCCTCACCTGTTTTTGGGTCTTTATACTTGTCTAGTAGGAAACCTTTTTTGATTGCCTGGTTGATTTGGTCTGGTTTGAAAAAATTCATAACAGTATAGACATGGTATCTTTTTTCTACTGCTTTTTCCATTAGTTTTGTCGCTACAAATGTTTTACCATAACCTGGGGGTGCAAACATAGCAGTTATAACGCCTTCATGGTAAAGCATATCAATTAACCCTGGTTTTCTTACCAGTTTATCTCATCCTCCCATTTTTCTTTTGAACTATATGCTCCCTCGAACTCCAGGTTGCCCATCATTGATAGTTGCACTAGTTCACTGAAATCCATTGATTTGATGCTAAACTGTAGTGTTGCAAATACTAAAAAATATCTTAGGAATGCTTTGTTTTTGTTTAGGTCATAACCACGAAACCATGCTCGTATAATCCACTCAGTGAAGACACGTTTGATTTGCTCATCTTTGAACTTCATATTCACAATCCAAAGCCAGTCGTCATAGGTTAGATTGATTTTGCCATCTATTATATCTTTTATAACATTTTTAACATCTCCTGCTACAACCTGACCTAGTCGTCTTACAATTGTAGATACCTTATATTCAAGGTCTAGACTATCCCATGGTCTACCTTTATAAGCGTAGGGCATCTTCAAACGCCTCCTTTCCTTTTTTCGCCTGTGCTAAATGTTTCGGTGGCCTTGTCTTATATGCTTTGCCCATTTTCTTTTGCCTTTCACCCTCTTTTTCAATCTCCAACCAACCTATTTCTAGAAGGTCTTGTGTCGGCAACTCTGTTAATAATAACCCACGGTCTTTTAAAAACTTTAGACAGCGACTAACCCGTTTCAACAATTTTTGACGCAGGTTTAACTTTTTATTATGGTCTATATGGTATATATCTATATTGAACGATGGGTCGTTTTCTATATATGGGGATAAAAGACTTAGTATATTGTCATGTATTCTTATAGTAGCAAGGATGGTATTTGGGTCTCTGTCGTTCCATCTGGACATCGCTGCATAGAAAAGTTGTATCTGATGGAATATAAGCGTTTCATACCCTAGTTTTTCAGCGAAACGCTCTTCCTCTTCGACAGGATAAGGTTTATTCGCCATATTCCTCTAAAACCTCTTCTTCCCCTTCAGGGTTTTCTTCTTCAAAACTTATATCAAAACCTTCTTCTATTTCCTCTTCTTCCTCCTCAGTTGTAACTGGTGTTAGGGAAAAGTCTAGTTTAAACTTCCATGGTATTTTTTTCTCCTCTACTAATGTTTTTAACAAGTCACCGATGACAGGTAGCATTTTGGTATAAAGTCTAAGATACTCGGCATTTTCAACCCTTTCGTATGTTGCAGAGTAAACCTCTGTCCCAACCTCTAGTTTTTTGTTTTGTATCGCAAAAGTATATGTCGCATATGTTCGGTCTGGGAAGTTTTGATAACTTAGTTCTATATCTGGTGACTCAAACTTTTCAGATAATGCGTTTTTACATCTTTCAACTAGTTTTTGATGTTTCTCCCCATCTAATGCAGACATAGCAACTAGTATAAACGCTCTAGACGTGGCGTAGAGCATCTTTGCATCAATTGATGTCGACATCGTTTCAAGCAGTCTAAATATTGCCTGGTCTAATGATAGAATTGGTTCATGTCTTGTTTGTGGTGTCTTCACTATTCGTGATACAAGTTTCTCAGGTCTTGTAGGCAAACCCATTCACCTCCTATGTTTAGTTCTCTAAACTCTTTTCCACAGACACTGCAGATTGATATTCTAAAACGGTTTTTATAGGTCAATATTTTATGTTCATGCCAGTCTCTACATACGGAGCAACCAAGGTTTCGGTATTGTATGTTGCATAGTTTTTCGTTGTCTAATATTTTTTCAAAAACTGGTTCATATTTTTTATAACGAATGTATGCTACTATTTTGTAGAAAATGTTTTTATCGAAATCATCTGGAGAGGGAGGTAGTTCTTCGAGGTTGATATCAATATCCACCCTGTCCACCTCCCTGCGATGGGTATTGCGGTGGTCTACCCCAACTAGGGTGTACTGTTAACGATTTTTCCTCTCTTTCAACCTCTTTTTTGGTTTTGATTAGTTTTTCTAGTTCGTTTATAAACTGCCATGCTGATTTTGTTAGCGACTCAAAGTTTAGATTATCTGCTGTAGCAGAGCTATCCATCCTGGATGTTAAACCAAAGTATACTGGTGTAAACCTGTTGAAGTTTTTCATTGATTTCAATGTCTCATATGCTGGAGGTGGAAGTTGCTCTGGTTTTATCCTGTGTAGGTTAGCATGGACTATGATAGCATTCCCATCTGCTACCTTCTCCGTATGCTCTGGTCTGCATACGTCAACACCAAACTCTTTACCACCTGGTATGTTTATTATTGAGTCTATACCACCTTTTGATAGGAAAATTAGGGATGGCATCAAAAGCGTATTCCGTTTTACCTTTTCACCACCTGGGTTTTCAACCTCCTCCTCTAATATCTGTGCTGGTAGGAATTTTACATCATATTTTGGACAGATTGATGAGTGCCCCTCCTCCGTGTTGTCTATGAGTGCTGTTGAGTCAAAACGCCAACTGTTCATCATATAGATTATCATCAGCATTGATGGGAATATTGCTAATGCGAAGAACACTGGTGCAGATATCTCCCATTGTTGACTCCAGGTTAATGCTGTGCAGATGAGAAATATCAACACCGCCATTCCAAGTATCTTATAGTCTCCACGTCTCAAAAATATCAGACCTCCTTTATGGGTTTTTCACCGCTTCCTCTATTGATTTTTTGAAACCCTCTATAGTCTGGTTTTTTAAACCCTCCTCGTTCATTATAACAGTTTTATAGTATTGCCCATCAATAAGGACATCCCAGAGGTCTTTTTCCTCATCTTTTTTAACAAACTCAAGCGTTGTTTTGCCATATTGATATTTTATATGGTCTGGTGTCTCCTCTATCTTCTTCCAGTATGGTTCTTTTGCACCCTCAATATAACTCTTGCCGAGGTTTGCTTTTTCTATGTTTTCTTTGAATTTTTTAAACTGCTCTGGTTCCACATAGTGTTTTGTCTTTAGTTGTGTCCTCCTTGGTGGTCTTGGGAATCTTTTGTTTTTATTGACAACCTCATAACCCTTATAGACCACTATGCCTGCTATAAATGATATCATCGCAGGTAGTATCAATCGTGTAAAGAGGTCGTCCCATTTTGCTTTGAGTTTGCTGTATTTATCATTTAACTTTCCATAGTTTTCATTGAGTTGGTCGTAATCATTTTTTATGTTGTTGTAGTTATCCTTGTACCTATCCCGTTCTGCTTCTAATGTGTTGATGCGTTCTTTTAACACTGTTATGTTGTGTTTTAATGCTGTTACTGTTTCGTTGTAATGGGAGTATGCCTCTTCCATCATGGTATAGTTTTCAAGCATTTCATTATAGGTTTGGTTGATTTGCTCTAGTTCTTCTACCTTTTCTCTTAAAACTGCTACTGTCTCATTGTCAGGGTTTTTAGGGACTGCTATGGAACTGTAGTCTACCCTAATGGTATAGATATCACCAGTTATGTTGTCTAAATAATAGTATGATTTTGTATTGTTTATAAAACGCCATGTTATATTTATCTGGTTGCTCTGTACCTCTATAAGAGACCAACCTGTTATGTTGCTGTAGGTTACATTTATGGTTATATCGTTCGTACCTGTCTCACTGGTTAGGTATATGAATTGATGGTTGCCTTCTAAAAATGTTATAGTTTTTTCTTTATAATTTATATCAGCAAGCGTTTTTATAGATGTTGCATTTACTATCGTTGTTGTTAGAAAGACCGTCACTAGCATCAAAACCAATATTACTATTTTTCTTCTCATATTTTTCTCACTACTCCTTATTTACCCTATTTAAAAAAATTTAAATGAGGTTGTATTAAAAAATTTATTTGTTTTTTAACTCTACCTTTACAGCATTAGCAGTCTCCTCTACAAGGTTTTCAATCATATCTTTCACATCAACATGGTTCATAAGAACTTCTTTAGCAGCCATGACTATTCTATGGTGTATTTTCTCAGCATTAGGTAACGGGTCTATCCCTAAATCTTCGAGAGGTTCTGCAATGTTTTCAAGCACATCAATCGTTAGTTTGAACGCGAAGTTGAAAAGATGCGGACTTTTTAGAACCTTTGGGTAACGGTTTGTTGACCACTGGGTTAGTTTGTCGAAGAGTTTAGAGTCACACCTGCCTCCAAACATTATCATACCCATAACTTTTTTCACCTCTTCCTCTTATTTTTATACATAACATATAGACAAAACAGGATTAGAAAACCAATGGTTAGTAAAACATATAGTTGGGTTTTGTTTAGTTTTAGAATAGCATATGTTATCTCTTCTACAGTTGTCGTTGTCGGTTCTACATAACCAGTGGTCTGCATTGATGCATTTGATACTGTTATGTTTTTTAGGTTTCTATTGATTGTGAAATATCTTGTATATGATGATGTTGAACCGTTGTCATATCTAACGTAAAGGGTTACAGGGTATGTGCCATTGTGTAGGAATGTATACCAAAACTCTTTACCATAGGAAACGTTGGTTATCCATCCTGTTGTTAAATCGTTACCTACTTCCCATTTATACGCTGTTACATTGTTTACCTCATTGGTTGTGAAATGAAAAATGTTACCCTTTCTAGTATAGGTATAACTTAAACTAGTGACAGTTGGGAATAGTATTATTGATGCGATTAGCAGTATCAATATCTTCCTCATAATCCTATCAACCCACTCATATATAGGACTATACCAACAATTGTTAGCAGTAAACCGAAAATTGTAGTAGCTGGATAATTTCCAAGCGTAAATGCAGATGGTTTAGCAAATAATAAAACACCGAAACAAATAACAAATATGCCTATCAATGTAACAGTATTTAACAGTATGAAACCACTAACGGTTATTGTAAACAGGATTGATGCAATGCCTAAGACCATAACGTAAACATTCTTATGCCTAACGGAGTATCCAATCAGGAATATGGATAAAACAATCATTATAATTAATAATGGGACAACGTATTGACTTGGGATTGATAGCAGTGATGAGGAGAGGACAGCAACATCAATGCTGTCATGTCCAAGATTTGTCTTATCAACGTTATCAATAGTTTTATCGTAGGTATATGCTTCGATGGTATAGTTTCCAATTTCCGCATTGAATGGAACATTTAACTTATAACTGGTTTCTGCTGTTGTGGTTAATGCAAGAGCACCAGAGTCGGTGTCAACCGTAACGTTATCCTTTTTCAGGTATATATACCAGTATACCTCATAACTGTTTGCTGAACCTTCGTTGGTTATAATGAGTTTTCCTGTGAATTTTCCACCACGGTATGTTTCGGTGTTTTCTGGTTGGATTGTTATCTTGTTTTGTTTACCTGGGATATCAACGAAGAAACTCCAGAGGTCTGATTTTGTAGAGGTATAGGTATCATATGCAATGACACACCAGTAGTATGTGCCACGTTTTAGGTTATTGATGGTTTCGCCACTGTTTATATCGAAAACCTGACGTGGTGCGTTGACGGTGTTTTTATACAACCATACTTCCTGTCTAACAAGGTTGTTGTCTACATCTATTGTAGTCCATCTAAAAGTTACGTTTGCTGTCGTTACAGAACCAGCGTTTGGTGGGTATTTAAGCGTTACAACAGGTGGATGGTTTAGATATGCAGAACCTTCTGTGTAAACCTTTGGTTCATACTGCAGTGGTGTTGATGCTACTGCTATCCCATCACTAGCATACATCGCAAACGTATGGTTTCCAACAGGAAGGGTTGTTGTGTAATAGTATTTGATACCATCTGTTGAATCGTTGTCGCTGGTGTTATATTTTGACATAGCATATCTCACGCCATCAATCACAACGTAGATGTAGGATGGTGTATCGTTATCAGGGTCTACGAAATCAACATAGTAGGTAAAGTTGGTTTGTGGCGTCCCCTCATGCGGGTATACAAGCGGGTGTTCGAGGAAGGGTATCGAGTTATTGATGTTGTTGTGGACTACCAAATGCCATGTCTCGCTAACATTATAGGTTGATAGGTCACTAACCTCTACGCGCCACCAGTAGCTACCATCTGATAGGTTGGTATAGTTGTAGTAGGTTTTTTGACCTGTATGGTATCCCTCGAAAAGTGGTGAGTTAAGAGCAGAGGTAGCATCAATCATAAAATAATGAAAGAGTGTATCATTATCTGGGTCAGATGATACCCAGGTAAAGTTTACATAACCTGTGTTGTTTGAGATATAACTGTTATGTGGTGGTGATACAAGGGTTACAGATGGTGGACTGTTGGTTATACGCCATACAACGGTGACCATATAAAAGTATGATGTTGCCAGTATTATAAACATGACTACTATAATTGATATCGCTGTGTAGAACCTTCTACGTCTTCTTCTTATCTCTTTTCTATATTCTTCACCTATTCTTTCCATTTATCTTCCTCCAAACAAGCAGTAAGAACAATAAAATTATAAATGCTAAACCAATAAAAACATAGGATGGGTTGATGGTTTTTGTCACTTTTTTAGCAGGGTTGCTTGTTGGGTTGATATAGACTTTCGCAGTGAATGCTGGTATTTGAAATGCAAACCAACTACCCTGTGAAGTGTAACTATTTCCATAAACGTCTTTGAAGTAATCTTCTACTACGCCTGGACATTTCTCATTTTTGATTGATATTGTAGCAGTTCCAGTTTTAATAGGTATAATTTTTAAAACAAACTTCTGTGACCAGTTACGGTTAAAATATGGGTAGGTGGGTTCAAGCAGCATCAATATCTTGTTTGGCGGTAGATGGTATTCAATAGGAAGTTTTATAGTTTTAGGTTTTAGGATTTCAGTTTTTAAAATATTAGGTGGGTTTGTTGTAACGTTTAAAACTATACCTTGGTAGCATTCTACGCCTGGACTGCTGTGGATTAAAACTGTTAGGTTAAGTGTTGTGTCTTCGTTTAGGTAGATTGATGCTGTTGATGGGTAAAAACCCAATCCAAACTTGCCGTGGATACGTGGGTCTCTGTTGTAGGTTTTGTTTGCGGTAGCAAACCAACCAGGGTAAAACTCTGGTTGCAGGTAGTATTCAGGTGGTAGTCTACTATAGTCTGTTAGTTTTTGTGTTGCATATAGTTCTCTAATTTCTGGTAGGTCTTCAGGGTATGGCGGTAGGTTTTTGAAAACCTCGTCGCTGAATTGATATTTTGGCCTGTTTGGGTCGTTTGTTATAGAGGTAACTAGTGGTATGGTTAGTATAAGGATTAGGATTACTGTTATTGATGTTGGTGTTTTTACCATAATTTTTTAACCTCTATACCAGGTGTTATGTCAGGTAGACGTCAATTGACTAGGAGGGAATGTTGGATGGGATGCTATTACAGGATTTAGTGACGTCTATATCCTGTAACACCTAGTATTTTTATAAAGGGTTTATTTAAAATTAAAATAAGGGCAGTAATGGTTTGCAAATGAAATACTATTGGGGAACATCTAATTCTTTATCTACGTTCACGTTTGCTGCTTCAATCCGTAAAATTATTTGACAGTTACGACGATTTGGAACAGTGGGTATGAACGATGTATAACCTCTGGTGTGTTCCAAATATAACGCAACTTGTAGACCCAGTAGTATTCGGTGTTAAGGTTTGCTGGTGGGTTTTTAAAGTCTAATGCTATGACATAGCTATCTTTGGGACAGTTTTTATCAACGCTTATTTTAATAACGCATTTTTTAACCCAGTCTTTCGGGAAACCTAAAACCTTTGTAGGCGATAGGATGTAACGACTTGGTGGGAAGATAAGCATTCGTTCGTTCTCGTCATCAATTCCGACATACTTACCCTCATTTTCGAGTTTGGTTTTAAAGTTATAATATAGCGGGTCATGGTCTGGTTCTAGGATTTGCACATGTATGTATTTTTTAGCATTACTAATGGTTTGGTTGAATGCTATGTGTCCTGTTACATCTCTTGCGGATGGTGGGTAGTAGTAGTAAAGTACGACACCTTGGTAGCTATCAACACCATAATCGGTATGTAGGATTGTAGCAACGTTGAAACTACTACCTGGTGTTACCTCATAGTTTACTATTTCTGGAAAACCTCCTATTCCGTGTGGTGTCCAGAGCATAGTGTTTGGGTTTGTATACCATCGTAACATAGTAGGAGACCAACCATAATACCATTCTGGTTGTGACCAGTAGCTTTCGTTTAATCTATTGATGTCTTTTAGGATACCTTTGAAGAATAGTGTTCTAAGCTCGAAAAGGTCTTTAGGGAACTTGGGTAGTTGTCCAAATATATCATTGAATTGCTGACTGGTTAGGTTGTATTTTGGTCTGTAGTCGTTTGTTATAGAGTTATACTCGATGACGAGGGGGTTGTATATCTGTTTTACTTCGATATTGCTCGGTAGAAACTTCTCAGGTGGTATTATAGGAGGAGTTGATTGATTTGAATTATTAGGTTTTGGTTGTAGAATTATAGTTGTTATACCTGCCAGTAGCAGGACGGTTACAATCCCAAAAGCAAATACTAGCCTTTTCTCATTTTTCTTATCCAACTTTTTCACCTCCAAAATATTATGCAAGACTCGAATAGAAAGTAAGCGTCACGTCATAACTACCTGGATTGTTTTTGTTTTCAAAATCTGCCCATAGGAATATGTCTTGGTAACCATCTACGGGTATAGATGATACTATGGTCTGGTTTGATGTTGTTAGTTCTTTGCTACAGCTATATGGGTTTGTGGTGAACGTTGGAGGGTTGTAGGTGAGGTTGTATTTGATGTGGACATTAGATATAGGGGTTGTGTTTAAGGTAGCGTTGATTTTAATAGGAACATTACCTGTGTTTGTTATGTTTATCGCTGGAATGGAGGATGTTTGGTATGATGCACTGACGTTCCATTCGCTACCCATTACGGTAGAGGCGTTAAAGTATAGTTTACCTGCTGGGTCGCTTGTTGATACTGTGAAACTATAGCTTTGTGCGTTTACTGTGACCTGTGCTGTAGGGTCGTTTGTGGTTGAATCTGTCCCATCACTAGCGTAGAAGAGGTAGTCGTATGTGCCTGCCGAAAGAGTTGTAGAATAGGAGTATAATGCACCTGTTGTGTTATCTCCACTTATCCAGGTCATTGATACATTTGTATACCATCCAGTTTTTGAAATGTTGACTTTTATAACCGTTGGATTGTCTCCGTCTGAATCAGAATAGGTTATATTAAAATAAAAGGTGGTGTAGTCTGCTACGCCAGATGAAGGAGATGCAGATAGGTTTGTAAGTGAGGGGGGATTGTTTGACAATGTTGTAGCAGATGCTGTCGTATAGCTAGAGCTGTATACATTGTCGGTGTTGTTCCATGACCAGGCACTATAATAGTATGTTGTCCCTGGAGTAAGACCTGTGTGGCTATAGCTTGTGCCTGTATCGTTGTAGATTGTTGTCCCATCTGATACACTTGTTGGATAATCTGTTGTCTTATAGACTATTACTGTCTTATCTGTATTGGTACCTTTTGTCCATGTTAAAGTTATTTGAAATCTACTATCTGTTGCCGCAGAAAAGTCAGATGGATTTGCTGGTGTATAAGCATTACGAGTTGTAAAACTATATGTCTGATTAGTCCAATCAAAACCATCTGTTACGTTTACATACCAGGTATAGGTTGTCCCGTAATTCAAGCCAGAGAGAGAACAAGTTTTTGTACCATTGTTTTCATTATCTCCAGATGCTGAACCAATATTGGGAGATGTTTCAATACTCCAGTTGAAGGTATCTCCATCGGGGTCAGATATGTCTATAGAAAGTTGAGAAAGAGTTATCTCCACATCTGTTGCACCATCTGAGGGAGATGGATTAGAAACAGTTGGTGCATCGTTGATACTAACAGGGCAATCGTAAAAGTACCCATCATATCCTCCACCATCCCATGCTAAAAGATTGTATTTACCAACACCATCTGGTTTTACCTTATCATTATCACTCCAGTCAACACCTTCGTGGTGAGTTAAACCTTTTAGGATTTTACCGAGATAGTTTCCATCGTGGTCAAATACCCAGACACCGCATCCACTACAATCGTCTGGGAAGAAGAAAAATTCATCGCATACCTCTACACTTTGTATGCAACCTCTCGTCAAGCCTGATGGGAAAGTGAAGTTAATTTGCCCGATGTAAGAGAAGTCACTCAAGTTGTACATATAGACATATATTTTATCAGTACCTTGTCCTTCACAACAAGAAGTTGTATAGATTGTGCCGTTCCAGATGCTTAAGCCAGAAATTTCGTATGTCGGTGTGACTGAATGATATTCTTTCATCGTAAGATTTGATTTGTAGTAAACGACAATGGTTGGATAGCCATAGTCACTACAGCTTGAAAAGTGTTTATCTGCAACATAGAGGTAGTCGCCATAGATGTCTCCATCTCCAAGATGGTCTCTATTCGGCGGATGGGGATTTGTGTTTTGTGCTACAGCATTCAGGCTTGCGTCATACTTCGTTATCTTTGATGTGTCAATTATGTAGTAGTAGTTTTCATCACGAATAATTCCTTGATGGTGATACGTAGATATGTGGATGTGACCTGTCTGATTCCACATTCTCGTTGTAAATGAAAAAGTTTGTTCCGCTGTATTGTTATGCCCATCGTCAACAACAACCTTCCAGTAGTATGTTGTACCCCATGCACTAATCCATGAAGTGTTGAATGCGTAATACGTGCCGTTTCCAACATTTGATGTTGTGTTGAAAGTTTTCCAAGTGTCTGATGATTTTTCCTTCCAAGTTATATTCATAAGATAGCCCTTTTCGTTAGAAACAGTTATTGAGAGATTGCTGGGTTGAAGCTCAACGTTTGTTGCCCCATTTGCTGGTTGTGGGTTGGAGATGGTTATCTCATTGAATAAAGGGATATTTGAAAAAGTAAGGTCATCTATGTAGGCTATAGTTGTATATGCATAAGTAGAATCAAAAATGAGTCTGTTGAATCCTCCTTCATCAGCTAAGACAGGATTCATACTAACCCATTTAGATGCCGTATCACCAACAGTAAGACGCATTGTTCCATCAGTCCAGTTGAATTCGAGACGCATTCTAGTCCAGTTTCCTACGAATAAGTCTTTTGTCATATAGCTACCATCACTTTCTTTCTGGAAAGTGTGCCAGCTACTACCATCATGGTATGCGAGACCACCAGATACATCAGCGTTGTATTTTGATGGGATTTCAAAATTTTGCAAGAGTGTATCATCATATAACTTTAGTTTTGGGGAAAATAAATCTGTCGATTCTGAGACATTCCAGTACCATTCGACATAACTGCCATTGAAGAAGAAGTCAAGGTCAAAGATTATGGTTTCATGCCCCGACCCAGAAGGGTCTTCAAAGTAGAGAGATTTGTTACCACTGTGGGAATCTGCACCACTAACAGTTGGATTGCCTGCATCTGTTACTTCGGAATATGTGTACCAACTTTCTGAGGGATTGCCACCTGTAGTATCATCTTCAAAGTCTTCAGTGAGCTTACTAAATGTCGTTGTGAAGTGGAAAGTTTGATTGTTCCAGTTTTCTCCATCGGTTACACACACCTTCCAATAATAGGTTGTATCATATGAAGATGCATTAACATAATTATAAGTTATTGTTCCATTGCCATCAGTAAATGTAGCATGATTACGAAGCACCCAACTACCAGTCTCATTAGTATAAAGCCATACCTCAGTCTGATTACCATCAGAATCATTAACCTGAACGCTAACAGTTGGTTGCAACATTACACCTGTTGAACCATTAACTGGAGAAGGGTTTGATATAGAGGGTGGCGTATTAGTCCAACCACCTTGTGCCTGCTCACTACCGAAACTACTCCAAGAGGGTTCAGGGGATGTATATTTCCTAACTATGATGTAATCAATGAGCAAACCATTAGATGGGTAATCGGTTATAACACCTACATACATATCTGTTGTAGGTATATTATCAGTTTTAGTAGATTTTAAAGCTCCATCATACCAAAACTTCCCAGTATCTGTGCCATCATCATTGAACCATGCTGTTTCATAGATGTGGAAGTTGTAGAAATCTGGTAATCCTGATATTGAATTATATGATGCAGTTCCATCTTTTTCTGAACGAAATCTCCAGTAATCCCACTTATCAGCGTCGTATACACCAAGAGAGTTATATTCAAAATCTGTTTCAGATGGATGGCAGAAAAATACTCTCTGTGCATTAACATTTGTTCCATACTGTTTATATCTTACTTTCAATAATGCACCCTCACTAATCAAATTCCCAGTATATGCTCTTACACGTTCATCTGTTGTTGGATGAATATCAAGATAATCTCCATCCGTTGTTATAGATGGACTTCCTCCCCATGTTGTAAAGCCAGTAGTTTTAGTTCCATCATTATAGTAAATAAAAGTATCATCACCATCACTAGCAGAACTAGCAGATGGATTGCCATAATACATCAAAATCCTACCATCAGACATCGCATCTGCTGATACATTCACCCAAATGATAGCATATTGAGAATCCACATAGGTTTCCCTCCAATATGGCAATACTGTTGAATTATCAATATCAACAAAACGTATATCGTCAAAATCAGACTGACAATGTCCCTCACAAGAAACATTACCACCACTGCTATAACTCACATTCAAACACATCTGATAAAAACCAGAATAACCATTAGCATCAATACAAAGAATTTTGTAATACTGCCAATCAGTATTCCACCATCCAGATGGTTGTTCTTTTGTCTCAAACCAGAAGATGCTAACATTATAATCTGTCCTATCGCTAACGTTTACACGCCACCAATACTTGGTATCATAGCTGGTTACCCAGCTGGTGTTGTATACATAATATGTTCCATTGCCCACATTATTGGTTGTATTAAAAGTCTTCCAAGTCCCAGTACTGTTTTCCTCCCATGTTATATTCATTGTGTCATCATCAGCGTCAGAAATGGTTATGCTAAAATTGTCTGGTGGAACATCAATATTTGTGGATTGATTGACAGGTGATGGATTGCTAATGGTTGGTTTGGTATTGGATGGTACAGTAGAATATGTAACATTAAGAAGAGGATACTTATTTGCATCGCCATAATCATATGAAGTAACATAAACATATTCACTATTTGTTGGTATTGTTTCTGATATGTCTCTATCGCTTCTTATGCAAATCTTAGTATAACCGCCTTTTGTAACCAAATTATAATTCGATATATATATTA